>Ga0116142_10005520_pt1 | contig 11345 bp, 18 predicted proteins | sample AD_UKC033_MetaG_FD_89785 | JGI IMG/M metagenome (GOLD analysis project Ga0116142, IMG submission 89785) | Active sludge microbial communities of municipal wastewater-treating anaerobic digesters from USA - AD_UKC033_MetaG | ecosystem: Engineered > Bioreactor > Anaerobic > Digestate | place: USA... | reverse complement strand
TGGTGAATCCTGAGATGATGTCATAGGGCTAATATCCTAATTAACAAATGATAATTTGTTTGTAGATATTGTTACACCTGGGTGAGTTCCATATGTTGATTGAATTCCTAATGTATAATTTATATCTAAAATATCAGAATTAATTTCAGCAGTATTTGTTAAGGGTATTTCACCACCAAAAACAATAGCATTACTATTAATACCACCACTCTAATGATATGCTCTACTAATATTTAAATTATCATATGTTATCCAAATTTCACCATTAAAACTTTCTGTTATAAAACCAGTATTACTACCACCAATTACTTTTGCCTAATTTGCTGTGCCACTACTTGAATGATATCCTTTATTTGTATTTGTATTCTAAATATAACTCCACAAAGTTCCATTATATAATTCAACACGATTTGTTTGGGTGGACGGATTTACCCAACCCCCGACACAAACAGCCTAATCTTGTAAACCAAATCCAGATGGCGATCTTTTTAAAAGCAATGGTTCAGAAGATATCCAATTTGTTCCATTATATTTTTCACATATATTCTAATAATAATAAGAGCCACCAGGAGCACCAGCATACCCACCAGTATACCCACCAATTTTTAATGCCTATGACTAAGTTCCAGCACCACCACAAATTTGCTATCCATAATTTAAATAATTAATACTTTGCCAAATTGTATTATTATATTTTTGCTAATCTTTTCTTATAACATACCCACAAAATGCTATAGCCTAAATCTATGTACCACAAGACTATAACCCACTTTTCTAAGTTACAAAAGTAGCATCCTATAACCAAACTTTGTTACTATATTTTTCTGTTGTTGTTGTTCCAACATTACTATAATTAAACGTATTGAAAAATTCTTGCCCATATGTTGCACCAGCTATACATAAAGAAGAATCCTATGAGCCACAACCAGTATGTCTTTTTTTTGCAATATTTAAATTTGCTACTAAACTCCATGGCATATATCAAACACCATCCTTATTTTTAAACCTATTTCGTTGTAAAATTCCATATTTCACTTTCCACTTTCCCACATTCATTTTCCTACACCACTTTCCAATAATATGTTTTCCCATAATCTAACTCTAAAGAATTTTTTGTAATATATTCATCATATTGTAAACATAATGAACCAAATTTTTTATTATGATGATAAATAGATGGTAAAATTTTTAATTGCAATACACAATAATCTGTTACGTTATTACTATAAATTAAAGACTCATTGTAACTTCCATTAACTAAGATATTATTTGATAATGGTAAATTTTGTAATGTTTTCATTTTATAATCTATTATCTTATTTCTTTTAGGAGTATTATAAATAACTTTATTCATTGAATACATTTCTATATCTTTTGTATAACTGTTATTCTAATCTAAGTATAATTTTAAATTAGTAATTTTACCTGTAATATCTAAATTATCCTATTTAAAATAAACATATCTTTCACATGATAAAGAATAATCTCTTCTTGGCTATATTAAAGGAAATAGGTATAATAAATCTTCATCATTCTATACATCATATGAAGAAAATATTAAATTTTTTTCTTCGGTTATTTCTTCTTCAATACCTTCTTCTGAATATTTACAATACATTTTCATATCCTATTTTATATATTCTTTCATTTCTAATATAGTTGATGGGTTTTTATATTCTGATAAATAGATTGTATAAGTAATTGGTTCTTTTCCTAAACTTTTTTGCCATCTTAATTGAATTGATTCTGGGTCTATGTTAATTGAATTATTCTAAGGATATGGATTTTTTGGTGCTATTGGTATCATACAGTCTGTTGAAAATGTTGTTTGAAATTTATTTGTTTGATTAGATTTAGTTTGACCACAGTAATTTTTCTATATAATATACCATTCATATATTGTATCTTGTTCTAAATTATTTAATTGAAAACTGTTTGAAGGTAAATTACTAACAACAGATTGGAATTTTACAAAGTTTATCTTTTTTATATAAACATCATAATAATCCTAACCTATTGCCTATTCCCATGATAATGTAATGCTATTTGGGGCGTTTATCAATAAATCATTTGGTGATAATAAATTAAATGGATTAGGTGGGTAAATACAATTCTATGTTTTAAAATAATAAATTTGACTAAACTAAGATACACCACATTCATTTATCTACATTACTTTCCAGTAATAAACTGTATTTATTTCTAAATCAGTTAATGTATGATTATTTGTTGTAATCATTGATTGTATTTTATGTTCATCTGTTAATTGTGGGGTTGTACCAAAATATAAATAATAATGTGTCTAATTTTCTATCTATTGCCATTTTAATAGTACATTTTCTGTCTATACATTATATATTCCATTTTCTGGTAAAAATAATACTGGAATCTAAGGAATTTCTGTACAAGATGATGTAGAAAACATTAATGTATTAGATTCCTATTCACCACATTCATTTTTCTAAATAAGTTTTATATAATAAGTTGTGTGTAATTTTAAGTCATCCTTACTAATAGTATATGAATCTGTATTCTAAATATTTTGATATAGTGGTATTAAATTGGTCTAAGATTCACCAAATAAAATATCTATCTAATATGTATTGGTGGATGCTAACCATTTTATTTGTATATCATTTAATAATAAAATACTTTCATTATCTATGGGTGAAACAAATAAAGGATTAGATGGCTAAGAATTACATTCTTTAAGCCTAAAATCAAAAATCTAACTCTCTATTGAACCCTTATTATTTTTCTATATTACTTTCCAAGAATGTGTGGGCTTTGTTGCATCATTTATAAAACATTGATCTTTTTTAAATATTAATGTGTTTTGTAAATAAAAATTTGTATTAGTTATATTTTGTTGTATGTGTATTTCTTGTCTTTCAAAAGTTTCACAATCTTCTGTATATATATTTTTATAAATAATAACATCATATTTTTCCTAATTTACCTATTGCCATTTGAATTGAACATCCCAAGGCACATTAAATTCATTAAATTTTGGTTCTAACAAAACAAGGTTGGATGGATATTCAGTATATCTTTCAACTCTAAAATAAGAAGTTACAGACTCTGTTTGTCCAATATCATTTATCTATATAATTTTCCAATAATAATATTGATTCTAAATTAGATTATCAATTTCTTTTGTATATTCAGTATAATTATCTTCTATTAAATCATCTTCTGTTATAGAAGATACTTGACTAAAATATATTTTGAAATACTCCTATCTCTACTAAGACCACATTAAAATTATTGAACTATGTGTTAAACTATCAAGTTCAGGAGATATTAGAGATATATCTGGGGAAACATCGTATTTTTGTGTTTTATATCGTATTGCTGGGGTATCTTTATATCCACAATATGTTATCTATCTAATGTAACATATATAATCAGTATTTAAATTACCAGATATAAGATAAAATAAATTACTTGTTTCTCCTACTAATTCAATAGTTTCTTCATTAAATCCAAGATATATTTGATACTTTTCAACAGAAGTAGTTTCATTATCCTAATCTTCCCATTCTATCATATGATCTTTTTCTATATTTGCCTAAGAATCTTCAATATTAGTTATGCTAAAATCTATTGGAAACTTATCATCCTAACAAATAATGAGTTCATATGTTGTTTCAAAATCAAAATTTGATTCTACTACTAATTTATTTTGAATTTGAAAATCTGTAAAGACTTCTTTTTTTATATTAAAATCCAAATCATAATTTATAGTTGGCATAAAATTCCCCCATGCAAATCAACATTATTCAAAAAGTTCGTACTAACTTGTAAAACTATGTGTTATGTTTTTAATAAGTTTAATGTTTGTTATGTATTCTGATTGATTTGTTTTTATTATTTTATTATTTATATTATATGTTAATTCTTTATTTAGTATTAGTTTGTGCTATGTTAAATAATCAATGACTGTATACTCTTTAATTGTTTTAAAATTCTAATTCTATATGTCTTTTACTTTTAACAATACTGTATTATATTGGGTATTATAAATTTTTTCAATATTAGAAATTAAATAAACAGTTAAACTATTACTCATTGTTGTTTGTTTTATAATATTAAACATTAGTTGTGTTGTGTTAATTTCAAAAACTTTATACACACTAAAAGGTGTTTCAAAATTAATATTAAACAATATGTAATTTGTTGTTAGTGTATCAATATTATTTTGTTTTATAAGTTTAAAAATACCATTTGATTCAAACTATAAATTTCTGATAACATTATTAACAAAATTATAACCTTTCTGTTTTTCTTTAATTGTTTTAAAAGACTATTGATACTCTAAATTAAATATATGATATACACTAAATAAATTATTTATTGGATAAAATTCTTTATTTAATATTGTTTTAGCAGTACATACATTTTCTACAATATATGTTTTATTTAAATAGTTTGGAACTTGATATTCACTAATTCTAATTTTATATACACTAAATAAATTATTTATTGGATAAAATTCTTTATTTAATATTGTTTTATACTTTGCAATTTTAAAAATCCATCTATTTACTCTTTCTTCATACTATTCTATATATAAGTTATATGTAATATTATATTTATTATATTTTGATTTTATAATGTTAAAATGTGTGTTTATTTGAAATTTTTTATAATTATAGTTTATTATATATTCATATGTAATATCTGATAACCCCAAATCAGAAAATAACTCTGAGTTACTTGAAGGTAAATAATCACTAAGAAACAAATTTTTTGTATCTATTTTAATGGGTATATACTAAGATATTTTCTTTAACATTTTAATTGAATTATTTTTTAAGTAAAATCCATATATTGGTATACTACCATTTACTTGTATATAGTTTTTTATAACTAATGGTATTGATCCTTCTATTTTAGAATAAGATATTGAATTTTGATCAAAATCCTTAAATATTCTATTAGAATTAAGTTGACCAAAATATAATATTGGAATATCATACACCTACAATTTTAAATCCATATCTGCATATCTATTTTCTTTATTTATACCATGTATTTTAGAAAAAAACGGTATATATACGTTTTCATCTATTTTATAATATTTAAAATAATCATTATATATTGTATCTTTCAATTCATTATCTGTTTGAGAAATATATTTTTTTGATATATTTTGAATAAATATTCTATCCTATGTATATATCCATTGTGTACTATGATATACCTATCCATTAATTACATTTACAAGTAATGCTGAATAATCATAAGATTGTATTTCTAAGATATTATTTTTATATTTATAAATACCGTTATGCTTTTTATATTTTTGATTGGTTACTAACACCAAATCGTTTTCATTTAATTTAACCCCATCAATATATAAATTTCCAGCTATTACTGCATTTATATATTGTGTAGGCAAATCAATCTACTACACAACTTCAATATTTTGCTTTATATTAAAATACTTTCTATGTGTTAATATATCAGAATTGTTTATATATTGATAATAACTGAAATCTAAATACATATATTGATAGTTATTTAAAATAATTGTATCTTTAGAAGTATCTGTATTTTTATAATACATAAAGATACTATTACTTGTATATTGTATTAGCCCACAAACCAAATTAGATAATGTATCATCTAAGCTATCATAGGTTTTTATAAAACCATAAACATTATAATGATTTTCTTCCATATCAAATCCAATATCTTTTAGATACAACAATATATTATTCTTTGTTAAATATTTCTAATTGTCATTTAGACATTGTTTTAATTTATATGATACTCTTTCAAAATAATAAATATACTCATTTACTACTTGCTCTTCTTGTTTATACAAATTCATCAAAATGGTAAATGATGCTTCTGATTTTGGATCATACAATAAATCTATAATTTCATTTGTGGAAAATTGTGATATTGGATAATCATATAACATAGAAAATTGTTGTACTTTATCTCGTTTAGTTTTATATATTTCTGATCTATAAAAAATAGAATAGTCTATTTTATTTAACTAATCCTATATAAATATAACAAATGTATATGGAATTATACCTTTCTATAATTCAAAATCTTTTTGTTTAAAATTCTTATATCTTTTTCCATAATCTATTGTAATATTTTCATTTAGTTTTCTTTTACCAAAAGTAACAATTTTTTTGTCTAATATAAAAGGAGATATTTTAAAATTTTCATATAAAAAATTTGGTTGAGTTCCTTTAATAAGAGATATTGGAAAATTTGATGCTATATGAAACATACTGAATTTTTTTAACTTATTATGTATAGTATTATCTTTTATATCTAAAGACTGAATCATATCGATATAAGTATTCCAAATATAAATAGGCATTTTTAAATAAAAATATTTATTAGAATATGTTATTTCATTATGAATATTGAATTTTTCCTATGATAGAGAAAAATCATCATACTCTTTTACTTCAATATTTTCAAAAAATATGTATAGATCACTTTTATTACTTATCAATTTTGTTATTGAATCTTGAGATATAAATACTACAATATCATTTTCTTTGAATTTATTAAGTTCATTATTCTATATAATAACATAGTTGAATTCTTTTATATCATCAAATAAATTTATAGATTTATGTTTATTTATATTTAACGTATAAAAATAAAAGAATATCTAATAATTGTTTTGTGATATTGCAAAATTTAAGATCATATCTATTAAACCATCATACAATGAATTTTCATTTGTAGTTATCTAATAATTATATAACTATAAACACATTTCATCCTATGTAGTAAATCCATTACTTTCCTATATTTCAAGTAAAGAGTCATACCAAAAACTAAATGTATTATTTTTATAACTCCACAATTCAATAGATTTTGTTGTATTACTATTTGTAATAAAATCATATAAAATCTTAATTATGGAAAACCCATTTTCTGTGTAAATATTATAATAAGAAAAACTATTAAATAAAAGTTCCTTTTTAGTTTTTGAATCAAAAATAACAATATTGCAATCATTTTTTTTAAAATATTCTTGTACTTTATATTCTCCATATATACTATCTTGTTTTTTCATATATAAAGCTATTTTTTTAACATTCTAAAAATCAGTATAAATATTATATAAATTTACATTTAAAAATGACGATAATTCTAACGTTATATTTATATAAAAAGAATTTGTTGGAGTAAAATAAGACAAATGGTCATATTCTAAATATCTACTATTAATATCAAAATATTGAGATTTTTTATCATACTACAATTTTCTTAAATTTTCTTCGTATTCATCAATGTTTGTAATATTAAGTGGCACAATAAAATATGATCCCATTGTTTGCTTTGTATAAATATTGTTTTTAATTTCAAAATATTTAATATTCTATAAGTTACCATATAATGTATACTAAGTATTGAACTCGGTTTTAACTAACATAATTTAAATCACCATTCAAAGTGAAAAGTTTGCGACGCTTGCTTTACATAAAATTCTAACTTTTCTAATTTTAATAATTGTAGTGAATTTTCCTTAGTTATATCATTTATAATCTTAGATTTATTTTCAAAAAAATTCATATTGTAAAAAGTATTTATATTGAATTGTATAAAATATTCAATAAAATTTGTATCTTTTAGAGTTGATAATATTGTATTTGTATAAGTAAAGTTCTTAAAATTACTAAGTTTATTTATATTCAAATCTCTTTTTTCATTAAGTATATAATTATTCTACTAATAGAATTGGCTTTCTTTTATTTCTGTATTAATTTGATCTAACAATTTAATAACTATATTTGAATTTGATGCTGACAATAGTATTCGATTTTTACTAAAAGAATCAGTTAATACATTTGTTGAAAGAGATTTTAATTTTGATAGTTCTATAAGTTTCATAAAATTCTAAAAAGTAATATTTAAATTCTATATAACTTTAGTATAATCATTCATTTCAAATATTTCTTGATTTAATTTATTAAATACAATTGGAAATACTGTATTTTTTTCAGTTTTTAATATTGCATCATACTGTATATCTGTGAGGTATGAAAATCCAACAAGCATTCTATAATAAGTTAATAAGTTTATATCTTCAAGTTCTTGTAATGTTTTATTGTTTATTTCATTTAATATATATTTATTCAAAATAAATCTTGTGGTTTTTTGCTGCAATGTTAAATACAAATTATAAACATCATATTCTTGCAATAAGCAATTTAAGATATAATGTACTTCCATTTTTGGATCATAAAAATTATATGTAGAATATAATATATCTGTATATTCAAGTTCTTTTGCTTCTAATAGATTTGTTTCAACATCATCTAAAGAAACATCTAATGAATCTAATTCAATATATTTTATAAGATTTCTATCAATTCTTAATTCGTTTTTATCATAGTCTATATAACCCTAAATATTCTACGATACAGATAATAAATTATCATCTATTATCTTTGTAACCCATTCCTCATCTCGTACTGGAGAATTTACTGTACTTTCGTCTAATAATATACTATTCATTGTTTGTTCAATAAGGTAATCTCTAATTTTATCAAATATTTCCCATTGATACACTGTTGTTGTATATAACAATTCCTGTAAGTATGTATTTAAATTAGTAATCTGATTATAGATTTTCTAATAAATATATTCTAAATTATCAGTTTCTTCTGGATTTTTATCATATTTTTCTATCATTTTTCCAAGTTTTTCATACTACTATGTAATAAATTCTATATATTTATTTGGTTCTGGGTAAACAAATACAAGTTCACCGTGGTGGTTATCATATAATATTATTTCATCATCATCTGTATAACTAATATATATTTTTAATGTTCCTTTTCTTATTTTATAATTTTTTAATATTCTTAATTGAAATATAAGTTCATCATCTGTTGAACGAATAAATTCATATTCATTATATTCCTCTTTGCTTATAATTCTATCATAGTCAATATCATATTTGATATATTGCAAATATGTAATACTACTAAATATGGAATCTAAAAATATTTTTCTAATAAATAATTTGAATTTATCAATGGATGGGTCAACAAATCCTATTTCAGTTTCTCCATAATAAAGTTTATTTTCCTAAAAATAAATATTATATTCAGCCTGTTGATTTCCAATATAAAGATAACCAATATTCCTAAATACTAAACTTGTATCTGATTCTACTATTTTTATAGAATAATAACCTATATCATTAATAGTAACAATATCAACATCTGTATTATCTATTAATACTTTTTTATAATAAATTTTACTTTCAAATTGATATAATTTATTTAATATATCTAATTTATCATTATATAATGAATATTGATATTCCATTTCCTATACTTTACTAATATTTTCACCAACTGGAATATAATATAACTGGCAATTTTCATTCAATCTACCACAAACATCTGGTTCTCCAAGTAAATCGTGAAAAATAGTAAAGTTAATTTTACCTTTTAAAAATTGCTCTACCTAAATAGTAAGATTATATAATCTTTGTATTCTTTCATTGCAATTATATAGATTTAACACAATAGAATTGTAATTATAGTTATCTATTAAAAATGATATTTTATAAAAATAAGGATCATATGATTTCTCAAAATGGTCATTGGTATCTCTTAATTTATTAAAAAATAAATTAAAGTTAAATGTATTATTTCCATTTATATAATCAATTTTACTTTCATCCATAGAAGCCATATATAACATTTCTATATAATCATCAATAACTTTTTGTATTTGATTAGATGTTAAAGTCTTTTGATATTGAGTTATAATATACTATTTCCATAATATCGGTAATACAATCTATGTTTCTAAATCATTAAGATTCAAACTCTATATTTTAAATACATTTTCTATTAAAAATTTAATTAACTAATTACCTTCATTTCTATAAGAATCATTAATTCTTTTTAACATTTCTTTTTGTGTATCTTTCTACTATACAACTGCTAATGTAGAAAAATAAATATTTTCTAAATCATCTTTAATTTTATTATGCAACTCTTTATCATATTTAAATTCTTGATTAGAAAAATAAGTTTCCTCAAAAGATTCAGTATATGGTGTATTAGACCCTTTTATAGAATATATATATCTTTGAAATCTTAAATATAGTTCTGTTGAAGAAAATCTATCTATTTCTAATATATTATTATTCTACCAAAAAGGTTTTGTTTTTAATGAAAGATTTATTAAAGATGAATTCTATTTATCATGTATTTCAAATGTAGTATCTTTCTTAACATATCTAAAAAATTCAATAAATGGTAAAAATTCATATCTAACAACAATACCAATTTCAGGTTGTACAACAAAGAAGTCCTAAGAATATTTCTTAAAAAATTCTTCATTTTTTGTATTTACAAATTGATATGTATATTCATATCTTTGAGTTTCCTACAAAGATTCATTAATATTCTTTTTAATAATTTTAATTCTTGATGAAAAATTCTTTATATTAGTGGATAAATTTATATTACTTGTTATTTTAAGTAATTCATCATCACCAATCACTATTTTACTTGGTACATTGAAAGATGAACTCATGTTATTGCCCCCAAAAATTATTATTTCTTTCTTCTTAATTTAATCAGTTTTTTTCTGTTTTTCTACATTTAAAAAAATAATCCCAAATTAAATTGGGATTATTTAACTTGTATTTTAAATATTGGATTTTAATACCAATAGTGTTTTAACCTTGGACATTGAATAATAATATATTCTATATCAAATCCAAACAAAATTGAACCTGTATAATCAGATAAAGAATATTGCAAATTATAGTTTTTAATTCTTGTAAATGTCCCATCTATAGTATAACTAAGAGTACACTCATTTATAACTAAATAATATATATTATAATTTGTATTAAAATTAGTAAAACTTTTGTTTATAATAGTATTAAATATACTACTATGTTCTAAACTATTTGTATTTATTAGTGAATAATTTGCAATTATTGGTGAATTCTTAGATTTTATAATGTTATAATTTGTTGAATAACTAAGATTTTCTAAAGACATTTGCAATATATAAGAAGTGCTAAAATTTTTAGTTATAGTTGAAACAATATTATAACTCGTGTTTAAATTAGTAAAACTTTTATTTATAACAGTATTAAATATTGCATTATACAATTTATTATTTGTTATTATAATGTTAAAACTACTTAAAAATTCCAACTAATCAGATTCCTATTGTATAATATATGTCTAATTTGGTTCAATTTGTTTATTAGTAGTTAACTTGAATAAGCTATTTATCTAATTATAATCAATATTTTTTATCAGTTTAAAATCCTAAGTGACATTCATGTCACTTTTAAGTTTAATAGTGTTATAACT
>Ga0116142_10005519_pt1 | contig 11346 bp, 9 predicted proteins | sample AD_UKC033_MetaG_FD_89785 | JGI IMG/M metagenome (GOLD analysis project Ga0116142, IMG submission 89785) | Active sludge microbial communities of municipal wastewater-treating anaerobic digesters from USA - AD_UKC033_MetaG | ecosystem: Engineered > Bioreactor > Anaerobic > Digestate | place: USA... | reverse complement strand
TCGGCAATAACCTTTTCGGCCAGCGCGATACTGACGCTTTTCTCCGCTTTTGCGGAATCAAGATCGCTGTCAGAAATAACGGCTTTGGCAAATGATGCAACCGGCATCATCGCCATAACGACCGCTATCACTGACAGTAAAAGTTTTTTCATAATCTTCCCTTTAAAATTTTCCGGGAAAAGCAAGTTACGTTTCATCAATATTCATTATGGAGCAAGTAAGTTTTTAAACAATGCCTGGTGCCAACGGCTATTTTTTTATGCGTGTGATAAAGAGAGCGCGGGAGTCCGCGCTCCCTTTTATCCACATTCACCGGCTGAAACAAACGCCGTTTTAACTAAAAATCTTAGTGAGCGTAAATGATCAACTTTCCCGTCGGAGATACGGAAAGACCTTCCATGTAAGCCGTACCCATGACAGCAGCGCCGCTCAGATTTGCGGCCGTACCCAGTTTGACAGTCTGAGTCATGCTGCCGGCCAGATCCAGCGTGGGCAGACCAATGATCAGAGCGGTCTGAGTTCCGGAGGTACCGACATCGATCGTCAGGTTGCCTTTAATATTGACAAAGTCGGTGGACATTTCAATGCTAGCGCCTACCCAACCTTCTCCCGTGTAACCGCCGCAGCCTGCGCAACCGTCGGAGTCACCCCAGGACTGTACATCAATAGAAATAGCTCCCACGGTGAAACAATCAAAATTAATCGTGACGCCTTCCTGAGCGGTCACAGCGGCCAGATCGCTTTCTGAAATCGCGGTCTTGGCAAATGACATGGGGACCATCAGAAACATCGCAAGAACTGCAAACAACAAAACTTTCTTCATCTTTTCTCCTCCTAGAAATTTGGTCATGCCTTTGAAAACGTACCATGCGTTCAAACATAAACGGGCTTTAAAGCTGACATCTTCCGTTTAAGCCCGCACGCCGGTTTTTTCTCCAGCGGGTTCAAAATACTTCTGCTTCTCCTCTTCCAACAAAACTTACTTGCTGCCTTTAACCGCCGCGGTTTTTTGCCGGCGGCAGCTTTATTGATATTGTCATCCTCCTGCGTCACGGCCTGGCCAATTCGCTACCAGTTTGATAGGAAGGAATCTTTAAAAAGATTCCGGACACGACTGTGTTGGTGCTGCCGACATTGCTTTCATAATTATACTTCGACGCAAAAACGAACGACATGATTTCATTATTGAAATTAACCACTCTGGTTCCGGAAGCCGTCTGCCTGAGCATAACCCCGTTATTTGATCCGGTGCCGGATGCAACCAGTCCGTTAATAGAGTTAATGGTTTGTGTAACATTGCCCGTAACATGCATACTGCCCATTTCAACGTAATTGAGTGTCCGGTTCGCAGCATTGCCGATATTATCATAGCCCAGATCGATGTACAGGCCGTTGAGCCTCAAAGGCGCGCCGTCACCGGTGGAACTCCGATCTCCCACCCAGAAATTCGTGTGATCCTGGTCCCATCCGCCGTTATAGTAACCCATTTTCTGAGACTCGATAAACGCATGGGCTTCCACGTCAATTCCCATGGAGATGCGAATGACATTTTGGCTGCCGGTATTATATTTTCTCCCAACGGGAGTACCCGACGAATCGACGACATCCCAGAATTCACTGGATGCGGGAAAATGCTCTATTTTGAAAAATGCCTGGCCTTCAATTTCAGAAAGCTCGGAGTCGGACATCCGGGTCGGCGCATAACCTGTGGATGAAGAAAAGGCGACAAATAACGTTACCGCAAACAAAGCACAAAATATTTTGAAAAAAAGGGGCCTCACTCTTGTCTGCTTCAAGTTCATTTTCATCCCGAAACGGGCTCCTTAAGAAATCATCATCAGTTTTATGTTTTAAGGACTAATATTTTTACGAGTGATTTACCATATACAGACCAAAAATAAATGTCAAGCGCAAATTTTTCCGATTTATTTCTTAATCATCTTATTGCTTTAACACCTTTAAAAAACAAAGCCGTCTTTCAAACAGGCCCGGATGTCTTTTATGGGAGGCTAAAAAGCCTGACGAGCCGTTTTTTGCCGGTTGCGGCCCCGGTCGATAAGGGCAACCAGCACGCCGCCGAAACCCATGGTGATAACGGCAGCCTTGATCATCATCCCCGTATAAAAAGGCGCCCAGCCGATAACCCACCATAATATCATGCCCAGCAGGATTTCTTTCATCAATGATGGCTTATGATGACGAAAAAAATTTGTCAAGACAAACCGGCCCAGAAGGGCGCTCATCGCCAGGAATCCAAAAATAAACGCCAAAAGCACAAGAGAAAAAGCGAGCGGAATCAAAGGAATGCCGATAAAGGAAAGCGCAAGCAACATAAAAAAAGGAGCAATCATCAGGGCGCCTAGAATTCCCCAGAAGAAAGATTTCGTTTTCTGAGCGGCAACGGAGGCAATAATCGCATTCAACGGACGGGGAAACAAAAACGTCATCAACAGCGCCAGCGTCAGGAGAAAAGTGAAAAAACAAAAATAAATGATGTCCGTCAGCCAGGACCATTCCTCCTCTTCTTCGTAAAAGGCGGAAGAAACCGCGGCCAGAAAATTTGCCCCGTTCACTTCCGTGACGTTTCCGAAAATACGGGCCCCGCTGCCCCGGACAACCACACCGCCGATACACAGCACGTTTCCCCGCACAACGGCGTCACCGGTAATCACAACGGAACCGCCCGCGGCGATGACATTTTTTTCAACCAGCCCCCGGACGGTAATCTGACCGCCGACGGCGATGACGCCCGTCACCTGCTGATCTTCGGAAATGTCGACGTCCCTGCCGATTTTGACAATAGTTTTGGCGTCAACCGGCATTGCACAAAACAACAAGACGAAAACGAGAAGGGGGAAAAGCAACTTTTTTCTCATGCTGCACCGTTCTTAATTTTTTGCACGCGATACAAAATATTTCTGCCGGACATATTCAATGACACCCGGCATCACGGAAATGATGACAATCGCGACGATCACCAGGGTGAAATTCCTTTTGACGGCGGGAATGCCGCCGAAGTAATATCCCGCCAGCAGAAAAAGGCAAATCCAGGAAATTCCCCCGATCACATTGTAACTGATGAACCGCGCATAGGTCATTGTGCCGATACCGGCCACGAAAGGGGCGAAGGTGCGGATAATGGGAATGAACCGGGCGATGATGATGGTTTTGCCGCCGTGCTTTTCGTAAAATTGATGGGTTCGCACAAGGTATTCCCGTTTGAAAAAACGGCTGTCCGGATAATGAAACACCTTGGGACCGAGAAATTTCCCGATGGAATAGTTGACCGTATCGCCCGCAACGGCGGCAATGCAGAGCGAGATCAGCAAAATTTCAATATTCAAAGCGCCCTGCGCCGCAAACGCGCCCAGCGCGAACAAAAGCGAGTCGCCGGGCAGGATGGGCGTAACCACCAGGCCGGTTTCGCAAAAAATAACGAGAAATATGATCACGTAGGCCCAGATGCCGAAACTCTGGATGATCAGCGGCAGGTATTTATCCAGGTGAAGGAAAAAATCTATAACGTAGAGAACCGCATCCATAAGTAATGTACGATAAAAACCTCAAAATAAATAAATGTGACGTTATCGTATAGAGAAGAACATCCGGCCTGTCAACCTGAAAAAGACTTTTTCTGTTCAACAATGCCTTTTGGGGCAATGGATTCTTCCCTCGCCGGGATTGCGCGGGGCTATGGTTTGTTCTTTTTGAAATTTTGATTGTAAAGGTAAAGTTTGCCCCTGTCTTCCGGGTAGGCGACAAAATTTTCATCCGGTGTGCTGATGGATTCCTGCGTCAACATCATTTCCACAAAAGCATAGAATTTGCGTTTGAATTCGCCAAAGCTTTTGACCTGAAGCGTGTGACGCAAAAGAAACATCGGTCTCAAATGATACGTCACATAAGCCTTCTTTGCCAGACGGTCAATGTCGTCATTCGCCAAGGCGGTCCAGGGTCTTGCAAGAGACTTATCCTCGATATTGCCGAGAATGTATTCCCGCCAGTAGTCGAATCCCGTCGCATCAACCGTTTGACGCCAGTAAGGCGTGAGCGGTTTGGCGGTGAGTTTGGAAAATTGCACATACTCGAGCTTCAGGGATTTGGCGAATTTTACCGTTTGTTGAAACGTCTCCCGTGTTTCACCGGGCGCTCCGACGAGAAAAAACCCAAGCGCTCTGATTCCCAGGCTCCGGGTGGTTTCAATGGTGTCGCGGATCTGTTGAAGGCGGATGCCTTTGTTCAGACGATCCAGGATTTCCTGCACACCCGACTCGATGCCGAAATAAATGCGCGAACACCCCGCCGCCTTCATTTTGCGCAGCAGCGTTTCGTCAACACAATCAACGCGGGTGCGGCATGCCCAGGTCATATCCATGCCGCTTTGGATGATCCCGTCACAAATGGCCTGAGTTCGTCTGCGGTCAATGCAGAAATCGTAGTCAAAAAAATCGATCTCGCGAATGCCATACCGGGTGCGGCATTCTTTTATCTCGCCCAGGACGGTCTCGGGACTGCGCGGATTGTAAGGGGTATGGCCGGCTTCGCAAAACAAACAGCCGTTGGGACAGCCTTTGCTCGTCACCATGACGGTGAAGTTCTTGCGCTCCGTTGTAAATTCGGCGTAAAGGTCATTGGGCAAAAGATGGCGCGCCGGATTCGGGTAGTCGTCGAAAACCGGATCCCTGCCGTACGGGGTCATCGTTGCCCGACCGTTTTCCTGGTAAATCAGACCGGGCACATCGGCGAACCGGCGCCGGCCTTCCAGCTCCTCCAGCAATCGCGGCAGGGTGTAAAAAGCGCTGTTGAAACAGCCGAAATCGGGCCCCTCTACCGACAGCGATTCGTTCGGATATACCCTCAGATTATAACCGCCGATGATTACCGGAATCTTAAGATGTTTTTTGAGAAACGTCACCCATTCCAGTGTTTCACGGAACATGTAGGTCGTCATCATGAAGCCCAGGATGTCCGGTTTCCACTGTTTCAACCGGTCCAGGACGTCTTCCTTGGTCAAACGCAGCGTGCGGGCGTCGATCAGCAGCGCGTCGTGTCCGGCTTTCTCGGCGATCGCGCAAACCCAGGCCAGAGAGAGAGGCGGGAAAAGCCCGAAATATTTCTGAACCACTCTCAGGTTTTCTTCATGCAGCTTATATTGAAATGGATTGAAAACGCACGCCAGTCTCATTTTTCCTCTACACTTTTTTCATGAATAACATGTACTATATCATTCAACAAGGCATTCCCGACATATTTTCTTTCCGCGTGCAGATTACTTCCGCATCATGCTTCCCATCCAATTATTCAAAAAGGGTTTAACAAAAAAGAGTCCAAGCAAAACCGGAAGCAAACCGTCAACAAAAGTCGTCAAGAGGCCCGCGGCCAGTAAGTGATCCGGAGCGGCATAACCGGCGAAAAGCACGATGACCGCAGATTCCCGGATCCCCAATCCCCAGTAGGTCATGGGCAGATACGCGGCGATTATGGTTATGGATCCCCATAACAAAAGGGCATCGACGGGAAGGTCTATAGACAGGGATCTAAATGAAAACAAAATAACGAGCAACTTGCAGCCTTCTATTGCCAGAGAGTGGATCATGATCTCTTGACCTATTTGCGGATCATAACTTTCAATGACTTTTCTGACGTTCTCCGGTAATCTCAGAATTTTATGAATATATAAAGCAACGGGGCGAAAAATTTTTTGCCGGATTGATGTTGCAATCAGTAAAACGGTCAGCAGACAGGCAGCGGCAAAGATCATTTTTTGAAGCGGATGTTGAACATAAAATAAAGCACCCGTTGAGCAGAAAAAAACCAGCGCCGCGAAACTGAACATGTAACCCGTTAATAGCGCAAGAAGTCCCCGGGCGTAAGAAAGACGATGCTTTTCTTTCATATAGGCCAGAATCGCGAATTCCCCCATTTTAAACGGGAGAATGCCTTTGATGGGGTTGCAGCCCATTCGGATGATCACGGCTTCGCCAAATGAAATCCGGCATCCCGTCATTTTGACAACACGTTGAAATCTTGCCGGGGAGAAGAATAAATGGGCGAGCACGGAACAAAGAAGGCTCGCACAGAGGAATCGCATATCCGTTTGTTGAAGAAGAGACACGACGTCATGAAACGCGATTCGGGAAAAGAGAACGACAAAGATGGCAAGGGTGACCAGCCAGGTTAAGACAAATCTCAATATGGCTTTAGGCGTTGAGAGGGTTGGATATTCCCACACATGATGTTTTTGAATGCTCATATTGCTTTCAGGTGAAAGAAATATAGAAAGGTGTTGTCTATTTGTCAATGGAGAATAATTCAAAAAACTGCTGAATTCTGAATCAACTTGTAGTAAAAGCTCTGAACAACCGTCTCGGGGTGCTGTCACCGTTTCACGTTCGCGGCATGATATGAAATTTCTTTTTTACATCATTGGGTTTACAGACTTGCATTATGCTGAATAGACTTAACTTAAGTTCCGGCAGACCGATACTGATCGTTTATTTCCTTTTGATAGCATCGTGCCTTATTGTTTTCTCGCAGGTTGGCCAATTTGATTTTATAACATTTGACGATCCGGTCTACGTCGTTGACAACCCGTCTATTCAATCGGGGTTCACGATGGACGGTGTCATCTGGGCCTTCGGCACAATCCATGCCGAATTCTGGCATCCGCTGACCTGGCTTTCGCTGATGCTTGATTACCAACTCTTCGGGTTGAACGCCGGGGGGTATCACGTCACCAACCTGATGCTGCACATCCTGAGCACGCTCATGCTGTTCTGGCTCTTGCATCGCATGACAGGAGCCGTTTGGAGAAGCGCTTTTGTTGCCGCTCTGTTCGCCATTCATCCGCTTCATGTGGAAACCGTCGTCTGGATAGCAAAACGCAAGGATGTCCTGAGCGCTTTTTTCTGGATGCTGACCTTGTGCCTGTATGTTTATTACACGGAAAAGCCGGTGATCAAACGCTATATACTCGTTTTCCTGTCCTTTGCCTGCGCGCTGATGAGCAAACCCATGGCGGTTACCCTGCCGGTGATCATGATACTTTTGGACTACTGGCCGCTGAAACGGTTTGCCTCGAAAAAAGAAAATCCCGTTTCCTGGCAGGTTAAGGAAAAATTACGTTTTTTCATGTTATCCGCCGTTTTTTCCTTCATCACAATCTTCGCCCAGTACGACAAATACATAAAACATGCCGAGACATCTCTTGAGGCCCGCCTGCTCAACGCGCCGGTTTCTTTCATAACCTATCTGGCAAAAACGTTCTGGCCTCATGATCTGGCTGTTTTCTATCCTTTTTCCTATCAGTTGCCCGCCTGGCAGACCGCAGGATCAATAGCGCTGATCCTGGCCATCAGCGTTGCCGTCATCCTCGCGGCAAAACGTCTGCCGTATTTGCTTGTCGGATGGTTATGGTATGTCCTTGCTGTTTTGCCGGTGCTTGATATCTTCCGGTCCAGTGCGCGGGCCATGTCCGATAATTACACGTATCTGCCCGCTGTAGGCATTTACGTGATGGCGGCCTGGGGCATTCCGGATGTGTTTTGCCAAAAACAAATCCGGAGAAAGATTTTATGGCCGGCCGGAATCGCCGTTGCGGCAATGCTGTCGGTTCTTGCCTGGCAACAATGCAGTTACTGGCAAAACAGTTTCAAGCTTTTCAATCATGCTTTGCATGTCACAAAAGATAATTATCTCGCGCATAACCAGAGAGGCAATGTATACAGCCGGTCACAACAGCATGCCCTGGCCATTGCGGATTTCAACGAGGCCCTGCGCATAAAACCGGACTATGCTTTTGCCTTCAACAACAGGGGGAATACGTATCTCCAACTCGGCCGCTATCAACAGGCCATAAGCGACTACAGCGAGGCCATACGCCTGAATCCTGATTATGCCAGAGCCTATTACAATAGAGGCTTTACTTACGGTATCCATATGGGCCGGTACCAACGCGCCATTGATGATTTGAACGACGCGATTCGAAGAGAACCTGACGCGCCCGATATCCATCTGACCCGAGGCATCATTTATTCGAATTTAGGCGGCCAAGAACTCGCATGCCTTGATTATCAAAAAGCGTGCGACCTGGGCAACTGCAAACTTCTGGATATGGCACTGGGCAAAGAAGAATGTCTTGCGGCGGATCTTCAGCCACACGACAGCGGATACTATCACAGCAGCGGCATCTCTTATTTCAAGCGTGGACAGTATCAGATAGCGTTAGGATACTTTACTCACGCCATTCACTTTAAAAAGGATTTTGCTAATGCCTATCACAACCGGGGAACGACCTACAGCGAACTCGGCCGCTATCAACATGCCGTTGCAGACTTTAACGAATCCATCCGCCTTAACCCGGGTTATCCCGATGCTTATAAAAACAGAGGCATTGCTTATTTATTACAGGGCGAGAAAGAACAGGGGTGCTCTGATTTTAAAAAGGCCTGTGCGCTGGGAGACTGTAAATTACTGGAACTTGCCGAAAGCAAAGGGGACTGCCGTTGATGAATTGTATTCACATCTCGAAATAAAATCGTCAATTTAAAAAATGGTTGAGATAATTTTACATTCGTCATACACATTTCAGGAAACTTCATCGAAGTTTGCGATGGGTTGTCTTGGAAGATGAACGATGAAACGACCTAAAATACTTCTTTTCAAAAGCCACAGCATTGTTTCAAAAGTCACAGGCGTGACGCCGCCGCTGGGATTACTCTATATCGCCGCCGCTCTGCGGGAACGGCTGGGAGCGGATGTGCGCGTGATCGTCGCTATGCTTGAGAACGACCCGATGAACGTGATGGTATCGACGTTGAGACACTTTCGTCCTGATGTCGTGGGAATAAGCGCTTTGACCGCAGAGGCTTTTTTCGCGCACAAAGCTGCCGCTGCCGTCAAGGCGGAAGCACCGTCCGTTCCGGTCATCATGGGCGGACCTCATGCATCCTGCGATCCGGAACTTGTTTTGCAGGATTCCTGCGTGGATGCTGTTGTGATGGGCGAAGGGGAAGACACATTCACTGAACTGGTCAGTGTCACCATGTCTGAAAAATCCGTCTGGCAAAATCCGGACATATTGCAGAAGATTGACGGTCTCGCTTTTCGCGTTGACGGAAAGATGAAGCTTTCAAAACCGCGCGCGCCGATAAACGATCTCGACGCTCTGCCTTTTCCCGCCTGGGACCTGATCGATTACAAAAAATACTGGGCCCTCCCCAAAATGGCAACGGATGGTGTGAGGCCTTATCTGACGATGTTCACGTCGCGCGGTTGTCCCTATCATTGTATTTATTGCCATCAACTTTTCGGCAAGTCCTTCCGCAGCCGGTCACCGGAAAGCGTCGTTGAAGAAACAGCACGGCTGATGAGAATGGGCGCGGAAAGCATAGAGATTCTCGACGATATATCCAATTTTAACCCGGAACGTTTTGACAGAATGCTGGAATTAATGCTGGAAAAAAATCTGCATCCCGTGTTGAGTTTCCCCAATGCATTGCGCGCCGATTTAATTCGTAAAGAATCCGCCGACCTGCTGAAATGTGTCGGCACCGGGGAGATTTCCGTAGCGATTGAAACCGCGTCTGATAGGCTGCAGAAACTGCTGGGCAAAAATCTCTCTCTGGAAAAAGCGAAGCGCACCATTGACTGGTTTGCGGACCGGCGAATTTTCACTCGCGGTTTCTTCATGCTCGGCTTTCCGACGGAAACGAAAGATGAAATGCTTGCCACAATCCGTTTTGCGCATGCCTCCAGATTGCACATGGCACTGTTTTTTACGCCCAATCCTTTCCGCAATACAGCGCTCTATGATCTTTTCGTCGATACGGGCAAACTCCCTTCAACGTCCACAAGCATTGACTATGAATATTACGGAGCGCCTTTCAACGGAAGCGATGTTTCAGACCGGCGCTATCGGATGCTTTACCGCTGGGCGTATTACGGTTTCTATTTCAATCCGGTGCGCCTCTGGCGTATAGCGCAAGACAGGCCGACCCTTGCCGATATTCCTGCAAGCGCGTGGACGCGCCTGAATAACGTCGTATCTTTCCGTCGACTCAAAGAAGAAGAGACATCCCTGGTGTAAGCAGTACGATGAGAGATTTTTTTCATCGTATATAAATTGAATCTAATGTTTAATAATTTTATCCTTCGAAAAAAAGTTATGTTATGAATTGGAATTCTTTGTTCGATTTATCAAACCTATATGGATTAGCGTGCAACATCTGGCCGCGTTTCCCGTATAACATCCCGCAGCTTCAAACTGCATTAAAACCATTTCTCTATCTTTTCAATATCACCAATCAATGCAATTTAAACTGTTACTACTGCTGTCAGAAGACGAGCCTGACCCGGAATCGGCCCGAACTATCCTTTGAAGACATATCCGGCATTATTAAGAAATTACCGCGATACTCGGTTATCGTGTTCTCCGGAGGAGAACCTCTTTGTCGGGACGATTTCACTAAGCTATTGAAAGAAACCCGCCGTCTAAAGAGAAAAACAGCGCTTTTAACAAATGGATTACTGTTGAACGACGATATCATTTGCGAAATGATTCAAAACAGATTACTGAATATCGGCATCGCGATTGACGGTGATAAATACTATTATGAAAAAATAAAGGGGCGGGGCAATTATGCTATTGTGATGGATAATGTAGGCCGCCTGGCCTATCACAAGAAAAAAGCCAAAAGTTCGTTTCCGGCATTTGACTGGAAAGTAACGGTTTTTCCCGAAAATGTCAGCCGCCTCCCGCTTCTTTACCAGCAGGCTGCCGATCATGGCGCTGATTCATTCACAGTGTCCTTCCCCAAAAAAAATGATTTTCAGTTCAACGACTGTCTGCACGACATCGCAGTGCTTGATTGCGAACCCGTATCAAACGGGAACTACCGCTTCCCGGAAAACATCGAAGACATTTATAAGGAATTATTCTCCATAGCCAGAACTTCCCGGACCAGACTCAGAACATATCCGCAGATGAAACAGGCGGAAGATCTGAAAAACTATTTTGAAACGTCTGCAATCCAAAAAAGATATTCCGCTTGCCGTATGCCGTGGTCAGGAATGGTCATAAGTTCCACCGGAGAAGCCTACCCCTGCTTGTCCGTCAGAATAGGGGATTTAAAGAAACAATCGCTTGCCCAGGTTCTTACGTCGCCGGAAAATATTCGGTTTAGAAACCAATTAAAAAAAAGAAGTCTCTTTGCAATCTGCGACGGTTGCTGTTATGCAAGGTTAAAACCGGTTTTGAAAAGAGAGTGAGCTGTCGGTGCGTAAAATACTTTTTATCTACCCTCGATTAGGATACATGGATGCCCAACGCAGCAAACCTGCGCCGCC
>Ga0116142_10005517_pt1 | contig 11346 bp, 2 predicted proteins | sample AD_UKC033_MetaG_FD_89785 | JGI IMG/M metagenome (GOLD analysis project Ga0116142, IMG submission 89785) | Active sludge microbial communities of municipal wastewater-treating anaerobic digesters from USA - AD_UKC033_MetaG | ecosystem: Engineered > Bioreactor > Anaerobic > Digestate | place: USA... | reverse complement strand
TCTTCCACTACCTGGTTGCCCAGCGAAGTGCGTGAATCATAAAGCGTAAGCAGAATACCTTCAATCTCCAATCGCGGGTTTAGCCGCGTTTGAATAATCTTAATCGTATTTAACAACTTACCCAACCCCTCCAATGCAAAGTATTCGCATTGCACGGGTATAATCACCGAATCGGCAGCGGTTAACGAGTTGATGGTAATTAATCCCAACGAAGGCGAGCAATCAATGATTATGAAGTCGTATTGATCTTTTACTTTGGCCAGCGCGGCTTTCATTTTCTCTTCCCGGTGGTCAATATTTACCATCTCCACTTCGGCACCTACCAAATCAATATGCGAGGGTAAAATATCCAGGTATTGCAATTCATTTTTTACAATAGCTTCCTGTGGGGGTACACCATCCACCATACACTCGTAAATACTTTTGGTAACCTCTTTCGGATTAATGCCCAGCCCGGAGGTTGAATTTGCTTGCGGGTCGGCATCCACCAGCAAGGTTTTGCACTCCAGTACGGCCAGGCTTGCAGCCAGGTTAATAGCCGAAGTGGTTTTGCCAACACCGCCTTTTTGGTTCGCAATTGCGATTATTTTACCCATGATTTAAAACTTGTGGTTGTTCAGCTAAAAAAATAACCCCGACCAAAAAATCGGGGTTACAAATATAGGCTAATGTAGCTGCCAACCAATGTGACAAAAAACCGAAATTGGCCGCGGGTGCTTTTTACTTCCTTTTAGAAGCTTTACGCGCTTCCTCGCTGGCTTTCATGGCCTGCTCCAGCTTATTCATAAAACTCGATTTCTTGCCCGTACTCTCACCAGCCAGGTATTTTTTCTTGTGTTCGTCCATCACCGTTTTAATCTTGTCCTCGTCCACAAAGCGTTTGATAATAGCCTGTTGGGCAAATGTTACTAAGTTAGAAACAAAGTAGTAGAAGCTAAGACCGGCCGAGAACGAGTTGAGCACAAACATGAAAATAACCGGCATGATGTAGCCCATGGTCTTCATAGGGCCCTGCACGCTGGTAAGCTGGTTGTTTTGCCAGGTGTAAATAATGGTGGAGGCCGTCATCAGCAATACAAACAAACTCACATGACTTCCATAGAAAGGTATCGTAAAGGGCAGGTTGATGATAGAATCGTAGGTAGAAAGATCTTCGGCCCACAGAAAAGGCTTTTGACGCAGCTCAATAGATACCGGGAAAAAGTAGAACATGGCAAAGAGAATGGGCATCTGGAGTAAGAGCGGAATACAGCCGCTAAATGGATTTACTCCGGCTTGCTGATACAGCTTCATCTGGTCCTGCTGTGCCTGGGTCATGTTGTCACCATTCTTTTCTTTAATGATGTCCAACTCGGGTTTTAGCAAACGCATTTTGGCCATGCCCAGGTACGACTTGTAGGAGAGGGGCAGCAGAATGAGTTTAACAAACAGCACCAGCAATACGATAATAATTCCATAATTGCCGATAAAGCCCTCTAAGAACTTGAAGATTGGAATAATTACAAACCGGTTTATCCACGACATAGGAGGCCAGCCCAAATCCAGGTTTTCGCGAAAGCCTTCGGTTACTCCGGGCAGAACTTCGTAGTCGTTGGGGCCAAAATAATAACTGAATTTTGCCTTGCCGGAGGAAGCATACTCAACGGGAAAGTTTGCTTGCATGGAAGCATCCTTCACCACCGTTGAATCGAGCGGGTTAGCTGAAATTTTTACTTCTCCACTCGAAAACGACTGATCGGCAATGATGGCTGAAATAAAAAATTTCTGCCGAATGGAAATCCATTTTACGGGACTGGTTAATTGCTCGGATTCCAGATCGGTAGAAGCCTGCGAGGTATGATCAAAATCGCCATTGGCTAAATACCAGTTGATGTTGGTTTTGGCGCGGCTATCGGCTATTGCTTTTTCCTGTACCGGAATCTTGTCGTTCCACGTGTAGGTAAGTTCTTTGCCTGTTAACTCAACTCCTTTGGTAATCAATTCATACCCGATTACATAGCCGGTTGGAGGAATAGCATACACGTGTTGGATGTACGCATGGGGCCCTACCGATGCGGTGAGTGTAAGCAGGGTGGTATCGGCCTGGGTTTGCTTGTCGGTCGTATAATAAAGGCTATATAAATCAATCTCTTTGCCTTGATACGAAGAAAGCAACGAAAACGTATTGTTGTTTTTCTGAGCCAGGTAGAGGGGCTTCTGATAATACGTTTTAAAGTTTTTCAGTTCTACCTCGTTTAACCGGCCCTTGTTGGAAATTTTTAATCGCAGGTCTGCATTCTCAATGCTGGTTTCCGATTCAGTTCCATTCATAAAGGAAGCCAGCGAACCATACTGCGTAAGGGTAGTACTGTCTAACTTTGGTTCGTTGGTAACCAGCACACTGTCTTTGGGCTGTGGCGTTGTTACAAGTGCGGGTGCAGTTGTTTCGGGTTTCTGAGGCTGCGGGGCAAGGAAATTAAAATATACCAGTAGTAATACGGCAATAAGTGTCAATCCAATAGCTGAGTTCCTATCCATTCTGTATCAAACTTTAACTAACCAATACGTATCAATTTAGCTGTTCCGATTACTGAGCGCGGCCTCAATAAATTTTACGAACAGGGGGTGTGGGTTTAGCACGGTGCTTTTTAATTCCGGGTGGTATTGCACCCCAACAAACCAGGGATGATCTTTTAATTCAACAATTTCAACCAATCCGGTGTCGGGATTGGTGCCGGCTGCTTTTAAGCCGGCCTCTTCCATTTGCTCCAGGTATTTGTTGTTAAACTCGTAGCGATGGCGGTGTCTTTCCTGAATGGTGGTATCGCCATAAATCTGAAAGGCCCGCGTACCTTTTTTAATCTTGCAGGCATAGGCACCCAGGCGCATGGTACCACCTTTGTTGGTGATTTTCTTTTGCTCCTCCATCATGTCGATAACCGGGTGCTTGGTTTTGGGATTCAACTCCGTAGAACTGGCCTCCAGGTGCAGGACATGGCGCGCAAATTCAACCACTGCACATTGCATACCGAGGCAAATACCCATGAAAGGGATTTTATTTTCCCGAACGTATCGGATGGCTTCAATTTTTCCTTCCAGGCCGCGTTCACCAAAACCCGGGGCAACCAATACCCCATTCAGCGGACTTAAAATACCGGCAACGGTCTCTTTATTAATCTCTTCCGATGAAATCCACTTCAAATTCACCTTGCAATCGTTCTGGGCACCAGCATGAATAAACGCTTCGGCAATAGATTTATAGGCATCCGGTAACAAAACATATTTACCCACTAACCCGATGGTAACTTCATTTAATGGATTTTTGAGTTTACCCAAAAACACCTTCCATTGTTCCAGGTCGGGCTCTTGTTTGGGAGTAACCTTTAGTTTGGAAAGTACCCGTTCGTCCAGTTTTTCCTTACGCATCAGTAACGGAACATCGTATATCGTTTCCGCATCGATGGCTTCAATTACCGAGTTCAGATTTACGTTGCAGAACAAGGCCAGCTTTTTCCGGATTTCCATGGATAGCGGGTGCTCGGTTCGGCAAACCAGGATATCGGGTTGAATTCCGTACGAAAGCAACTCTTTAACAGAGTGTTGGGTAGGTTTTGTTTTTAATTCTTTGGCCGCGCTAAGGTAGGGGATAAGGGTAAGGTGAATAACCAGGGCATGGTTAGAGCCCAGATCCCACCGCACCTGCCTTACTGCCTCCACAAAAGGCAACGATTCAATGTCACCCACCGAACCACCTATTTCCGTAATAATGAAGTCATACTTTCCGCTGTCGCCTAACTGAAAGATGTTGCGCTTAATCTCATCGGTTATGTGCGGAACCACCTGCACGGTTTTACCCAGGTATTCGCCCCTGCGTTCTTTGGTGATTACGTTATTATAGATCCGGCCGGTAGTTACATTGTTAGCCTGGCTGGTGGGTACGTTCAAAAAACGTTCGTAGTGGCCCAGGTCCAGGTCGGTTTCGGCCCCGTCATCTGTTACATAACATTCCCCATGTTCGTAAGGGTTTAGGGTTCCGGGGTCGATATTAATATAGGGGTCAAACTTCTGAATGGTTACCGAAAACCCACGGGCCTGAAGGAGTTTACCCAGCGAAGCGGAGATGATACCCTTTCCAAGCGAAGAAGTTACCCCCCCGGTAACAAAGATGTATTTGGCAGAAGACATGATGCAGACCCCTTAAAAAATTTGGTCGCAAAGGTAGGGTATTCTTGTCGCTAACAAACCTGCAAAAATCAATTTTATTTCGTTTTTGATGAAATTATCGGTAGGTTTGGAAGAAAGTGTACACTCAATTGAAGTGGTTACAACTTCAATGTAGACTGTATACACATATTGATATAACCTGTTCCTATGAGTAAGGGCGCTAAGCTTCACGCATTAAAATTTTATTTTTGTTCGTTTATTATTTTTGTCTCCGGCTTTTTGGCCTCATCGGATATTTTTGCTCAGTGTTCCTTATTACCACCCGTTGTAAGTATTGGAAGTGATAAATTTCCAAATAGTTTATGCTCCCCGGTTACTGCGGATCTTAATTATAGAATAACCTTTGCATCGCCAACGGTGGCAGGCAATAATCATGTGTTAATTTTTGATTGGGGGGATGGTACACCGGTGACATCAGTCAACCTAACAGCAGGATTAACGACCTATAACATTACGAGAACACACCCATTCCCTGCAAACAGCGATTGTGAATACAGGGTGCAGATGTATATATCTGTTAACAGTATGGGAGCATGCGGAACTACCCGTCAGCAACAGGTAGTATCAACCTGGAGAACAGATGCTTTTAATGGGGGCGTTGTTCAACTACTATCCCCCACAACTGGAACCACCGTGCATACCGTTTGTCGCGGGGACAATATCAATGTGATTTTTAATGATGCCACTACATTTAATTGTAATGCTGCTTATCCAGCCAATTATCCCCCCAATGCACCGGTACAAACACCAAATGAACAGGTTCGTTGGCAACAAATTGTTTATAATACACCTATAGGTGGCGCAAAAATCCCCAACGTTAGCGTAAATGGAGTACCTGTTACTGGTGCTGGTGGTGCTAATATTATTTCAAATTATCAGGACCCCCGGGGGGTATTCCAAATGCTCCCATTGGTAGTTGTTAACGACCCAAGAAGGAGAGCCACTTTACCAATAACTGCACCTGGTGGATTAGGTGCTGGTTTCCCTCAAGTTGGTGACGAGTTTGAAATTACCCTCCGGTATTGGAACTTTTGTAATCCATACGATAACCCTGCTGTTCCGGGGCCACCGGCTGATCCGATCAATGGAGACTTTCCCCCGGTTGAGCGGGTTGCCTTAATTAGAATTATTGATGCGCCTAACCCACCTACCGTTACACCACCGGGTCCATTTTGTGAGAATGATTCCAATGGAAGTTTCAATTTTACCGCAACAGGGTCTGGTTCGGGCACACTTACTTATACCTGGTATAGAGATGCAGCACTAACTCAGGTATTACAGGGACCAAGTACAGACAATACGTTTAACCCAGTAACAGAAGGTCCAACACCGAGAATAAATAAGACCGTTACCGGTAGTCAAACGTTTACGCGTTATGTAACGGTTACCCAGGGTAGTAACAACTGTACCAGTCAGCCAACAACCATTACAATACGTATTGATGATACTAATACTCCTGGTACAATTGCACACCCATTAGGAGCTTCCCCTATTACAATTTGTAATGCAGATGATCCGGTTGCCTTTACCAGTCCTGTGGCAGGAACGGGGGGTGGCCCTGGAGGTACCTTCACATATCAATGGCAAAATGCGAGTGCCTCCGGTGGACCTTATTCGAATATTACGGGTGCAAACTCAGCAACATTTAATCCATCACCTGCCGATATAGCTGCAGGGCGGTTTTTCAGAAGAAGGGTGAGATCTGGTAATTGTGCAGACGAGTTTTCAAATATTATTGAATTTCGGATAGATACTCCTGTTACGGGTGGTACAATTGGATCAAACCAAACAATCTGTGCCAGTCCCGGTGATCCCGCTAATTTATTCAACCTTACTTCGCCTACTGGCGGAAGTCATACGGGTATATATAATTTTCAATGGGAGGAGTCCACTACGAGTGTTTCCGGTCCATTCAATACCATTTCCGGGGCCACGTCAAATTCATACAACCCTCCGTCTGGTGTAACAACTACCACCTATTATAGAAGGCGTGTAAATTCAGGCGTATGTTCAGCAGATGGCCCGGATGCCAACTCGGACCCTGATAACATTGCCTATTCTAATGTTATAACGGTTACGGTTGACCAGGCAGTTGTTCCCGGTTCAATTGGAAACGCTCAAATAATTTGTAGCGGCCAGGATCCAGGCGTATTGACCGAGGTAACAGGACCCAGTGGTGGAAATGGATCTACGTATGCCTTTCTTTGGGAGGAATCTGCAACAGGGGGTGGTGTGGGCTTTGCGGCAGCTCCCGGTGCTAATACCAATCCTACCTACGACCCACCGGTACTTACTGCCACGCGGTACTACCGCAGGCAGGTTACATCCGGCTTTTGTCCTCCTACCTTTTCTAACGAAATTCAGGTAACCGTTAACCCCCTGCCTACCGCAACAGTATCCGGTGGTGGCTCTGTGTGTAGTGGTACTCCGGCACCTGATATCGTATGGACATTTACGGGTACTCCACCTTTTGATTTTACCATTACGCTGGCGCCAGGTGCGCCAATTAATGTAACTGGCCATAACGCAATGACTTATACCATTGCAGCTCCCAATCCGCCAGTTAATACCACCTACACGCTCACCGCGCTGGATGACGATAACAATTGTACCGGTACTTCGTTGGGTGGGGCTGTAGCAGTTAATATTCAATCCACCCCGCCCCCAACAGTTGAAAACTTTACGGCTCAACCGGCAGTGTGCGATGATGGCGGTGCCACCAATCCTCCGGATGCCATTCTGGATTTACTTCCAAACTCAACTGAAAACTATGCTATTACCTACAGGTTATTCAGAGTTAGTACAAGTACTTTCCTGCCGGGCTCGATCAATTTTACAGGAAGCTCTACCGGGGCCGGCATAATAAATCTGGCGCCAACATATGCCCAGTTTGGGGCATTTCCAGATGACCCCCAAGGTTATCAGGTTGTTATAACAGCCATTCAAAATACAGTAACCTTGTGTGCGGGTGCTGTCCCAATTAACGGCCCCATCTTAATCATTAACCCCAGACCAGCCGCCCCTACCGGCCCTGTTGCCAACACCGCCTGTAGCGCGGATGCAACAGGCGCACCAATAAGGGTTGATACCCCCGCAGCCGGCTTTTCGATTCTATGGTCATCCACGGCCGCCCCAACCTTTACGGCTGCATCCGGAGTTACGGGTGGTACCAGGGGAGATACGTTTACACCCACCAGCAATGCGACTGCTACATACCATGCGTTTACTCAAAACGATGCTACGCTTTGCAGAAGTGCAGGATCAATAGCAGTTAATCATACCCGCGATTTACTTCCTTCACCAGCCAATGCCGGGCCTGCTCAACCGTTGCTTTGTGGTACCAGTGCCACCATGGCCGCAACAGCCGTTGATAACGGGGGTACGGGAACCTGGACGGTGGTAAGTCCTATCGGGCCACCCATCGTCATTACCAGTCCAAATAGCCATACCACCACCGTTACCGGCCTGCCTCAGGATGTGGACGGTGGTGCCCCCATTGTAACTACGTTAAGATGGACTGCAACTAGTGCCCTGGGTGTATGTCCACCTTCGTTTGACGATGTACAGTTAACTGTTAACCCACGGCCTGTGGTTACCAATCTTACCCCAATCCTTTGTGAAGATGTGTTTGGAGGCGCTTCCACTGCCAATGTTGACTTAACCACATACGATGCCCTGGTTATGGGTGGTACACCGCCAAATACAGTAGTAGCCTATTACCCTACTGCAGCGGATCGTATTTCAAACACCAACCAGATTGTTGCACCTATTACCATTACAAACGGACTTGTTAGATTTACGCGGGTTCGTAATACGGTTACCAACTGTATTAATGATGGCACTGTAACCTTTACTGTGCGCACGTTGCCGGTGGTAAACAACCATTCGGCCCAGATATGCGAAGATTTCCCTCCTGGCTCGAATCAACGAACCGGCCTTGATCTTCAAACTTTTGAAAATGCAATAACCGGAGGTGCTGCTAACCGCGATGTGGAATGGTACACCGATGCCAGCCTGGGTGCGGCCTTCCTGATTCCTCCCGGTATGGCAGTTGGAGCAGAGCAGAATTATACAATCAATGCCGATGTTACGCTGCATGCCAAGGTAATCGACACCACGTTACCTTCACCACAATGTTTTAGTGCAGCAACCCTTAATCTGGATTACCAGGCCCGGCCTGTTGACAACCAGATTACGGATGGTATTGGTCAGACGTTGGGTGCATCTTATACGATATGTGCCAGTTCAAACCTGGTGTTATTACAAATTAATCCTGGCCTGAACCCGGGCTCCACCTATACATGGACGGTACCACCGCCATCGTATGCCGGTGAGTTTGAATTATTATCGTCAACCACCGGGTTCTTTATTATTCTTCGCTTCCCTAATCCGGTTCCAGGTACCGGAACACTATATCCTACCGGGGTACCTATTTCCGTAATGGAAACACTGGGCACAGCCCTTTGTGATGGTAATACTATCAGTACAAGAATAATCGTGGAGGGCTCACCTCCGCAACCAATAATTACAGGACCCAGCTCTGTTTGTTCAAATGAGAATGGGGTAGTATTTAGTGTAAGTAACCCGGTAGCAGGTACCTATAGCTGGTCGCTTCCGGCAGGTGCAACCATTACATCACTTCCGGTTACGGCCAGTTCAATTACGGTGCAGATGAGTACTTTTAGTGGGAATGTAACTGTAACCCATGCCAGTGGTACAGGGTGTACATCGCCTGCAGCAGTACCATTCCCGGTAACGGTGGTAAACAGACCAACCATTACCTCGGCTCCATCCAGTATTGTGTGTAGTGGAACAAATCTTTCGGTGGCCCACACCATAACCTCGAACATTGCCGGAACAACCTACAACTGGGAAGTTATTAATGTAACGGGTTCTGTCATTGGCGCTATCCTGGGTGATTTAGCCAATGGAGTAACAAATATTAATCAGACATTATTTAATACCTCAGGAGTTAATGCCACCGTAACGTACCGCATAACCCCAATAGGACCGGCACCTGATAATTGCCCGGGTACACCGCAAAACTTTACGGTTACGGTAAATCCGCAGCCGGTTGTGCAGGCAAACCAGGCTAAAACAATTTGTAGTGGCGCAGCGGTGGCTAAAGAAATATTGTTGGCTCCGGCTAATCTTCCTGCCGGTACGCTCTTTAATTGGCCCGATCCGGATGGTGCCGGGCCTGCCACTGCGGGTGTTAATATCCCCATGGGAGTTGCGGGTACAATCCACATCAACGACATCTTAACCAACCTTACAAATACGCCTCTTGTTGTTAATTATGTAATAACCCCTACCAGTGGAGCTAGCTGCTCTGGGGCAGCAGAAACAATTGTCATTACAGTAAATCCACAACCGGTAGGGCATACAGACAATACCCCTTTAACGTGTAGTGACGTGGCGGCTGGGTATGACCTGGAGGCCAACATTGCCAACACCGGGGCTGGTGGCAACAACTTGGTTGCGGGTACTACCTATAGCTGGGTGGCAACTGCCAATGGGTTTGTAACCGGAGAAAGTACAACGCCTCAAACCGGCAAAATTATTACCGATGTTATAACCAATATTACCGCTGCAAATCAGGTGGTTCAATATACCATTACACCAACCAGCAGTGCAGGATGCGTAGGAGCGCCCTTCACGGTTGGGATTACGGTACAACCTGAGCCCAGAGGCTTTAATGACACAAGCCCGCTGATTTGTAGCGATGACGTTGTTAACTATAACCTGGCTTCCAATATTGGTAATACCGGTGCAGGTGGAAATAACTTAGTTACGGGTACCACCTATAGTTGGTTGGCGGCCTCTAATCCAAATGTGAGCGGGGAAAGCACCACACCTCAGGCGGGTTCAATTATTACCGATGCATTAAACAATATCACCAACAGCAATCAGGTGGTGGTTTATACGGTTACACCTACCAACAATGGTTGCGTGGGCGATCCATTCACCGTTTCGGTAACAGTGCGGCCAGAACCCCGTGGCTATAACGATGCAACACCTCTTATTTGTAGTGACGCAGCCGTTAATTACAACCTGGAATCGAATATTCTGAATACCGGTTTGGGAGGAAACGGGTTGATTAGCGGAACTACCTATGCCTGGGTTGCCGCACCGCATGCCGATGTTACCGGGGAAGGAAGTGGTACTACATCCATCATAACCGATGTATTGAACAACATCACCAACGTGAATCAGGTTGTTGTTTATACCGTTACACCTACCAGTTCAAATAGTTGTGTGGGCGATCCGTTTACGATTTCCGTTACGGTGCAACCCGAACCTCAAGGTTTTAATGATGTTGCAACCATCTGTAGCGATGATGCAGTTAATTATAGTTTGAGTGCCAATATTGGCAATACAGGTTCAGGAGGTAATAACCTTACGGCCGGTACTACTTATAGCTGGCAGGCTGCTTCTAATCTCAGCGTATTGGGTGAAAGCACAACCGCACAAGCGGGTGGAACGATCACAGATATTCTGAATAACATCACCAACACAAATCAGGTTGTGATTTATACAGTTACACCCACAAGTTCAAATGGTTGTGTGGGTAATCCGTTTAGTGTGTCGGTAACGGTACAACCTGAGCCCAAAGGCTATAACGATGCTACTCCTTTTACGTGTAGCGATGTAGCATTAACGTACGATCTGAATACGAACGTGGCAAACATTGGATTAGGAGGCAATAATCTGGTGGCCGGTACTACCTATAGCTGGGTAGCTGCGCCAAGCGCCACGGTTACAGGAGAAAGTACAACACCCCAGGCGGGCAATATTATTAATGATGTACTGAATAACGTTACCAACGCAAATCAGGTAATAGTTTATACCGTTACACCTACCAGCCTGGATGGTTGCGTGGGTAATCCCTTTACGGTTTCCGTTACGGTAAGACCTGAACCACGAGGCTTCAATGACTCAAGTCCTGTTGTGTGTAGCGATGCTCCGGTTAATTATAATCTGGTATCGAATATCACCAATACAGGTGCAGGCGGAAATAATCTGGCTATTGGAACCACCTACAGTTGGATTGCAACCGATAATGTTTCTGTAACAGGCGAAAGCCTGGCAACACAAACCGGTAGTACGATAAACGATGTGGTAAATAACATAACAAACTCT
>Ga0116142_10005510_pt1 | contig 11360 bp, 11 predicted proteins | sample AD_UKC033_MetaG_FD_89785 | JGI IMG/M metagenome (GOLD analysis project Ga0116142, IMG submission 89785) | Active sludge microbial communities of municipal wastewater-treating anaerobic digesters from USA - AD_UKC033_MetaG | ecosystem: Engineered > Bioreactor > Anaerobic > Digestate | place: USA... | reverse complement strand
CTGAGGCATGCGCTTTCAGAGAAAATGGGCGTTCTCCCCGAGTGCATTCTGCCTGCAAATGGGTCGAATGAGATCCTCGAGCTCAGCGCCAAAGCCTTTTTGAGACCGGGGGATGAAGCGCTCATTCCGGCTCCCACCTTCTCGCTCTATGCCACGTTCACTCAGGTTATGAACGCTGTCCCGATCACGGTGCCTTTAAAAGATTTTGCCATAGATCTGGATATGGTCCTCAGCCGCGTGAATGAGAAAACCAGGATGATATTTATCAACAACCCGAATAATCCAACTGGTACTGTTATCACTCGAAGTGCCTTCGAACGTTTCCTCTCTGCTCTTCCCGAAAACGTGATCGTAATCCTCGATGAAGCGTATCGTGAGTTCGTCACGACTGAGGATACTCCTCATGGTGAGGACTACCTCGGAGGGCCGGCTTGGGTTATCACCATGAGGACCTTTTCTAAAATCTATGGTCTTGCCGGACTGCGAATCGGCTATGGACTCGCGGCCCAGGGGATTATCGGGCTGCTCAACAAAATCCGGCAGCCATTTAATGTCAATTTGCTCGCCCAGATCGCCGCAACCGCGGCGTTGGCGGACGAAGAGCACGTTGCCCGCACTCAAAGGGTCGTTTCTGAAGGTCTTCAATTCTTTTATCGTGAGCTGGATGCTCTCGGCATTTCCTACATTCCCACTCAGTCAAATTACCTCATGATTCAGGTCAACCGGCTAGCTGACGAGATTTATCAGGCCATGCTCCGGAGGGGTGTCATTATTCGTCCGCTCACCTCCTTCGGGTATCCCTATTCAATTCGAATCAATGCCGGTACCCCGGACGAAAACAGGCGCTGCCTGAGCAGCCTGAAGGACGTTCTTGCGAGAGGTGCTACCCGAGAATGACATTCCTCTTTGATACCATTGCTGTCGTTGGCGTCGGTCTGATCGGAGGCTCCCTGGCACGTGCAGTGCGCACAAACCGACTCGCCCGTTCTATTACGGGAATCGATACCGACACCCGGAATTTGCGGCTGGCTGAAGAACTCGGCGTTGTAGACACCGGCACCGCCGATCTCAGCCACGGCGTCCGAGACGCGAACCTGGTGGTTATCGCTACCCCCGTACGCTCTATTGTTCCCCTAACCGAACAGATCTCTCGTTTCGCAGCACGGGATGCGATCATTACTGACACCGGCAGCGTAAAGGGAGAAATCGTTCGCGGTGTTGAAGCACTGAATCTCTCTGGGGTATCGTTTGTAGCTGGACACCCTATTGCAGGAACTGAACGATCAGGAGTTGCGGCGGCTGATGCGTCTTTATTTCAAAAACGGAAAACCATTCTTACTCCAACCGGCCTGACCGATGTGGTCTCGCTCCAGACGGTCAGACGCCTTTGGGAGTCAGTCGGATCCGATGTCATCTTCCTCGACTGCGACCTCCATGACCAGATTTTCGGCGCGGTCAGCCACTTGCCTCACTACATCGCTTTTTCTCTGGTATCGTACCTTGGCTCTCTTCAGGGAATCACTGATGACCTTTTGCAGTTCTCTGCCGGAGGCCTTAAGGATTTTACTCGCATTGCTGCCAGTGATCCTACAATGTGGACGGACATTGCGCTCATGAACTCGTCTGTCATCATGGAATTTATTGATGGATACCAAGAAGCTCTGAGTTCCTTGAAGGATCTGATAGGAAGCGGGAATGCTGATGCACTGCTGGCAGCATTAACCAATGCTCAGGCGCTCAGAAAGGGCATCTAACAAAAGCCGTTTTCTCATCCACAGCAGCATGCTATGGATGAGGAGAAGGAAACCACGGATCGGAATTCGTTCCTACAGCTTTCATTTTTAGATAACAGGGAACAATGAACAAGTTGACTGTCATCCTCATGGTGAAGCGTTATTCAAGTGTCATCCTGAATCCATTTCGGGATCTAAGATAAAATAAACGTTTGACTTTACTTCTCAGGACGAATATTATAGCTGATTACACATATTAGGCTGAAAATAGTCGTGGCACAGAACACTATTGAGACAATTCGCACACTTAGGGGAACAGTCCGCGTCCCGGGCGACAAGTCCATTTCCCACCGAGCAGTAATCCTCGGCGCGCTTTCGTCGGGGAAAACCCGTATTTCCAATTTCTGCAGCGGTGATGATACCTCTCGAACAGTCCAGGCTTTTCGCTCGCTCGGTGTCTCTGCAGAGACCGATGGTAGCGATGTCCTCATTTGGGGCAAGGGAATTACGGCACTCCAAGAGCCACCTGACGTGCTCGACTTGGGAAATTCGGGTACTACCACCCGGTTGATGGCCGGCGTACTGAGCGGGCAGCCGTTTTTGTCGGTACTTACCGGCGACGCTTCTCTGCGAAGCCGGCCGATGCGAAGAGTTGTTGCGCCTCTGCGGCTCATGGGTGCAACCATTGACGGAAGAAAGAGCGGTGACTATGCGCCCCTGACTATTCGCGGCCGCCGCTTGGCGGCACTTCATTATGATCTTCCGGTAGCCAGCGCTCAGGTCAAATCAGCGCTTCTGCTCGCTGCTCTGTATGCAGAAGGCGTTACCTGCCTCACCGAGCCGTCGGAAACACGCGACCATACGGAGCGGATGCTGAAGGCAGCAGGTGCTCTGATCGAGTGCGAGGGCACGCTCATCCGCATTGAGGGAGGCGCTGAGCTGCAGCCTCTGGATGTGCATGTTCCCGGTGATATTTCGTCAGCTTCTTTTCTTCTTGTCGCTGCGTCTATCGTGCCGGAATCAGAGATTGTCATCAGCGATGTCGGAATTAACCCGACCCGGACCGGCGTGCTGGATGTACTGAGGCAAATGGGTGCGGATATAGAAATCTCCCATGTAAAGGAACGCGACGGCGAGCCCCGGGCAGATCTCACCGTGCGCCGGGCGGAGCTCAGAGGTACAACTATCGAAGGTCCGCTTATTCCGAGGACTATCGACGAACTTCCGGTCCTGGCCATAGCTGCTGCCTTTGCGCAAGGAACGACCATCTTACGGGATGCTCAGGAACTGCGCATAAAGGAGAGCGACAGGATCAGTGCTCTGGTGGACGGCTTGAGGGCCATGGGGTCACAGGTTGAGGAATCTCCCGACGGAATGGTTATTGCCGGTAGGGAAAAACTCCAGGGGGCAAAGGTTCGCAGCTACGGCGATCATCGAATAGCTATGGCTTTTGCAGTTGCAGGACTTGCTGCGTCCGGCCAGACCATCATTGATGACACCGACGCTGTGCTTACTTCATATCCGGAGTTCTTTGAGACACTCCGATTTCTTTCGGTTTGATCACAACGCCATGAAGCCTATAGTGATCACCATCGATGGGCCTTCAGGCGCTGGCAAAAGCAGCGTCAGCCACCGTCTTGCTGAGCGACTTGGCTACTATCACCTGGATTCAGGTGCGTTATATCGTGTCGCAGCGTTCGAGGCTCGAGCCCGCGGCATTGACGATAGCGACGACTCGGCGCTTCAGAACCTCTGCGATACGCTCGATATTTCCTTCCGCATGGAAGGCGGCGTGCCGAGGATTCTGAGCAGTGGAAGAGATATGACTGACCTCATTCGAACCCCGGAGATCAGCATGCTCGCGTCTCGAATTTCCACGCGCAAAGTCGTCCGTGATTGCGTGACAGCTCTACAAAGGAAACTGGGCGAAAAAACAAACCTCGTCCTCGAAGGACGAGACGCGGGGACAGTCGTCTTTCCTCAAGCCCAGGTGAAGTTCTTCCTGAATGCATCGCCGCAGGAACGCGGAAGGAGGCGTTATCATGAGCTGCTTGAAAAAGGATTAGCGGTACGCATTGAGGAGGTAACTGCAGAGATCATCCAACGCGATCACAATGACACTTCGAGACAACATGCACCTCTGGCACCTGCAGAGGATGCAGTAGTGATTGACTCCACCGCCATGACCATCGAGGAAGTCATCGACACTATGGTGGAAGTCATCGAATTTAAATCACCTAGGGGGTATAACTGAATGGACAAAGGCGAAGTTATGGTTCAAGAACAAACTAACCAACAGACAACAGACATTTCACAGGATGCGCGTGAAGACTGGGAAGCGTCATACGACGATATGACCCGTCTTTACGAAGAAACACTCAGAGATATTCAGGAAGGCGAGGTCGTCAAGGGCACTGTCGTCAAGATTACACCTGACTATGTGCTCGTCGACGTTGGGTATAAGTCGGAGGGCCAAATTCCCATCGAAGAATTCCAGAACGATGAAGGCGACATCTCGGTCCAGGAGAACGATCAAATCGAAGTGCTCCTGGAGCGACGAGAAGATGAAGACGGGCTGGTGGTTCTTTCCAAGTCTAAGGCTGATCAGGCCCGAGTTTGGGATATCATTGGCAAGGCATACGATAATAATCAGCTCATCGAGGGCAAAGTTATATCGCGCATCAAAGGAGGCCTCTCCGTCGATATTGGTGTTCGAGCGTTCCTCCCCGGTTCTCAGATCGATCTACATCCGGTTCGGGACATGGACAGGATGATCGGGCAGGTGTTCAAGTTTAAGATTCTCAAGTATAACAAAAAGCGGGGCAACATCGTGATCTCCCGTCGCGCCATCCTTGAGGAAGAGCGCGAGCATCTGCGTTCCGATACCCTGAAAAAGCTCGAGGAAGGAAGCATCGTCGACGGTACAATCAAGAATATTACCGACTACGGCGTATTCATTGACCTTGGCGGTGTAGACGGACTGCTCCATATTACCGATATGTCCTGGGGACGAGTCAATCATCCCTCGGAACTATTCACGCTCGGAGAAACTATCAAGGTTAAAGTCATCGGAATGGACAAGGAAAAGGGCCGGGTTTCACTCGGTTTCAAACAGCTCAGCCCCGACCCCTGGACCAATGCCGAGGAAAAGTATCCAGTGGGCAAACGGGTGAAAGGCAAGGTAGTAAGCCTGACCAATTACGGCATTTTTGTCGAGCTGGAAAAAGGGATCGAAGGCCTCATTCACATCTCCGAAATTTCCTGGATTAAGAAGATCCGCCATCCTTCCCAGGTGGTATCCATGGGCGAAGAGGTAGAAGGTGTTGTGCTCAGCGTGGACAGCGCCAAACGCCGCATCTCCCTTGGCATCAAGCAGCTCGAGCCAAATCCCTGGACAATTGTTCGGGAAAAGTACCCGGTCGGGACCGTCATTGAAGGTACGATCAAGAACATCACCGACTTTGGTCTTTTCGTCGGCCTCGACGAAGGCATCGACGGCTTGGTTCACATCTCCGATCTTTCCTGGTTCAAGAAAATAAAGCACCCTGGTGAACTGTATAAAAAAGGCCAGAAGATCCAGGCCATCGTGCTGAATATCGACGAAAAGAATGAGCGTTTCTCCCTCGGTGTCAAGCAACTCGAAAAAGATCCTTGGGAAGGCATTTCGTACAAGTACCACTCCGGTCAGATCGTCGAGGGCAAAGTCACCAACATTACCGACTTTGGCATTTTCCTGGAGTTGGACGAGGGAATAGAAGGCCTCATCCACATCTCCGAAATTGATCGACAGAAGTCTGGCAAGCTGTCCGATTTCGCCAAGCCGGGAGACCGGCTCCGCGCTCTTATCATCAACCTTGATGAGCGCGATCGTAAAATCGGTCTCAGCTTGAAGGAGCTCGACGAAGAGAACGAAAAATCCGAGGTGGCCAGCTACATGGCGCAGCAGGGTCGACAGGGCACATCCCTGGGCGAGATTCTCGAACAGAAAGACAGCGCGCGTTCCGAAGCAGCTGAGAGCAATGCATCATCAAGCCCGGAGCCGGCTGAAGAGCCTGCATCACCCTCACCCGAGGATGCTCCTGAAACCACGAGCGACAAGCCTGAAAACCAGGCCTGACGCAGGTTATTGCTGGGGAGTCCGCAGAGAACAGGCACGGAATCCGCGGCTCCCCAGTTTTATATCCCTATCCAGATACCTGAGCGGCTCCCACCTGCTCCATCGCAAGGGCCGTTTGGAGGCAGACTGATTTATGGCACGTACAAGGCACCCTGTTCTTTCGGTTTTGATCGGTCTGGCGATCATTTTTTTTGTTTTTCTCCTCGGCGTTGTGTTGCTCTCGATGCTGGCGGGAGGAAGAGGCTCTATCGCCTTTTCCGACCAGGTTGCGGTTATACCGATACATGGTGTCATTGATGACGCTCAGGCTGTCGTCGACCAGCTCTATGAATACCGCGATCACCGCATGGTGCGCGCAATTGTTCTGCATATCGATTCTCCCGGCGGCGGCGTCGGGCCTTCTCAGGAAATCTACCGGGAAGTACGCAAGGTCGGCCAGGCAAAAACCGTCGTTGCCTCGGTCGGCTCCATGGCTGCTTCCGGCGGTTACTATGTTGCATGCGCTGCGGAAAAAATCGTCGCCAACCCTGGAGCGATAACGGGCAGTATCGGCGTCATTATGGAATATGCCAACGCACAGGAACTCCTCGCCAAGATCGGACTCAAGGGCGAAGTAGTGAAGAGTGGAAAGTACAAGGACATACTCTCTCCGCTGCGTGAAATGACGGAAGAGGAAAAGGCTGTCATTCAGCGTGTCACTGATGATATCCATGGTCAGTTTATATCAGCCGTAGCTGAAGGACGCGCGATGGAACGGAGCAGCGTCGAGACCGTCGCTGATGGCAGGATTTTTACCGCTGCTCAGGCCAAAGAACTCGGGCTCGTGGATACGCTCGGAACGCTGCGCGACGCAGTGGCTCTGGCTGCTGACATGGCAGGCATCGAAGGAGAGCCGGGTATACTCTATCCTGAGGAAGAACGGTCCCTTCTTGACTTACTGGTGGGCAAAGCTTCCCTCCATATTGATAATCTTCTCTGGATTCCATACCGGTTCAGCTATCTCTTTGCCTCCTGATCATGGATCAGCGGGCTTTCGTTTCAGCCACGCTGGCAGTCCCTTTCACGAATCGTGCTCCATGATCCTAACCGGCCTCTGAAACGGACAGCTGCCACACTATCGGGTATATCCCCGTCTCCTTTATCCGGAGACGGTGCCTAATGGAGGAAAACAGATGCCACTCAAGTACGGTGAACAAGCGATTGCCGAAGCACAGCTCGAAACGTGGCCCAATCCCTGTGAAGAGCGTACCTATACGCTGGAGATCAGCTTCCCCGAATTCACCTGCTTATGTCCGCGCTCCGGATATCCTGATTTTGCGACCGTACATATCAGGTATACACCAGACCGCCTCATCATTGAATTACAGTCACTCAAGCTGTATCTTAATGGTTATCGCAACACGTATATCTCACATGAGGAAGTGACCAACAGGATCTATTCCGATTTTATCAAAAAGGTAAAGCCTCGGCACCTGGAAGTCGTCGGCGACTTCAATCCACGCGGCAATGTAAAAACCGTGATCAGGGTTTCATCCGATGATCGCTGAATTGCGCTTCACTGAATGGTAACAAACGAAAAATGATCGAGCTCTTTCTGACTCCACAAGCACTGTTCGGCGATTACTATTCCCGGGTGATCGAAATGATGTCCCTTCATTCCCCATTCCCTGCCGCACAGGGCCCCGGCTTCGGAAGCCACGCAAGGATGCGCGCTGCTGTGATTCACGCGGAAGAGACAGTGTTTTTCGCCGAGATAGCCTACCGCGACCTGCAGCCTGTCGATACGGTGGAACTCTGCGCTGGCTTCGGTATCCCCAGCATTACTCTCCGCAAGCAGTATGGCGTACACACTCTGTGCGTTGACTCTGATTCGGACAAGATGCAGATAGGTTCAGACATTGCGGCATTGATCGGTGTTACGCTTGAGCAGGAAAGAGCTGATCTCTTCTCATATTTGCGGAAGCATGCACCTGCCCTTACCGGAAAGACCCTGCTGGCAACAGCAGCCTATTGCCGCGATAAAAAGAAGGGCAGACCAATCGGCACCGGCGAGAAAGACATCGTCAAATTTGCCCGCGATCACCGGATCAACCTGGCGCTCTTGCCCTTTCGGAGCGGCGAGGTCCTTAGGAGCGGCGTCTCGAGCGAGCAAAAACGCATCGATGAGTATCAGAATCTCCTGAGTGCAGCAGGTTATGTCACTCAGCGTCATTCGACGCGCCAGCTCCCCAGCACCCGCGGCGCACCCGAGTGGTTTTTCCTGGATATACTGACAGCACACTGTACGTGATCAGGAAGGCCGTTTCGCTCGTGATTCCCGGAATCTGGTGAATGCCGCGGTACCGAACAAGCTCACTTCGCCGACAAGAAACCATAAGCGGCTAACCATGCTGCAGGTTGTTGCTGCTTCCAATGGCATGCCGATACTTGACAGGTACACGATCAGAAGTCCTTCCCGGACTCCCAGGCCGCCCGGAAATACAATCGCAACGATCCCGATAGCTGTTGCCAAGGGAAAAGCCAGCGCGACGTCAAGAGGACGGCCGACGTCAGGGAAGAATGCTCGTACCAGAAAAGAGAACCCAATCGTCCAGGCAATCCAAAAAGAAAGAAAAAGAATTGTAGTTTGAATGATAGTTGGCCAGGGTAGCAGCCGATGAAGGACAGAGAGTTCTTTCAGGCCCTTGCCAATAAGGCTTCTTCGTTCCGTGAAGTTGAGCAGAGGCAATAGAATGCCGACCGTGCACGCCAGCCACGCTGCGCTTGTACCCCACAGGAGATGCGCCATAGATCCACTTATCATCAGACCTGCCACGCCGAGCCCCATGCCAGCCCATACTGACTGCACCTGCGCATACATCGACAAGTGTGTGAGTTTTTTCATTCCCGCACCATCCTGAGATGCATAGGCAGCTCGTCCGAGTACACCCCAGAATTTTCCCGGAATATACTTTCCCATGATAGACAGGCCATGAGAAAGCAGAGCAGCTTTGAACGACATACCGGGTGAGCCGCGCCGGCAGACCGCGTACCAGCTCAACGTATTCAGAAGAAAGCCGGTCTCCAGAAGAATTACGGAAATGATCAGGTATAGTACATCGATCTGGTGAATGTGGATAGTCAGGAAGTCATACTTGAACAGGAATACTACCAGGAATCCCAGAGAAATATACAGAAACAACCAGAAGTATTTTTGAGTCTTGGTTCGTGAATTCATGTGTCGACTCTTAGTGAGCCAGATGAATGCAGCATAGTTGAAAACGTGGGAGTCTATGTTATCGAAATGTCGAATAGTCGAATCCTTTGTAGGGTGGCTTTACATTGACAATCCGGCAGGGATTGCCGATGGCAATCGAATTCGGTGGAATATCGCAATTAACGACAGAATTCGCTCCGATGACCACGTTTGATCCGATCTTTACGCCCGGCAGCAGTACCGAGTTCATCCCGATCCAGACATTGTCTCCGATTTCAATCGGCCCGGCAGCGTCCCAGGTGTCATAATCATCTCGGTTATGGTTTGCGCTCACCAGACCCACCCCTGGTCCAATCCTCACATTATGGCCGATCCGGATGCCGTTTCGCGCCTGAATGTAGCAGTGCGCATTGAATCCGGGCGCGGTGCGATTACCGATCTGGATGTTCCGATGGTAGAGGATCCGCGACGTGAAGTGAACCGGCCATGGCACCGATCCGTTGATCCTCAGAAGCTTTTGAGAAATAAAGGCTATGTACAAAATGTGCAGCGGATTGATGCCGCGGCATTTTGGATACAGCCAGTCCGTCAATGTTCTCAATAACTTCACCAGTAAAGTCTTCATGGGTAGCTCCGCTGGCCTGTCCTTGGTACAATCGCTTCATTATCAGTATACCATCAAAAAGATCTCTTCTTGATCAGGGCGTTTATCAGGCTCTCTCTCCTCATCAGGCAATAAACCGCGCGGAAGATGCGTTTACCTTCTGGTAGAATTCATCCGGAATAAAATCCACTGCGATTCCCATAAAATCTACGACCTGTAGAAAAACCGGTTCTTCCGTTCCATACAGGTCCTTGAATTCGACTTTGAGATACCGGGCGTGCTCCTTGAACGTACTTTCAAAGAGGTCATTCTTAACCCGCCAGATCGATTTATAGGTCTGCAGCAGGTACTGCTTGTCGAAACCGTGCATCAGGTGCTGCAGAGGCCACAGCCCCGGCTGCCAGAACGCCACGAGATTGTGAGCAACAAAGCTCTTCGGACGGGAAAACTGCCAGTTGATCATGGACCGGGCAAAATCCTCATCAGTACGGACGATGTGAAGAAAGCGGACATCAAAACCGGAAAAGTCAACCCACGGCAGGCAGAATGAAAGAAGCGGGTCGCAGTTGATGTAGCAGTCACCGGTACTGCGGCTTTTTATCAGGCGGCGTACGGCGTGGCTGATCAGCGGCTGAACCGGAAGAAAGCCAGCATAGCGCATGTTGGCAAGCATGTTCATCACCTGGGAAATGCCAACCTGATGATCTACCGCTATCTGTGCATCACAATGCTTCACAATATAATCAGCGAGCTTCTTGGTTCCGGTTCGTCCCGTACTCAATACAAATACTATCGTAGCCATGATCTGACAATCATCCTCTTTACGATATTGCAGGCCCTGTCAAACATAAACGACCACATCCATTCCGATACCGTATGCGCCCAGCGTTCAGGATGGCACTGGATCAAAAGACGCGGGTATCGTTTAGACCTTACAAGGTCAGCAAGGTCATGGGTGCTCCGGGGAGAGATAATCATAGTGGCCGGAACCCGATCGCGGATATTCGTAGCACTCTGAGAGTTCCACTGCCGGCCGGTATCCGTGACATACAGCAACGAGGAATAATCGAGAGAAAAGTACGGTTCCCCGATGATATCAAAATCAGCCCAGGCGTATTGCTTCCAGAGATTTCGGTTGTCCCACGCGGACAAAGGACTTCCATGCATACAGATTGTGCTGATTCGAGCCAGCTGTCTGAACTTGAGCAGGTTGTGCCGAAAGTTCTCAATTGCCGCATCCATATTTCCACGAGCATCAGAAAGGTTTTCGTAATGATATCCGATTTCATGTCCCATTGCCGCTATCGCCCGAATGATGTCGTGCCGGAAGGTATGCGAACGCGCCCGGAAATAGTAGGTGCTCGATATTCCTCGTTCCTGTTCGAGATTCGCCATTCGCTCAGCACAGAACGGTCGGCGGTCTACATCGTGTCGGAGAACCGCCAAAGGCTGCGCATTTTCGTTCTGACCACGTTCGATCAAAGCGGCTACGGTAAGGACAGTATAGCCGGACTCAAGGAGTGCATCACACAGGTGCGCATAGGTGCTCAGGGTAAAATCCCACCGCGAAAAAGAACGCATCAGCCAGAAATCCTTTCACGCTTTTCCGCTGCCTGTTCAGGGATCGTCCCGTGCAGTCAGCGCCAGCTTTGACTTTTTTTAGAGCATCATTAATACTTTATAGTAAATGTGAATGCTGAGCAAACACTT
>Ga0116142_10005504_pt1 | contig 11365 bp, 8 predicted proteins | sample AD_UKC033_MetaG_FD_89785 | JGI IMG/M metagenome (GOLD analysis project Ga0116142, IMG submission 89785) | Active sludge microbial communities of municipal wastewater-treating anaerobic digesters from USA - AD_UKC033_MetaG | ecosystem: Engineered > Bioreactor > Anaerobic > Digestate | place: USA... | reverse complement strand
TCTTTCTCCCTCCTGGATATATTGGCCCATGGAGTGGAGGTCGGAGGTGAAATCGACGCTGGCGGGGAAAATGCCTTTGCCTTCCTTGCCTTCGCTCTCCCCGAAGAGTTGTTTCCACCATTCGCTGAAGTAGTGGAGTTTGGGGTTATAGTTAACCAGAATCTCGACCATCCGGCCCTGGCGGTAGAGGAGGTTTCTGACGGCGGCATACTGTGCGGGGAGGTTTTGGCTGAAGGGGACCTGCGGGCCTGAGTTTACGGCCATGTCGGCGGCGCCCCTGACCAGGGCCCTGATGTCAAATCCCGCTGTGGCGATGGCCACCAGTCCCACCGGCGTCAGCACCGAATAACGGCCTCCCACATCATCGGGGATGACAAAGGTCTGATACCCTTCGGATAGTGCCAGTTTACGCAGGGCACCCCGTGAGGCGTCGGTGACGGCAATGATTCTGGTCCGGGCTTCTTCCCTGCCGTACTTCTCCTCGATGTCCTGTTTGAGCAGCCTGAAGGCAATGGCCGGTTCGGTGGTGGTCCCTGATTTGGAAATGACCATCAGGGCATAATCCTTTCCCTTGAGCAGCCCGCGCAACTCAAAGAGGTAGTCCTCGCCGATATTCTGTCCGGCAAAAAGCACCAGGGGAGCCTGCTGCGGCTTCATCGCCGCGAAACTGTCGGAAAGGGCGTCGATCACGGCCTTCGCTCCCAGGTAGGAACCGCCGATCCCGATCACCACCAGCAGATCGATCTTCTTGTCGCGGAGAAGCTGCCCCGTCTCATCCATTTGCTTCAGGTCGGCGTCGGCAATCGCTCCGGGAAGGTGGACCCACCCCAGAAAATCATTCCCCTTGCCCGTTTTTTCCCAAAGCGCCCTGTGGTGCAATTCCACATCCCCTGAAAGGGCATCGATACAGGCCTGATCGATGAAACTCAATGTCCGTGCGTAATTCAGCGTGATCTTTTCCATGGTCATTTTATGTTAATTTTTCTGTGAGCTTGAGAATTTCCTTGCGCGGGGAGCGCCCGTTGTAAAGAATCTGGTATACGGCTTCGCATATGGGCATGTCGACCTTATACTTTTCATTGATCTCCCTGATGATTTTCACAGAGTAATATCCTTCGGCCACCATGTGCATTTCGAGTTGTGCGGTTCTGACCGAGTAGCCTTTGCCGATCATGTTTCCGAAGGTGCGGTTCCGGCTGAACTGACTGTACCCGGTGACCAGGAGGTCACCCAGGTAGACTGAGCTTTTGATGTCGCGGGTGATGGGGTGGACGGTGTCGACAAAGCGTTTGATTTCCTGTATGGCATTGGAAATCAGCACGGCCTGGAAATTGTCGCCGTACATCAGTCCGTGGCAGATGCCGGCGGCAATGGCGATGATGTTCTTCAGCACCGAACTGTATTCGGTTCCCCAGATGTCATCGATGGTGTTGGCCTTGATATAGCTGCACTGCAGGAGGGAAGCGAACTCCCTGCCGCGGTCTTCGTTGCCGCAGGCTACCGTCAGGTAGGAGAGTTTCTCCAGGGCGACCTCCTCGGCATGACAGGGACCTGCCAATACCCCGACCGACTCATACGGCAGGTGGTAAGCCTGGTGCAGAAACTCCCCCACGACGATGTTTTCCCCAGGCACCAACCCCTTGATTCCCGAAACCACGAATTTATCTGAAATGTCGACGGTAAGCTGTGCCAGGGTGTCCCTCAGGAATGCGGCGGGAATGACGATCACCAGGATGTCGCAGGCTGCGGCCACCTGGTTGATGTCGGAGGTGAAGTGAATGCGGTCGGTATCGAATTCCACGCCGCGGAGATACCCCGGATTGTTCTTGTATTGCCGGAAGAGCTCGATGGTTTCATCACTCCTGATGAACCAGTGGATGGCCGGGAGGTTTTCCAGCAGTATCTTGGCGATGGCTGTAGCCCAGCTGCCGCTTCCGATGACCCCTACTTTCCTGCTTTTCAAAACTGATATATTAGGTGATAAACCTGTCATGCAAAGCTACTCTCTTTTCCGGAACGGTGTGCGTTGCAGCCTGCTATTTCAGGGCGCTTTCCTCCCGGTGTACCCCTGGGTGGGTCAGCCTGCTTTTTCGAGCCATTCCTTTACCTGGTCGGGAGTAGGATTGGGCAGCCCCAGCTTGTTTTTTTTGTTGAATCCGCAGATCTCCTGGTGGAGTTTCGTGAATTTGCCGGCCTCCCGGAGTTTGGCCACGGAAGTGTATCCCAGCTTCAAAAGGAGCTCCTCCCATTCCGGGGAAATCCCCAGGTGGCGGAATTCTTCGGCGGGAGCCGCGGCTTCCTGCTTGCGGATTTCCGGTTTCATCTGGGGAAAGAAAAGGACATCCTGGATCGACAGGTTATTGGTCATGAACATGGTGAGCCGGTCGATGCCAATGCCCATGCCCGAGGTGGGGGGCATGCCGTATTCCAGGGCGCGCAGAAAATCATGATCGATGAACATGGCTTCGTCATCGCCCTTTTCGGAGAGCCGGAGCTGCTCCTCGAACCTCTCCCGCTGATCGATGGGGTCGTTCAGCTCGGAGTAAGCATTGGCCAGTTCCTTGCCGAAAACCATCAGTTCAAATCTTTCGGTGACCCCCGGTTCCGACCGGTGCATTTTGGTCAGGGGAGACATCTCCACAGGGTAGTCGATGATAAAGGTGGGTTGTATGTAATGGTGTTCACATTTCTCGCCGAATAGGGCGTCGATGAGCTTACCCTTGCCCATGTCAGGGGTGGTGTCGATACCCAGAAGGTCGCAGATCCCTCTCAGTTCCTGCTCGCTTTTTCCCCTGATGTCATATCCGGTGTGGGTTTTGATGGCCTCGTACATGGTCACCCGCGGATAGGGCGCCTTGAAATCGATGATCTGGTCGCCCAGGGGGACCCTGGTGGTTCCATGGAGTGCCAGGGCAACCCGTTCGACCATTTTTTCCGTGAAATCCATCATCCAGAAATAATCCTTATAGGCCACATAGATTTCCAGGACCGTAAACTCAGGATTGTGGGTGCGGTCCATCCCCTCATTGCGGAAATCGCGGGCGAATTCGTAGACGCCGTCATAACCTCCGACGATCAGTCTTTTAAGGTAGAGTTCATTGGCGATGCGCAGATAGAGGGGAATGTCGAGGGTGTTGTGATGGGTGATGAAGGGGCGTGCCGCAGCCCCCCCCGGGATGGGCTGGAGAATGGGAGTTTCCACTTCGAGGTACCCCTGTTCGTTGAACATCTCCCGCATGGTATTGATGATCTTGCTCCTTTTTACAAAGACCTCCCTGATGTGGGGGTTGACGATCAGATCGACGTATCGCATCCGGTACCGCTGTTCCACATCGGTAAAGGCATCAAAGAGAATCCCCTCTTTTTCCTTGACCACCGGCAAAGGGCGCAACGCCTTGCTCAGAAGGGAAAGCTCCCTGACATGGACCGAGATTTCACCCATCTGGGTGATGAATACATGACCTTTCACCCCGATGGTATCCCCGATATCAAGCAGTTTGCGGAAGACTTCGTTGTAAAGGGTTTTGTCCTCTCCGGGGCAAAGTTCATCGCGGTTGACATAAAGCTGGATGCGGCCCGAAGAGTCCTGAAGCTCGGCGAAGGAGGCCTTGCCCATAATCCGCTGGTTCATCAGCCTTCCGGCAAGGCATACGTCACTGTAATTCCCAGCCCCGGGATCATATCCCGCCTTGATCTCTGCCGCCAGGGCATTGACGGGATATTGGGCGGCAGGATAGGGATCCACGCCCAGTTCACGCAACCTGCGGAGCGAGTTCCTGCGGATCTCCTCCTGTTCACTCAAAGTCATTTGGCTCATCTCTCGTATTGAAAAAACGCCCAAAGATAAGAAAAAAGAATCTGACGGGATGGTTATGGCACAACCAGTTAGGCCGGAGGAGCGAAAAATGGGCTTTTGAAATTCATTGTAATACCTTGATTTTCAGTTAATAAAAAATTGTCGGACTGGGCTGGGTTTTATTATGCTTATCATTTTTCAATTCTTATCTTTGCATTAAATATATATGGTAGGCTACGGCAGAAAGGTGAGGAATGGATAAAATCTGGAGTATAAAGCCGCAGGGCGATAACAATGATATCAAACACCTGTCCGCAGCGTTGAATGTTAACATGGTGATAGCCAACCTGCTGGCACAGCGGGGGGTGAAGACATTCAACGAGGCCAGGAGTTTCTTCCGCCCCAGGTTGTCCGATCTTCATGATCCTTTTCTGATGAAGGATATGGACAGGGCGGTAGAGCGGCTGGAGCGGGCCATCAGGAACCAGGAGAAGGTTTTGATATACGGGGATTATGATGTGGACGGCACCACCTCAGTGGCCATGCTTTATCTGTTTCTGAAGGATTACCTCACCCATATTGATTATTACATACCCGACCGCTATACCGAGGGGTACGGGATTTCACCCCAGAGTATTGAGTTTGCTGCCAGGGAGGATTTTTCGCTGGTCATCGTGCTGGATTGCGGTATCAAGGCGGTGGAGAAGGTGAAGATGGCGCGTGATCAGGGATTGGATTTCATCATTTGTGATCATCACAACCCCGGGGAGTCGATTCCCGAGGCCGTAGCGGTTCTGGATCCCAAGCGGCCCGACTGTCCGTACCCCTATAAGGAGTTATCGGGGTGCGGCGTGGGGTTCAAGCTGCTGCAGGCTTATACCCTGAAAAACAACATCAATCCTGAAAAGCTCCATGACCTCCTCGATCTGGTGGTGGTCAGCATCGCCTCAGACATTGTTCCCATCACTGGTGAGAACAGGGTTTTAGCCTGGTATGGGCTGAAGAAACTCAATACCGACCCGGGGATGGGATTACAGACCATCATCAATTTTGCAGGGCTGAAAGGGGAGGAAATCTCCATCAGCGACATTGTCTTTAAGATTGGGCCACGGCTGAACGCCTCAGGGCGTATCGAACACGGCAAAAAGTCGGTCCAGATCCTGGTATCGGTCGACACGGTCAGTTCCGATGCCCTGGGTGAAGAAATAGACTCTTTCAATGAGATCCGCAAGACGCTGGACCGCGACATTACGCAGGATGCCCTCGACATGATCGAGCGCGACGAAGCGATGCGAAGCCGGAACAGTACGGTCATATATAACCGTGACTGGCACAAGGGGGTGGTGGGCATCGTGGCTTCGCGGCTCACAGAGTTTTATTACCGGCCGACGGTGGTACTCACTGAATCGAACGGTTTGGCCACGGGTTCTGCGCGTTCGGTGAAGGATTTTGATCTTTACGAAGCCATCGGGGCCTGCAGTGATCTTCTGGAGTCGTATGGGGGTCATATGTATGCCGCCGGGCTGACCATGAGAATCGAGAACGTGAGGGCCTTTTCGGAACGCTTTGAGGAGATCGTCACCAAAACAGTCACCTCCCGGCAGCAGCTGCAGACCGTGGAGGTAGATGCCAAACTGGCGCTGCATGAGATCACTCCCCGCTTCTTCAGGGTGCTCAAGCAGTTCGCCCCCTTCGGTCCCCACAACAACATTCCCGTTTTTGTGACCGAAGATGTCATAGATGCCGGGACCAGCCGCCTGGTGGGCAAGAACCTTGAACACATCAAACTCGATCTGATGGAACCTGATGCCTCCTCAGGAATCTTTGCGGGGATCGCTTTTAACATGGCCTCCAAATTTCCGGTGATCCAGTCGGGGACTCCCTTTGACATCTGCTATTCCGTGGAACTGAACGAATTCCGGGGAAAGACCAACCTGCAGCTTAATATCAAGGATATCAGGATCAAGCCTTGATCATGACCTGAAGACTTCTTCGGCGATGAGGGCGTTTTCGACGGGCCGCGCATACATTTTTACGAATCGGCGGGTCACCTCTTCCGGTTTATAGGCGATGGATTCCTGTGCCTTGGCAATCATATTTTTAAACTCCACGATATCGGCTGACGTATAGTAGTCGTTGAACTCGCCGGTACCGTTTTGGAGTTCATAGGCCACGTAATTATATGGCCACAGTTTGTAGTATTGGTGGATGCGGTGGTCGATACGTTCGGCGAGGAGTTGCAGGAATTCGTTGATAGGCAGGTCGTTGTTTTTCTCGAGGAAGCTGGTTAAAATGGGGCGGCCAAAGGAGAAGTGGACTCTGCCCTTGGGATTGGCCACCCCGTTGGCCATGCTCCGGAGGTCATCCTCCGGGGTTTTTTGGTAGCCGTCGGTGTCCTTTCTGATCAGTTCGGAGACCTTGGCAATGCCGCAGGGCTCCAGTTCATAGGAGATGGAGAGGGGGACCACGGTAAGTTCCCCGAACCCGTCGGCAAGTCCCCTGGTGTTGCTGAGGTTGAGCATCTTCAGGATGGCAAGGTGGGTCTGGTCATTGCCGTCCTTGGTTCTCCCCTCACGCTGGGCTATCCATACCGACATGTTTTCCCTGGTGATGGAGTTCCGGATGTATCCCGACAGTTTTTTAGAGGCTTCCAGCAACTCCCGGGCCGTGATGTTGCGTTTGACGACAAAGGCTCTGTTCAGCTTGACCACATGCGTGATCCAATCGTAAATCAGCAGGTTGTCGCCTATGGCGATCTGGGTCGTGTTCATTCCCGTCTGGAACATCACATAGTTCAGAAAGGCCGAATCCAGGATGATATCCCTGTGGTTTGAAATGAACAGATACGACTTGTTTTTGTCGAGATATTCCAGTCCGCTCGTGGTTAATCCGTTGGTGGTCCCTTTGATGATTCTCTCCACAAGGCGTGACACGAAATCATGCTGTAGCTGCCCTATGGTTTTAACTTCCAGCAGGAGTTTGCGCATGTGCATCTCCTTGTGTTCGTCGGGGAAGATGAGCCTGAAGACCTCCGTAAAGGCCGGATCGTCCAGAAGAAGTCTGATCTTTTCCGGGACTTCGGCATCGCAATACGGTCGAATGTCCTCGTATTCACTCAATTCCATGATAAGTATGGTTTAATCTCTGACAAAGTAACTAAAATAGTCGTTAAAAGCGGTATCTCATTTGCAATTTTAACTCTTCTTTAGATTTGCCCTCACGTTCGTCGTTTCCCGAGCCGGTGGTTTCCCTGCCGGGCCAGGTGGTGAGGCCCACTTTCATCCATGCTTCGAGATGGTGGGCCAGGGTGACTTTGAGGTTTAGGTAATGGCGGAAGCCATGGCCGAAGCAGGTCAGGGAGGAGAAGGCGTAGAGGAGGTCATTTTCGAAGGTATAGATGGCTGAAGCGTAGGAGTCGGTATGGAACCAGGCTGTTCTGACGCTGGCGGTCAGGGGAAGTGTTCCGGGTTTCCAGGCGACATCGCCGGCGATGAGGAGCCCTTTTTCGGGGGTAGGGGCGTTAAGGAGGAGGCCTTCGAAGCGGGCGCGGAAGGTAAGGGGAGGTGTGGGAGTCCAGTCGGCTTGCAGCCTGAGGTTATGCTGGCGGGTGGTGACCTGACGGTAGAGGAAGGGTTCTTTCATTTTGGATTCCTCTGATTTAAAGCGGTAGCGGAGGTATCCCACCCATCGGGCGGAGGGGTGGTAGTCGGCGCGCAGGGTGCACAGGTTCCCCGAGGCGGGGGCGGCGGTGTGGAAAAGGATCCAGGGTGAGCGGTGCCAGTCGGCACTGGCCGTGAGGGTCACTCCCGGTGCCGGGAGGAGCCGCAGGGCGGTGTAGAGGCCGGTTTCGTTCATGCAGCGACCTGCGGAGACCTGTGCTCCTGCCCACATGGCCTGGTAGTCGCGGTCGAAGTGCCGGAAGGAGATCACCAATCCCAGCTGGTCATGGAGCCGGGCTTCCAGTCCCTGTACCAGGGCCATTCCACCGGGATGCGACCACGCAGCCTCCCCGAAAAGCTGAATGCCCCCCGTGATCCAGCGGTAATCGGCTCCCATGTTAAGGAGATCCTTCCCCCTGAAAAAGTACTTCTCATAGAGCTGGTCACCCGGGTCGAGGGGTGTTCCAAAACGGGCGGCCATGACCGTCATGCCCGCTTTCACTCCCGGCCGGGCATAGTGGTAGAGGAGGGCTCCCGTGGTTTCCCTGACCTGGTGCCTGCCATCCCTTTCCGGGAGGGTACGATGGTAACCCGAGGCGGGCAGGGAGGTGACCACCCGCAGGGAGTCGGCGGTCGTTTCCAGGTGAGCGTCCCTTTTCCGGGAGGAGAGGAAGAGGTGAACCCGGTGATTGCCGAAATGAAACGAGGTGGCCGCCCCTCTGAAGAAACGGTTTTCCTCGGAGGAGGAGTGGGGTTTAATGTAGGTCAGGTTTTTGGAGGCCTGCAGGATATCGGCGCTCCCCGGCATGGAAAAGCCTTGCCAGATCACCGCCCCTGGCCGGTACCGGCGGTGAAATCGCCCAGAATGACCCGGGGCATCCATTTGCAGACGCCGAAGCTGACCCAGCCGGAGGTGTAATCAAATCCTGTTTTATGGTGCGCACTGAAAAAGGGCTCTCCGGGGTCCTTGTCGGCGGTCAGCCCTGCCTGAAACCTCCCCTTTTTGTCGTAGCGGTAACGAACGTACCATCTCCCGGGGCTTCCGGGGTATGCCGGGGGCTTTCCGCCGTTTTCCTGGTAGCCACGGGCCAGGGGAAACGTGCGGCTGCCCCTGATCAGAAGGTCGTGATATCCACGGTAGCGGAGGGTATCCCCCCGGGTAAGGGTTTCCGCAGGCCCCGCCATGATGAAAAAGGAGATTTTTTCAGCCATTTCCCTGCCGATCCCCGGCAGGGAAGAGAGCTCGAACACCGAGTAGTAGGGGCCATATTTCTCCCTGAAGGAAATAATGGAGGTCACAGCTTCTTCCGTGATGAAGGGGATTTCCAGGAGTTCCTCCCTGGAGGCGGAGTTGATATTGAGGGGATGTTCTGATTTTTCCTGCAGTTCCTCCAGCAGGACTGTGGGTTCCTCCTCGGCGGGGTTTTCCCCGGCCACCGATTCCAGGAGGTCGTAGAAATCTCTGAACCGTGGGGCAGGGGTTTGCCCCGGGAGGGTGCCGGCCAGGAGGAGCATTGCCGGCAGGAGCGCCAGGGGAAGCGGGGGTTTCATAGTGTCCAGGTGAAAGCAGCCGAGGGGGAGAATCCCAGGAGGCCATGGTACCCGAAGGCGATGTCAAAAGTTGTTTTACGGAAGAGAAAGCCGGCACCCAGGGAGAAGGTCAGCGGAGCGGAGGCCACTCCGCAGCGCAGGGCAGCGTACCCGGGTATGAGGATTTCCAAACCGGTTTTTACCCGGAGGGGGGTGTCTGAGTGTTTCTCGGTTTCGGTGCAGAGGAGGAGTTCCGGGGTGAGGTGCCAGCAGGTACCTCCGCGCAGGGTGGTGAGGGGCTTTTCGTGGCCCCAGGGGGTAGGGAGGCGTGCCCTGACGGGATTGAAGAGGTGGAAGCCCGCATGCAGGCGCGGGGAGAGGGTGGCCACCATGCCTCCCTCGATGGTGGCCATCAGGCAGGGGTCGCGGTTTTCGGGGAGGCTCTGCGCGATCAGGTCAAACTGGATGCCGGCGGCGAGTGCCCTGCCCAAAGACATGGAATAGGAGAGGGCCGCTTTTCTCTCGCACCAGCTTGCCACCCCTGATTGGCTGTATGCAAGTCCGAAGGTCCCGGGTTTCAGGGGGAGCACCACCCCTGCGGCCAACAGGGAGAGTTCTCTGACCAGGAACGGGGAGTCGTAGCTGACCAGTGCCGACACCCGTTTTTCAAAGGCTGCCGCTGCAGGATTGCCAAAGAGCAGTTCAGCACCGGGGTAGGCCACCGTAGCTTGCGACAAAGCCGCCGAACGGGCCCCCGGTATCCGGTGGGTGACCGCCTGGTTAACAACAGGGATGGACAGCGCCCATGCGGAAATCAAAAAATGTAACGCCCATTTTTTCATTTCGCGGGGAGGGTGGGTTTCGTGAAAAGGGTTATCCCAATTTACGAAAAAACAATGTACGACCCGCCCTCAGGGCCCTCACTTAAACGTTTATTATGTGGCCCCGGCGAGGTTTATTATGTGGCCCCGGCGAACCAGGCTGCTTGCCTTGGTGCAGACCAGGCTGCTTACCGGGGTGCAGACCAGGCTGCCTGCAGGCGTGCTGACCTGTCAGGTTATAGGGATGTGGAGCCCTCTCTTTGCAGGGAGATGGAACAGGCTGCCTGCCGGGGTGCGGAAAAAGCTTCCAGCAAGGGAAGGGGTCAGACCCTGAACTTGTAGTTGACGTTTTCGAGTTCCTTGTTTGCTCTGACGATTTTCTCCTTGAGGCCTACCTTGTAGGCGGTAAATTTTTCCATGAGGAGGGGGTCTCCGGCAGCGAGGACCTGGATGGCCAGGAGGCCGGCGTTGAGGGCGCCGTTGATGGCTACGGTGGCCACGGGGATTCCCGGAGGCATCTGGACGATGGCCAGCAGGGCATCGAGGCCTTCCAGGCTGGCCTTGATGGGCACGCCGATGACCGGCAGGGGGGTCATGGCCGCAATTACCCCCGGAAGATGGGCCGCCATGCCCGCACCCGCGATGATGACCCTGATGCCCCGCTCCCGCGCCGAACGGGCAAACCGCTCTACCTCATCAGGCGTACGGTGCGCCGATAAGGCATTGATCTCAAAGGGTATCTCAAACTCGTCCAACACCCGCGCGGCCGCTTCCATGACTCCCAAATCGGAGGTGCTGCCCATAATGATGCTTACTTTTGGCGTCATATCCTTACAATTATATTTTTACTCTTCTGAATAGTTTTGTTATTTTGTAGCCTTACAATGGCTAAAATAGTGTATTTTCACCAATCACATCTGTCTCACCATTAAAAAAGATCCTCATATGGACAAGGTCACACTGCGCGACAAATCTTTCAGGTTGTATATTCCCAATGAGAAAATTCTGGAGGCGATTGACGGGCTTGCCCGTCGGATGAACCAGGATCTGAAAGGGAAGGATCCTCTTTTTGTATGTGTTCTGAACGGGGCCTTCATGTTTGCCGCGGAACTGCTGCAGCGGATCACCCTCACCGAGTCGGAGATTACCTTCGTAAAGATGGCCTCTTACCGGGGCACCCATTCCACGGGCATCATCCACCAACTCATCGGGCTGAATGAGAACATCAGCGGCCGAACGGTCGTGGTGCTGGAAGATATCGTGGATTCGGGAAAAACGATCGACAACATCATCCATCAGCTGGAGGAGATGAATCCCGGGGAGATCAGGCTGGCCACGCTGTTGTTCAAGCCGGCGGCGGTGGTCCACCAGGTCAGTCTCGATTATGTGGGCATGGAAATTCCCAATGATTTCATCGTGGGTTTCGGTCTCGATTATGATGGTCATGGCCGTAATCTCAAAGATATATATTCTGTAATTGAAGATTAAAACAGATCCGTTATGTTAAATTTGGTTTTGTTTGGTCCTCCGGGTGCAGGAAAAGGTACCCAGGCTGAGTT
>Ga0116142_10005499_pt1 | contig 11370 bp, 9 predicted proteins | sample AD_UKC033_MetaG_FD_89785 | JGI IMG/M metagenome (GOLD analysis project Ga0116142, IMG submission 89785) | Active sludge microbial communities of municipal wastewater-treating anaerobic digesters from USA - AD_UKC033_MetaG | ecosystem: Engineered > Bioreactor > Anaerobic > Digestate | place: USA... | reverse complement strand
TGGCTGTTGTTATCAGAATGCAGGTCAAAACTGTTCTGCCAGAATTTCACCTTGTGTATATCGGTGCTGATATCGCTGCCGGTTCACGTGGTATTGGTACGCGTCTGATGGAAGAAGTTCGCAAAATTACAGATGGCAATTTTTCTCTGCACGTTGACGTCGAAAACAAAAAAGCTATCAGGCTCTACGAAAAGATGGGCTTGAAGAAATCCTATTTCCGCATGATCGCAGTAAAATAACCGGAAAATCAGTTTTTTTGCTTAACTCTATGGCTTTGATGCGATATACTGAAGCCCATCGACCGGTATTCGGTTGCCGATTATGAATTCGAGGATCAACGGTATGCCCGAAACACAGTCAGGTCAGAGTCGTGGTCGGCCTGCAGGCTGGCAACGGCGTGTTTTCAATTATCTCAACAGCATCAAAACCAAGCTGATAGCCAGCTTTCTTGTTATCACCCTGACGCCGCTGATATACATCAGCTACGTCATGTTGAGCAATGCGACCGCCGGTCTGCTCAACGTCATCGTCAACAACTCGCTTGCGCACGCCCGCAAGGCCTCGATAGATTTGAACCGCTTTGTAGCGCATCAGTTCGAGATCATTCAGCTTCTGGCAAATAGTGCGCCGGTTCTTGACCGTGACACCGAAGCCCTGAAGCCGCTGCTTCGCGAGTTTGACAAACGTTATTTTTCGATCGAAAAAATTCAGCTTTTCGATCTGCAGGGGGTTCTAATAGCCGCCTCGAATGATACTCCGTCAGACCACAAAGCTGATTTTGACGTCGCCACACTCGAAGAGAAACCTTTCGCTCTTTGTAATTCGGCAAAGTCTGCAGGCCGAAACCCGGTGGCAGTGGTCGTGAAAATTTTCGACCGGGCCGGATCACCTTTCGGTTTTCTGTTGGTAGAGCTCAATCATCTGCAGCTGGTGACCATGTTTTCAGAAAGCGTTGTGGGCAACAGTACCCGCATATATCTGCTCGATGAACTCAACCGGCCGGTGATTTCGACTCCCGGCTTCGACAGTCAGGCAGATCTGGCGATTACTGCCCCCAGGCTTGCAGAGCACAATCATGGCGTTTTTGCCATCGAGTCTTCCGAACTCGAAAAACCCCTGCTTGCTTCTTTGCTGCCAGTGACAGGCCATGGCTGGAAAGTTTTGCTGCTGCAGGAACAGCAGGAAGTCTATTTTCTCGTGCAGATGTTTCAGCGCAATCTTTACTGGATACTGTTTTTGACGATGCTGGTGGCTGTTATCATCGCTCTGATCATCTCGCAGAACATCGCTCTGCCGATTCTTCAGGTTACCCACGGAGCCAATGAACTTGCTTCCGGGCGTTTCGACGTGCGTATTTCGGTTGCCAACACCGATGAGGTGGGGCAGCTGGCTAATAACTTCAATTTTATGGCTGACAGTCTGGCCGGTAAGATGGCAGAACTCAAAGAAGCCTACGAAGAGCTGCAGATCCGCGCTCAGACGATAGAACGCAAGAACATCGAACTCGACCGCAAGGTTTTCGAGATAGGAGCTCTCTACAAGATAGGCAGAACGATGGTTGAGGTCGGTATAGACCTCGATCGCCTGCTCGACGTGGTCATCGACAAGTCGATCGAAGCCGCCAATGCCAAACGAGGCTCTTTGATGCTGCTCGATGAAAACCAGGAAATGCTCGAACTGCAAAGAGTGCGCATCTGGGATGAAGAATCGCAGCAGACACTTCCGATATATGACTTTCAGCGCAATATCAATATCAGACCCGGTGAGGGCATTGCCGGCAAAGTTCTGCAGACTGGCGAAATGCTGATTATCAACGACCCTGACAACCACCCTGATTTCAAACATTACCCCGGCGAAAAGAATCGTGTCAGGCAGCTGGTATGCGTGCCGCTGAAGGTTAAAAATGTCACTTTTGGTGTAATCAACATAGTTAACCGCAAAGATGATGCCGATTTTAAAAAGCCCGACACCGACCTTCTGCAGACCATGGCGAATCAGGCCGCTCTGGTGCTCGATAACACCAAGCTGTTCAAACTGGCGATAACCGATGGCCTTACCGGCCTGTTCATGGTCAGACACTTCAAAAACCGTCTGGCAGAAGAACTCAAGAGGTCGCGCCGTTACCAGAAAATTTTCTCGCTTCTGTTCTTTGATATCGACCATTTTAAAAAATTCAACGATACCTATGGGCACCAGACGGGCGATGAAGTGCTCAAGCAGGTTGCGGTCATATTTAAAAGTCAGCTGCGCGAAGATATCGATGTTCCGGCACGTTACGGCGGCGAGGAAATGATTGCCATGCTGCCTGAGACCGACGCTGCCGGGGCAATGGTCGTGGCCGAACGCTTGCGCAAAGCAATCGAGGCGTATGAATTCACCGGTTCCGAAAAGCCTTTGCATGTGACTGTCAGTATTGGCGTTGCAGAGTTTCCGGCGCACGATACCGATGCTCTGGGGCTGATCAGAAAAGCTGATACTGCCCTCTACGAATGCAAAAGAAAGGGGCGCAACCAGGCGGCTGTTTACGATGCAGCCATGGCTGTGGTTTCTGAAAAATGAATCTGAAAAAAAATTGTCTGGCTGTTTTTCTGGTGTTGCAGTTGCTTGTGGTTCTGCCATCTTTGGCCCAGACCGCCGAGTCTGCTTCGACACCACATTTTACGCAGCTGGTAAAGTATCTCACTCTGGGCACCGGCTCTATGTCCGGCACATATTTCCCTCTGGGTAACGCCTTCGCGAACATCTGGACCCTGTACAGCAAGAATATCAGTGTGATGGCTCATTCTACACAGGGGTCGATCGACAATCTCAATTTGATGCGTCGGCGCGAGCTTAATCTGGCAATTGCCCAGAGCGACATCGTCGTCTCGGCTATCAGGGGCAGCGGCGCCTTTTCGGGGCGGGCGCTGCCTGATTTGAAGGTTGTCATGGCGCTTTACCCCGAAGTCATACAGGTCGTGGTGATGGCAGACTCGGACATCGTCAATGTCGGGCAGTTGCGTGGCCGGCGCGTTGTGGTTGGTGCCCCGGGCAGCGGCAACTCGAAAACGGCTTTTGAGCTTCTCGAGGTTTGCGGAATCGGTGCCGAAGATTTTGAGCCGGTTTATATTTCTTATGACGAAGCCATACAGGCCATGGAAAGACGCGAATACGATGCGGCCTTCATTATTGCCGGGATTCCGACCACCATGATCAGTGAACTGCAGAAGCGCCGGCCAGTGCGTATTGTACCCTTCACTCAGTCTGAAATCGAAAGTTTGACAGGCGGGTTGCCTTATCTTTCAGCTCTCTCTTTGCCTGCCGCTACTTATTCGGGGCTTGACGCCGAGGTAAAGACTGTCGCTCTCATGGCCATGCTGGTTGCCGAACCTGGTCTGTCAGACGATCTGGTTTACCGTCTATGCGCCGGCATATATGACAACCTCGGTTATCTTGGCAAGGTACACGAGCGGGCTCGCGATATTTCTTTAGAAAATTTCATGCTCGGCGTGTCGGCTGATTACGTTCACCCGGGCGCAGCCAGATTTTATGCTGAACGCCGGCGTTAAATGGCTTGAACAGAGAAAGCGAATACGCTTCTGATAAATGGCCGAAATTTACTGATCAGGTTCAAGCAGCTGGCAGCCGGTGATTTTGTAGGTGTCGATTATCTGGTTAACGAGAGTGTCGCGCACTACCAGTATCAGGTTAGTGCCAGACCCGATCAGAGCGGTGATAAGATTGCTGAACCCCTGGCCTTTGAGTTCCAGATGACCTGCTTCGTCTAAATAAAAGCGGCTGACATTATTCAAAATGGCATTTTGAGCGATGTGGCGAGCAAAAAGCAAGCCGGCGCTGCTGAAACTGAAGCGGTCGCCGAGCCGCGCGGCTTCTTCCCAGTTTGGCGGGATGTTTTGGGGATTGCGGATAAAGGGGCAGGAAAGGCCGGTTGGCAGATGGTGAAGGTCATAGCCGATATGAGCGCCCTCTGCAAAGACTTTTTGGCAGGAAAACCCGTCGGCTTCAGGGTGTTTTTCGAAATCGCGAAGCAGTCGGGTGGTTTTGCCGCTGTCGGTGGGGCCGGTAATGATGTAAATCATGGCTTGAGAGTTTTCAGCCATTGACTGGCGGCGACGGCAAAGCCATGCTCGTCGTTGCATGGGGCTGTGGAAAAGCGTTGCCGCAGGTCGCGAGGGCCGTTGGCCACGACGAAGCCCTGGCCGGCCCATTCGAGCATTGCCAGGTCATTGTAGTCGTTGCCTATACTCATGGTGTTTTCGCGACAGATATTGAGTTGTTCGCACAGCCACCTGGCTGCCAGGCCTTTCGAGGCTCCGGCGGCAAAGACTTCGATCCAGACGTGTCTGCCGTCTATGGGCGAGGTGGTTCGGATAATGCTCAGGTGCGGAAAGCGCTGTTCGAGTTTCTCGATGATTGGCAGACCATCGAGTGAGATAGCCAGAAACTGCGTTGCTCTCGATATCTGCTGGTATGGCCCCTGAGTCGCATAGTCTCTGAGATATTTCAGGCGGCAGGCCAGGTCAGAAGACGGTTTGGGGGCGGCAAACCAGTGAAAATGGTGATTATCTGGTATCGGGTGATGTATCGAAAAGTCAACAGCGCAGTCTAGAAAGAATTTTGCGAGCTCGTGAATGTCTTGTTCGCCAAGTTCATGAGCGCAGATTATCTGGTCATCGGCGAACGAGCATATTCCGGCCCCGGTTGAAAAGACCAGGTAGTCGAATGGCAGGTGGTGTTGCACCACTTCGCGCGATGAATGAAGGGTTCTGCCGGTAGCTGCAACGCGCACGACCTTCTGGCGGCCTAGTTCGTGCAGCATATCGAGGTTCTCGTTGCTGATTTTGCCTCTGCTGTCGAGAAAGGTGCCGTCGAGATCGGTCAGAACCATGCCGCGTGCCATCGCAGTCTTACTCCTGTTCAAGCATTTCGAAACACCCGGGTCTGAAGGGGGCGTTCAGGTTTGGCAGCACTTTCTCGAGGAATATGCCGTGCCTTGGGTCGTGATTATGGCCGTAGGTGGCGCGCACTGCCGTAGAGATAAACTGCACGGCGCGGTCGAGGGCTACCGGCAGGCTGTCTCCCTGCAGCAGACAGCCGGTGACGACGCTGGTGAAGGTGTCGCCGGTGCCCGGGTAGTTGGCCGGAACGTAGTCGCACTGGACCTTCCAGAAACGTCGGTCAAGGCGGTTGTAGGCGTATACGAATGTTTGTTTTTTGCGGTCGGATTTATTGACGTTGGTGATGATGACTATGGCTGGCCCTTTTTCGCTCAAGGCCTTTATAACTTTTTTAAGTTCAGTTTCAGACATTTTTTCGCGATATTTAATATCGAGAATGGCGCAGGCCTCAGTCAGATTGGGTGTTATCAGGTCAGCACGCGAAATCAGAGTTTTCATTTCGTTGACCATGTCAGGGGTCATCGAGTCGTAAAGCCGGCCATCGTCGCCAAGCACCGGGTCGACTACCACCAGCTGATTGCCGCTTTTAAAATGGTCGATGAACTCTTTGACGATTTCGATCTGCAGGTGCGAGCCGAGAAAGCCGCTGTAAATGGCGTCAAAAGTCAGATGCAGCGATTTCCAGTGTTCGATGAAGCTGCGCATGTTGGCGGTGAGGTCGACAAACTGAAAGCCGGGCAGCTCGGTATTGGAAGACAACACCGCAGTAGGCAGCGGGCATACCTGAAAACCCATCGAAGACAGAATCGGTATGGCCACGGTCAGAGAGACTCTGCCAAACCCTGATAAATCATGAATTGCGGCAATACGTTTGACTGGGTTGCGAAACATGTCGGCTGAAAACCTCAGCTGAGAGTGATGGCTGAAGTTGGGCAGGAACCGGCGGCTTCCTGGGCGCTTGCTTCGTTCTCAGGGCTGACAGGCTTCTGGATGACGGTCGATTTGCCATCGACAAGTTTGAAAACAGCGGGGCAGATCATTTCGCACTGGCCGCAGCCGATGCAGATGTCATGGTCGACAAAAGCTTTCATGAAGTTCTCCATAAAAAAGAATGAGGGCTCGATGCTCTCTTAAAGATAAAGCATCGAGCCCGGTATATCAACAACAATTCAGTCTGCGGTTATCAAATGGAAGCACCAGATCTCCGGGCGCATCTGCTAATCAATAACCACATTGTTCACTGATTCAATCGAGGGTATGAACTACCATGCCTGAGCGCAATTTTGGTTCGAACCAGGTAGATTTTGGGGGCATGACTTCGCCGCTGTCGGCAATTTTCATCAGCTGTTCGATCGAAGTCGGGAACATGGCGAAGGCAACGACGAACTTGCCGTTGTCGACGATTCTTTCGAGTTCTTTAACGCCGCGAATGCCGCCGATGAAGTCGATGCGTTTGTCAGTACGCGGGTCTCCGATGCCAAGAATCGGGTTGAGCAGGTTGTTCTGCATGATCGAAACGTCGAGGCTGCCTACCGGGTCGTTAGCGTCAAAAGTGCCGGGTTTAGCTGTAAGTTTGTACCAGACGCCTTTGAGATACATGCCGAAAGTGGTGGCGGCAGTGGGTTTTTTATATTCCTGTTTTTCGACGCTGAACTTTTCTTCGACCTTTTTCAGAAATTCAGCTTCGCTCAGGCCGTTGAGGTCATGGACAGCACGGTTGTAGTCCATGATCAACAGGTGATTGTGCGGGAAAACCACCGACATGAAGAAATTGTATTCTTCGTTGCCAGTATGGTTGGGGTTCTTCTCGGCGCGGACTTTGGCGACTCTGGCGGCGGCCTGAGTGCGGTGGTGCCCATCGGCAACATATAGAGCCGGGACTCTGGCAAATTCGGCGCCGATTTTTTTGCCCCATTCTGCATCTTTTACGACCCAGAGAATGTGCTGTATACCGTCTTCAGAAGTGAAGTCGACTTCGGGGGCATTTTTTACGACCTGGTCGATGAGGCTGTTGATAGAATCGCGGGCGGGGTAGGTCAGAAAAACGGGGCCGGCGTTGCAGTTAGTGAGGTCAACGTGTTTCAGCCGGTCTTCTTCTTTGTCTTTGCGGGTGAATTCATGGCGCTTGATTTTGCCGTCCCAGTATTCCTGGGCGCTGCAGCAGCAAACCAGGCCGGTCTGGGGGCGTCCGTTCATTACCTGGCGGTAGACATAAAAACATTCGCCGGCATCACGCACGAGCCAGCCCTTTTCCTGGAACATTTTGAAATTTGCCACGGCTCTGTCGTAGACGCGCTGGTCGTAGAGGTCGATAGAGGGGTCGAGGTCGATTTCTGGCTTGTTGATGTGCAGAAACGACTGCGGGTTGCCTTTTGCCAACTCGCGGGCTTCTTCAGAGTTGATAACGTCATAGGGGAAAGATGCCAGTTTTGCGGCGATTTCTTTCGGGGGGCGAAGACCTTTAAAGGGGCGTACAATTGCCATTTTCCTTCTCCTTGAAGAGTAATTTCTGAAGGGCATGCTAACAATACCTCAACAAACTGTCAACCGCCAAACAGCAACTGCAGTAAAACCAGTTTTTTTCTTTCTCCCTTTCTTTCTTTCTTTCTTTCTTTCTTTCTTCCAACTATCCACTTCCCACTATCCGCTATCCACTATCCACTATCCACTATCCACTATCCACTACCCGGAGGGTGCCCGTTTGGGGAACTCCAGTGTTTGCCGTCAGATATTCTGTGACAGTTCATTTCTTTATTGTGATTGATCAGCCAGCGTTGAAAGTATACCAGAATGCTCAGATCCATCATAAACACTCCTCCTTTCGCAAATTTGCGGACGCCAGCTTCTATGCATATTGTGTGCCATAATCCTAAAGCCGCATGAAACGCAGGATTTGCGCTAAACAGCGCTCAGACTGGCGATAAATTGAGCAAAATAGAGGCATGGCTGTGTGTTTAAAAAATGCACAGTTAATAGTGATTGACCTGAGCGGCGGGTTTTCAGTATAGTTTTTCGTTGGACATTGGCAGCTTGTGCCGGCTATATGTGATCTCTTCGTTATACAGTTGTAATGCTTATGCAGCCGGGCTTACGAGACAGTTAAAATAATGCGCTCAGGCGATAATTTGCGAAAAAACAGGAAGGAATTATGATGACTCCACATTTAAAACTTAAAGCAGGTCAGATCTCACCTTATGTTCTTGTCTGCGGCGATCCGGCCCGTGCCGAAAAAATGGCCCGCCTTTGTGAAAGCTATGAAGAACTGGCTTATAACCGTGAATACAGAACTTTTGTCGGGATCTTCAAAGGTGAGAGAATTACCATAACCTCACATGGTGTTGGCTCTGCCGGTGCCTCGATCTGTTTTGAAGAACTCATTAAAATCGGCGCCAGGGTAATTGTGCGTGTCGGTACCTGCGGCAGTCTTCAGGATTACCTTGGCCAGGGCGACCATATCATTGCCACCGGGGCAGTCAGAGAAGACGGTGTCACTCCCCTTCTGGTACCGCAAGGGTATCCGGCGATCGCCGATGCCGAAGTATGCCTGGCCATCGAAAAGGCCTGTAAAGATATTTCTGCCCCTTACAAACGCGGCATCATGGTTACCAGCGATCTGTTCTATCCTGGGCCGCTGACTTCATCGCTCGAACTTTACAGCAAGGCCGGGGTGCCAGGTGTCGAGATGGAATGCTCAGCCCTCTTCGTAATTGCTTCTTTGCGCGGCATTCGCGCCGGAGCTATTGCCACGATTGACGGCAATCCCCTCAAATGGGACGAAGGCAACTACGACCCCCATGGCGAAAAGGTAACTGCCGGCAAAGAAAGAATGCTGCACATCGGTCTGGAATCAATGGCAGCCATGAGCAGGGCTCAGCTCTAAGGCAAAATTCGTTCAGGCTATCTGCCACTATCGTCGTCGAAGAACATAAACTTTGATGACGATAGTGGCAGTGGTTTTATGCCAGGCAACAACCAATATTTTGCCTGCGGCTTCACAATTGCATGATTTTTTTTCGATGCTTTCTTTCACAGGTGCTGCGATGCCCTGTGAAATTGGTGAGGTCATTCAGGCTTACATGGTATGCCCGACAGTTGTATTATTTGCAGTCGGCCATTATAATCTTCTTATAAAACTTTATATTCAACTCAGGATCTACAGGAACAGAGAGACGAATTTATGACCCAGGACTGGTTAAGCGGCCAGCAGAACTACTTTTATCTGATTGTCGGGATCGCTTTTTTCATGCTGGCGATTGCCGCCTTTCGCCTGAAAAAATCGCAACACGAAATTCGCCCTCTCTGGTCGCTCATGGGTCTGGCCGGTATACTGAGCGGTATTGCCGCCTGGCTCAAGTTGATCGAGACCATGGATTCAAGTCTGGGTTTCGCTGGTTTCCCAAGACTTGCCTGCATGGCCGGCGGCTTTCTGGCATTGCTTGAATTTGGTCGCCGCACGCTTGCCAGGCAGACGGGCCGCAGGATAAGCGCAGTTATCCCAGGCCTGCTTCTGGTTCTAGGTGGTATGGGGGCCTTGAGAAGCCAGATTGCCATGGAAGCGTCTTTGCTTTACTCGCTGGGTCTGTCGGGTGTCTTTTTCGCAGCTCTCGCACTTGGCAATGAATGGCGCCTGGTTCCGGTTGAGGGGCGTTCCGGGCTTTTGACGGCTGCCCTGGCTCTGTCTGGCTACGGTATTCTGGCTGGTTTGTCAGTTACGCCGGTCGGGTTCTGGCCATCAGATTTTCTGAGAACTTTCGGATTAACCAGCTGGTTGACCGGAGCTCCGATATTTTTTCAGATGATTTTCGTTTTGCTGGCAATGTTTGGCATCTGGATGCACAGCATTGTTTCGACTGACCAGGAACAGAGCGGCGATTTTTTCAGGCGTTTCATTTTGCCAGTAATGATGCCGGCACTGCTGATCTCGTGCTGGTGGCTGATTGACTGGCGCGGGAGAAGTTATGATGCCGCTTTCAGGCATGAAACCCTGCGGCTTTGTGTTAATATTGCCCAGACGTTCAATGCTGAGCGGGTTCGTTCTCTTACTTTCACGGCGGCTGATGAATATAGCCCGGCTTTTTTACGTTTGCGTGACCAGCTGCAGATCTTTAGTCGTTATAAGCCCGGCTTGCGCGGTATCTATACAGTGGCCAAGCGTGATTCTGTGCTTGTTTTTGGCCCCGAAGACTACCCGACTGGCGATTCGCAGGCCTCGCCCGTAGGCACTGTTTATGAAAAGCCCGAACCGGCGCTTCTTAAAGTTTTTGACGACCTGATGCCGGCAGTTGTGGGTCCCTATACGGACGAGTATGGCACTTTTGTGTCGGCTTTCGCACCGGTTCTTGACCCCAAGACCGGTCGGCCCCTGATTGTTGTATGTATAGACGTTCTGGCCGGTGACTGGCTGGCTCTGATCGAAAAAGCCCGCATGGGTGCGATTAAGGCTGCGATGATACTGGCCTTTTTTGCTGTTTTGAGCACTTTTTTGATTTTGTGGCGTGAAGATGTGCCTCTCAAAAAAGAACACAGGTGGCTTGCCCACTCTGAAACGGCTATTACCTTTGTATTCGGGCTTTTGATAACAGCGATTGTCTGTGGCATTATTTCTGAAGCTGATTCTAACAAAAACCGTCTCGAATTCCGCTGGATAGCCGATGCAAAAAACCAGCTGATCAACACTGCATTCAGGCAGCTGCGGCGAGATGTCAGTCAGGTGGCGCGTCTGCTGGGCAATCGTAACGAAACGCTCACATATAAAGATTTTCGTTACTGCGTTGAACCGATTGTCAGATCGCTGTCGGCGCAGGCATGGCTCTGGATCCCAATTGTCGATGGTTCAAAACGTGAATCTTTCGAGGCAGGTATCAAGGCCGAAGGCTTTGCTGATTTTGGTATTTCGACACGTGACAAGAACGGGGAAAGAGTCGATGATTCAATGCGTGGAATCTATTACCCCGTGGCTTATGTATTTCCGTATGATGGCAATGAAAACATACCTGGCTACAACCTGGGCAGTGACCCGCAGCGCAGTGCTCTGGTCGCAAAAGTCATGAATACAGGTCTGGTTTCTGCCGAAATTCTCGAAAATCGGCCTGGCCGTGGCAATGACCGGCGCCAGAGTCGAATGCTGGTGCTTCACCCTGTCTATGAAAAGACCAGCCAGCGGGCATTGGGCTTTGTGGGCGTGGTTTTACGAATGCAGGATATTATCAATGGTATAATTCCGGGCAGTTATGTCGTCGGCGAAGGCGTTGACCTTCTGGTATCCGACTGCACACGTGAAGGAAAACGGGTGTTGGCCGTTTTTCCTGAAGAAGAGGCAGAAGATCTGATCGATGTTGCCGGCACGGCCATGCAGCTGAAAACGAGTTTTCCGTTATTTATGTTCGGGCGTTGTCTGCTTGTGGACGCAACTCCCGGCGAAAATTACCTGTCGGTGAAGCGCCCCGGCCTGGGTGTGACAGCTGCTGCCGCC
>Ga0116142_10005493_pt1 | contig 11381 bp, 10 predicted proteins | sample AD_UKC033_MetaG_FD_89785 | JGI IMG/M metagenome (GOLD analysis project Ga0116142, IMG submission 89785) | Active sludge microbial communities of municipal wastewater-treating anaerobic digesters from USA - AD_UKC033_MetaG | ecosystem: Engineered > Bioreactor > Anaerobic > Digestate | place: USA... | reverse complement strand
TCAGCGCCGCAGAGATGCCCTGCGGCTGCTGTTCAAGCCACTCCCAATGTCGCGGCAACAACGTGACCTCACGGCTGACCACGCCCATCCGCGGCCGCCCTGGCCCCGACCGCCGCGCCGCCGCTCCAAATAACGGATGCAACTCCAACCGGCCCAACACGTCCTCGAGCTCGCCCCGCAGATCAAAATCAACGGCCCGGCCTGTGCCATCCTCGAACACCTGAACCACTCCGCCGCCTCCACCGTTCAGATACGTGACCACCGCCGCCAACACGTCCCGCACCTCGCCCGCCGCGATCTGCCCGTTGTCGGCGAACGCCGTAAATGTTCGTTCTTCGCTCATCTTTCACTCCATAGTTGAAATCAAGCGCCAATCACCCCCGTGGCGACCAGCGCTCCAATATTACCCCGGCGAAATTCGCCCGTCAATATTATCCGGGTAAATTTAGTTTGTTCGCCGACATGTTGGCCGCCGAGCGCGGAACGTCCGTAGCTATGAGGCCAAGTTGGATATTTACCGGACGCGAGAACGGGAAGGAGGTCGAGCTTGGCGCTGATTTAACAACCGGGCCTTGACTTGGCAAGGATGGCTCGCCTTAATGTGACAGGTGGAGGATTGAGCATGGCGGCAAGAGTTCGCTTGGACGTTGATCCGGTCCGTTCACGACCAGCAGTAGTTTCGTTGCAGACAGTCGCGCTGCTGCTCCTCGGCTTGTGTAGTGTTATGTTGATTTCGAGCGCGGTGCCTGGAGTAGCAGTGGCGCAGATTGATGTGGGAGGCAGAGCCGAACCTGGAGCAGGCAGCGGCGTGCCGATCACGCGGCCTGGTGAAGAATGGGCCGATCCGGCTAGTCAACCTCCGGCGGAACTGCCGCCGTCGCCAGTACCGGCAATGCCGGGCGGCTGGGATCAGCGGCCTGCGGAACAGCCGGTCGAGCAGCCGTCGAGCGGACAACAGACGGCTGCGGCGTGCAGCGCTTGCGGGGCTCCGTTGCCCGAGGGCGCCCGTTTTTGCCCGCGTTGCGGACGCGACCTGTCCCAAGCGATGGAACAACCGCCGGCAATTCCGGCGCCGGCCGCAGCGCCAGTGGCCCGGTCGGGCAAAGAGCTTCTCAGCTCGGCTCACGCGGCGATGAAGAAGGACAGGCAGACCGCACTGAGGTTGTACCGGCAGGCAGTTGACGCAGATCGAGCGGTAGCCGCGGATGGGCAAATGCTAGAGAATGTGGTTAGAATGCTGGCGTTTGGCTCAGTGCGGGCCGAGGCAGCTACGTTCCTCAAAACATTGGGCGCTCCGGCGGTAACAGCCGTGGCCGCGGCACAGAGCGCGCCTGGCGACAATTACTATCTCCGGCACCACTCGGCGGAATTGTTGGAGGAATGGGGTCACAAGCCGGACTGGGTTCAGGTGTACATCAACGATCTAAAATACTGCACAGATGAGGATGCGAACGAGGACCGCGATGAAGAGCGCCGGGAGACCGCGGTGCGGAAGCTGGGTGAATACCGGGATTCGCGCGCCATTCCGCAATTGCGGGAGTCCGCGAAGCGCGATGATGACTGGTCAGTCCGTCGTCCCTGCAAAAAGGTGCTGGAAGATGTCTTCGGCATCGAGATGTGAGTGGATAACCGGTATGGTACGCAGCGAAGCAGACCGGTTGCGGCGGGTGATCGTGTGCAGTCCGCGTATCGAATATTTTCTCCGGTCGGATTTCAGCGAGCACAATTTTGATGGGGCGCCTGATCCGGAGACGGCGCGGCTGCAACACGCGGCATTGACGGCGGTGCTGCGGCATTTGGAAGCGGACGTGATCGATGCCATGGAACTTCCAGGCCATCCCAATTCGGTGTTCACCCGCGATACGCTGCTCGCTAGTCCTGCGGGGTACATCGAGTTGAACATGGGATTGAAGACGCGGGTCGGCGAGCCGGCGTGGCTAGCTCAAGTGTGCGACCGGATTGGCGCTCGGCGTGCTGGGCAGATTGTCCCGCCGGCCACCGTCGAGGGCGGGGATGTCATTTTGGCGGGCGATGTGGCGTTCATCGGCCTGTCGCGCCGGACAAACAGTGATGGCGTGCGCCAACTGAGGGAACTTCTCGAACCATTAGGATTCGAGTGCCGGGTTGCGCCAGTTCCGGATATCTACCTTCATATTGGCGGCGCGATGAGTTTGGTGGACGACCGGCTGGTGTTGACGGTGCGGGGCGCGTTGCCCGCCAGTTTGTTCCGCGGTTTTGAAACGATTCTCATCGATCCCGCGGCGTTTGCTACGGGCAATGTCATTACTGTCGGCAATCACATCATCATCGCGTTACCCGTGCCGCGGACGGTGCGGCACCTGCTGGAATCGCACGGATTGACGGTGATCGAACTTGATCTCAGTGAATTCGTGAAGGGGCACGGCGGACCGAGCTGCCTGATCATGCCCCTTGACCGCGAGCCGGTTGCTTTTTAGGCGGGGATCAATAGGATGGGTCCGGTGCGGTGTTGGATGGTGGATTGATTCTTCGAACGATGGAGGCGTCATGAATTTCTTCTTACGGATTGTGTTGTTCGCATTGGCTGCGGCGTTCGTGTGCAACGGGCCTGCGGCGTTGGCTAGCGGTATCGCGGTGCCGATTCAGGGCGGCCGTGCGTTGGGCGCCGGATTCGCCGTATCCTCTGATCCCTATGATCTGACCTGTATCTACCACAATCCAGCCGGCTTGGCCCGGCTCGGCAAGGGGCAAATATACGCTGGGGCTAATAATGGATACGCCAATGTGCACTTCACCAAGCCCGGCGAAGATGAAGTTCATCTGGAACAGAATGTGTTCTATTTGCCGTTCCTCGGCGCGTCGTCGAACTTTGGTATCGATAAATTCGCCAGTGGTTTCGCCTTTTACGCCCCGTTCGGCGCGCGGATGGACTACCCGCAGGAGGGTCCGCAGCGCGATATTATCCAATACGTTGATTTACAAACAATGTACCTCACGGGCGCCGTCGCTTACAATTTTACAGATCGCATTTCGGCGGGCTTGGGCGTGAGCTACATCTACGCCAAGCTCGAACTCGAACAGACGCGGAACATGATGGGATTCGAGGTTGATGTTGGCGCGGAAGCAGATGACTCGACGGTTGGCTGGAACTGCGGGCTGCTGGCCGACGTCACCGATCAGATCACCGTTGGTCTGGCCTACACCAGCCAGGCGGATGGCAACCTCCAGGGCGATGTCGGCGCTCTGCGCCCGGCGCTCGTGCGTCAGATGTTCCCCGACCGCTACGATATTACCGATTTGAAGGTGTCATTGCCCGCGTTCTACCGGGCGGGTTAACCTGGCGGATCACCCCGCAGTGGAAGTCGATGGTGGACTTGTTCTACTGGGAATGGTCTGTGTGGAAGGAAAACCGGATTAAAATTGAGACGAATCCGTTTGGCATCACCGAGTTGGTCTTTCCCCGGAACTGGGAAGATTCGATCACGCTGGTGATGGGGACAGAGTATGCGGCCCCTGATTCACCGTTCACCTACCGTGCGGGTTTGGCTTACGATCAAAATGCCATCCCAGACGAAACGGTGGACCTCGGCCCCGCTGATTCGGAAAAATATGCGGTCACAGTCGGATTGGGATACCGGTTCACGCCGGGGATGGAAGCCAATCTCGGTTTGGCCTATATCATGTATGACGACCGGAACATCAAGAACAGCATCGTCGAACCGTCAACGAACGGCAAATACACTTACGATATGGGCTTCCTGAACGTCGATTTCATCTATCGCTTCTAATGTGTTCTCTGAGGTTTGCATCGAGCAGAGCCGCCACGCGGCAGCAACATCGAGGCGCGGCGGGAGCCAAACGCCTGCCGGCAATTCCGCGCCCGTCGCGCCCAACCTAACCCATCATGCGGAAACAATGGCCGCGGCGCTGCTGCGACGCGCAGGTTGTCGCCGCCATCGGCCGATCAACTAGCCTTACGCCCGGTGTTCCGCGGTTCGGTTACGCCTGCTCGTGCATTGCAGCTCAGGAGGGGTGTTATGAATGGACTTGAACCATCATCACGGACAACAATTGCCCGCCGGATCCTGACGCGCCTCGCTCCTGCAGGGCCAGAGATCCGCATTGCCGATGTCCGCATCGGACTCGGCTACACCGCGGTCATGCTCGCCGACAGTCGAGCCGGCGTGGCTTACACGTTCCGCGAACGGGCCAAGGGCGGATGTTCGGTGTTCACAGGCGTGCGCCCGATAGCGGGACGGACAGCGGCGGAGCTGCTCCCGTTGGTTGAATCGCGCGATGTGGTGGAAGCTGCCGTCGGACTAGCCTGCGCCAATGCGTTGGCCAATATTGACCGAGCGGGCTATATCGACGGCGATGTGCTCGATCATCTCGATCTGGGTCCCGCTGACGACGTGGCGATGATCGGGTTATTCGCGCCGTTAGTCGGGCCAATCCGGCGCCGCGCCCGGTCATTGACGGTAGTCGAGCTGATTGATGAGCCCGACGGCGAGTTGCGCCCGCGTCAGGAGGCGGCGGAGACGCTGCGGCGCTGTCATGTGGCGTTGATCACCGCCACCTCGATCATCAACGGCTCGGTCGATTGTTTGCTCGAGGCGGCAGCCGGCTGCCGCCAGACCGCGATCCTCGGCGCGTCAACGCCGCTGTTACCCGAGGTGTTCGCGGGCACGCATGTGACCATTCTGTCCGGGGTCATCGTGCACAATCCCAGCGGAATTCTACAGATCGTATCAGAAGGGGGCGGGATGCGCTTCTTCGGGCCGCACATCAGGAAAGTCTCCCTAACAGTTTGAATGCGCTGCACAACGGCGAGCGCCACGGCACCGCCGGCAGGAAGCGGAGCCGCTGCTGCCGGTCCGCGCCACGGCGTTGGGGGTTGACTTTGGCCGCTCTTTGCTGATTCTGTGCGTCACGGACTGATTCCCATGTTGATCCGGAGGAATTATGGCCAATATCTCGATTGCCGAAATTGTGGACGTGCAGAAGCTGAACCTGTTCGTCCTGCTCGTGCTGTTCAGCGGACTGGTGCTGCTGATGATTCGGCTGGCGGAGAAAGGGCGGCAGATGTTCGTCCGTCCATTAGCGGGTCTAAAAGCGTTGGAGGATGCCGTGGGCCGGGCGACGGAGATGGGGCGCGCGGTGCTTTACGTGCCGGGCATCGACGATGTGAAAAACATCCAGACGATTTACAGCATGGTCATCCTCGAACATGTGGCCAAAATTGTCGCCGACTATGGCACGCCGTTAATCGTCCCCATTGGCAAAGCGTTCGTCGTCCCGATGGCCGAAGAGACCGTGCGCCAGGGCTACCTCAATGCCGGCCGCCCGCAAGACTTCCGCTCGGATAATGTCCGCTACCTATCGGATGAACAATTCGCGTTCACCGGGGCGGTCAACGGCATCATCATGCGCGAACGGCCGGCGGCCAATGTGTTCCTGGGTTCATTTTACGCCGAAGCGCTGATTTTGGCCGAGACGGGGTTCATGGCCGGTTCGATCCAGGTGGCCGGCACAGCCAACATCCATCAATTGCCGTTCTTCGTCGTCGCCTGCGACTACACGTTGATTGGCGAGGAGTTTTACGCGGCCACCGCATATTTGGCTCAGGATCCCAAGCTATTGGGCACAATCAAGGGGATTGATGTGTTCAAAGGACTGATCCTCGCCGTGCTCGTGATCGGGTTCGTTGTCGAAACACTGGGTTTTACCGGATTTAGCCGGCTGATAGCGGGCGAATAGGGGAGGTGGAGAGTGCGCAGTGAAGTGCCGATGTTCATCACGCTCTTTTTTGGACTATTCTTCATTATCAGTGCGTTTATCGTACACCCCGCCTATAAGTCCGCGGCGCAGGAACTCAACAATTGGACATTGATCATCATCTCCTTCGCCTACGTGCTCGGCGTGATCAATGTCGCCCGCATTCACGCCAAGAAGTTGGAAGAACGCCGGCCCGGCTGGGCCTACAGCGTCATGACGTTGTTCGGGATGCTGATCATGATCGTGTTCGGCATCTTCGTGCCCGCGAGGTTATACGGCGGCTACGAAACGGGGTCGCTATTCTCCTGGCTGTTTGACAACGGACAGGTGCCCATGCAAGCAACTATGTTCTCGTTGCTGGCGTTCTTCATCGCCTCCGCCGCGTTCCGCGCATTCCGCGTGCGGTCGGTCACCGCCTCGCTGCTGGCGGTGACCGCGGTGATCGTTATGGCTGGACGCGTGTCGGTTGGCGAGTTGATGTGGTCCGATTTTCCTAGATTTGTGGAATGGATCATGGGCGATTTGCAGACGGCAGGGCAACGGGCGGTCAAGATTGGCGCCGCGCTCGGCGCAGTCGCCACCGGCCTGAAAATCATTCTCGGCCTCGAACGCAGCTACTTTAGCGGGGAATAGGAGGACGCGATGGCTAAACCTACTGCTCGATGGACAGAACGGCTGGAACATCTCGACCGCCGGATCATCTTCCTCGTCGTCGCCGTCGGGATCCTCGTCCCGCTCGTCGCGCCGCTGGGCCTCCCCGTCACCGTGACTGAACCGGTCCAAGCGTTTAGGGATCAGATCGACGGCTTGCCTCCCGGCAGCGCAGTACTCGTCAGCGCCGATTGGGATCCAGGGTCCCGCGCCGAATTGCTGCCGGCCACGGTGGCTCTGTTCCATCATCTGTTCCAACGCGATGTGCGCGTCCTGATCATCAGCCTATGGCCTGCCGGGCCGCGGATGGTCGAACAGGCGTTGGCCGAAGTGCGCGGCGCTCACACGAAAACATATGGCAAGGACTACGTGAATCTGGGCTTCAAAGAAGGCGCCGAAGTCGTCATGGTGTCGCTCGGCGATAACTTACCCGCCACCTTCCCCGCCGATTATTACGGCACGCCCGTGTCAACTCTGCCCGTTTTACGCGGAATCAAGAGCTACAAAGACATCGCCATGGTCATCACCTTGTCCGCGGGCTATCCCGGTACCAAAGAATGGGTGCAGCAGGTGCAAGACCGCTACAACATGCCCATGATCTCCGCCTGCGCTGGCGTTAGCGCGCCCGAATACTATCCCTACTATCAAGCAGGACAACTCAAAGGTCTGATCGGCGGGTTGAAAGCGAGCGCCGAATACGAAACCGTCTTAGAACGTAAAGGGTTTGCCGTCGCGGCGATGGATGCTCAAGCGCTCGGGCATTACATCATCATCGGCTTCATCATCCTGGGCAACGCGCTGTATCTGATCAACAAATGGACCAATCTCGGCGCGAGGAAGGAGTGACAATGGACTGGTCGATGACGGTGGGCAATGTGCTCGCGGTGTTTCTCACGCTGGCCATTTTTAGCTTTCTCTACCGGGACAATCCGATCTACAAGACAGCCGAGCACTTTTTCGTGGGGCTGGCTGCGGGATATTTCATTGTAATTCAATATCATACGGTGTTCTTGCCCAACCTGTGGCAGCCGTTGACCCATGATGTCGCCGCTCTGTTCCGCAGCGGACAGGCAGCGCAACAGCTTGCGGGCAGCTTGGCCCTTATGCAGCTTGGAGCGGCCGCCCAACACGGGCTATGGCAAGCATTTTCCCCTGACATCAAAGGAATACTCGATCCGGTGACATTCCATGGCTGGCGGCTAGCGCTGATTGTCCCGTTGGCCATGGGCTTGCTTATGTTCACCCAACTAATGAAAAAATACGCCTGGTTATCACGCTGGCCGATGGCCGTCGTAATCGGTTCGTTCTCCGGCTTGGCCCTGCTGGGAAATGCTCAGGGCGATTTACTGCCGCAGATCAAGGCCAATCTTATCCCGTTCATCAAACCTGGTTCATGGACCGCGTTCTGGGCGGATCCCGGCCTGTTCACCTTCCTCGATGTGCTATGGAATCCCGTGCTGATCATCGGCGTGATCAGCGTGCTCATCTACTTCTTCTTCTCCGTGGAGCATAAGGGTGCGATTGGCGGAGTGGCGGCTGTAGGGATCGGTTTTCTCATGATCTCGTTCGGCGCCGCATATGGGAACACGGTGATGACCCGCATTTCGTTGTTGATCGAGCGGTTCGATTTTCTGCTCAAACCGGCTACGCGGTATATCACCCTCGTAACCCTCCTGTTATTGCTCGCGTATTTCATCATTACCGCGTTCAAGGACAAACACAAGGCGCGGATCGAGCGATAGCGCGGATCTGCACAACATCGATCACTGTTTCGCGTTATACTCGAGGTTCATCAAGTTAGTTAGAACGGTTCTCGTAAATAACTAGCAAGCGCGCCGCTCTCAGTAGGGCTGTCCCGGAACGTCAATCTCCGGGATCGTTACCGTCTGCGCCGGACGAGCGCTAGCACCGCGGACATTATCAGCGCCAGCAGCGCTATGCCAGTTGGGGAGGTTGCCGGTATGGGCTGTGGAGTGGCTGTCGGCGATGGGGCTGAAGTTGAGATCGGCGTGTGCGTCGGCGTGCTCGTCACCGTCGGAGGGACCGGCGTCTCGGTTGGCGTCACCGTAGGAGTTTCTGTAGGCAGCGGCGTCTCCGTCGCTGTCATTGTCGGAGTAACAGTCGGCGAAGGAGTTTCCGTTGGGGTTTCTGTCGGCAGCGGAGTCGGAGTCTGCGTGGGAACTTCCGTCGCCGTGTGCGTCGGAGTCATCGTCGGGGCCAGCGTCGGCGTCCTCGTCGCCGTCATCGTAAGCGTGGGGCTGTAAGTCGGCGTCGCCGTCGCTGTCCTCGTGGGCGTCACCGTCGGCGATAACGTCGGCGTCCTCGTCGGGGTCCTGGTCGGAGTCGCCGTCGGCAAGCTGCATGTATGGTAACGATATTGCTGTCCGGTGTAGGTTTGGTGAGAGAAACCATCGTAATAACTCCACCGCACGAGGAATTGGGCTTGATTTCCGCCCATAGTGAACGGCGAAATCGTCAGATAGCTGATGGAATCCCCCCAAAAGTGGTCGGCGCTCAACTCCTCAGAATTGATCAACGAAGCGCTCTGTCCGCAATAACTGATATAGGCATAGACCCCTTCATAATCCGTCCCGTTGCCGAACCCATCATAAACTTTTTTGTCTATCGAAAAATACACGGCCTCGCAGGTCGTGTTGCGGTAGAACTCACTGATATCAAACGTCGTTATGTAATCATTCCAATAATGATCCGCCGTCTCCGATCTGCTCAGAACGCTCACCGGAGCAGAACCATTCGCGCTGTAATAAGCCGTCACTGTCCGCGTCGTGGTGCCGTTGCCAAACCCGTCGTAAAACTCCGTGCTGATGCTCCAGTAATTGCCTGGACCGCAATCATAAAATCCGCTGATCGTCAATTCGATGATCTGATCCCCCCAAAAACTTTCTGCCGTCAGGCTCACGTTTTGAATGACAGTGGAATAGTAATACACGCGGACTCCGCGCGTCGTCGTGCCGCTGCCCGATGTTTGATAGTATTCCGAAGTGTAGCCAAATTGCGCTGTTTGTCCGCCGTCTCCAGCCCGCGCCTCTTGGCTGGCAACCTGCTGCCCGCACAGCTCCTGCCGTTGCGCGGCTGCGGCAACGCTCACCAACAGAATCATCGACACCATTGCGCACATAACCAATCTCGTCATCGTAACACTCCTCCGGATGAAAGAGCCGCCCGCCGGTGCTGCGCGCGGCAATATCAATTGGCCGGGCCAACAGCTCCGGTAGGCCAGCTCAGCCAGAACTTCCAATGGAATGTAGTATAGGCGCAGCAGCACGGTCCGAACCTTCCGAGCAGCGGTTGCGATTACTCCTTGACACAACACACATTTCGACGCACAGCCGCATGGCTGCTCATAATCTGACGGCCGGCGCGCACAGTTCGCGCCTCTTGGCAGTTCAAAATCTGGCCATTTCCGGAAACAGATGTCAACAATCTGAGCGCGCGCCGCCGCTTGACAGGAACGGCGCGACCTGTTGAGCTGCGCAGCTTATGGAACGGTTGGTGAACCGGCGTCGATGGAACCTGATCTTTTTATGGATTGGGCAGTTTATCAGCGCAACGGGAGATGCCGTGCTGTTTCCGGCGCTGCTGTTTCTCGTTCTGGCGCTAGAGAAGACGGGCGGCGGCACGAAATCGGGGATCGTGTCGTTGGCCAGCACGCTGCCGTTCCTCATCTTCGGTCTGATAGCGGGGGCGATTGTTGACCGGTCGCGGCGGGTTCGGCTGATGATCGTCTCGGATCTGGCCCGCGCCGCGCTGTTGGTGTTTGTGCCGGTGGCGTACGCGCTGGGCTGGTTGAATTGGATCGTTGTGGGCGTGGTGGCGTTTGGCGTGGGCACGTTCACCGCGTTATTCAATCCGGCGCGGGATGCGCTGATTCCCGATGTTGACGAAGGCGCGAATCTGGTGCGGATCAACTCGGTGTTCCAAACCTCGATCCAGTCGGCCATCGTCGTTGGCACGGGTTTGGCCGCTCTGGTTCTGGGATTTGCCGGTTCGGGCCAGGAAGTGCCGATGTTGGTGGCGTTGTTCGGAGCAGACGGGGTGTCGTTTCTGGTGTCGGCCTGCGCGCTGGGGATGATGAGGCTGCCGCGGCAGGTGCGGCGCCCGCAAGCCAGCGGCACGGGCAGCATGGCGGCAGAGATCCGGCAGGCGTTGGGGTTAGTGCGCGGCAGCAGCGCGTTGTCCGGGCTGCTGTTCATCACGGCGGTGGACAATTTGTTCATCATGGGGCCGGCTACCGTTGGCGCTAACTTGTTCATCCGCGACACCCTGCAACAAGGTCCCCAGGCGATGGCCCTGTTCGAAGGGGTTCTCGCCGTAGGCTGGCTGCTCGCTACCCTGCTGCTGCTGCGCTTCGCTCACGCCATCCGCAAAGGGCCCGCGGTCATTGTCGGCATCGTGCTCGATGGGTTGACCTACATCCCGTTCTTTTGGATCCGCACGCTGGAATGGCTTCTCGTAGCGATCTTTGTGCACGCGCTGGCCATACCGCTGATTGTGGTGTGCCGAACGTCCATCGTCCAAGAGGCGGTCCCGAAGCACGCATTAGGGAAAGTGTTTGGTTTATTGAACTTGACGATCTTCGGCTTCTGGGCGTTGTCCAGTCTGCTCACCGGCATCGCCGCCGATGCCCTGGCGATCCGGTTTGGCGCGACGGCCCCGCCGCTCGTGTTCCTCATTTCCGGCATCGGCGGCGCTCTCTGCGGCGTTGCTGCCCTGTTCTTCTCCGGCCTGCGCCAGTGGAGGTAGCAGGTAACGCCAATCGGCGCAAAACAGAGCCATCGCGCCGAAGTTGACGGCGTCCTCCGGTCTATTCCGCGCGGGCGATGATCAACGTCACATCATCCTCTTGGGGCGATCCGCCTAGAAAATCGCGCGCCGCATCGAGGACTGCGTCCAGGATCTCGGCTGCCGGAGCGCTGGCGTGTTCGGCGAGCACATCGGGCAACTTGGTATCGAAG
>Ga0116142_10005492_pt1 | contig 11382 bp, 9 predicted proteins | sample AD_UKC033_MetaG_FD_89785 | JGI IMG/M metagenome (GOLD analysis project Ga0116142, IMG submission 89785) | Active sludge microbial communities of municipal wastewater-treating anaerobic digesters from USA - AD_UKC033_MetaG | ecosystem: Engineered > Bioreactor > Anaerobic > Digestate | place: USA... | reverse complement strand
TAAGTTATGTGCAGGCCCGGGTCGAAATTCTGGCTGTGACTTTTCTACCGCTCGCTTTCTGCGGGTTGCTGACGCTTCCGGTTCGAGCTAAAGCGCTGCGGTTTCCCGAGTCTGCCGGCTCACCTTCAGTCAGACTGATTTTAAAAAATCTTCCGGTGTTTTTGCCGCTTTTGACCTTTCTGACAGCGGGTATCTTTCATTTTTCTTTGCCAGATGCAGCTTCGCCACTGATCAAGGGAAAGCTTCTGCATGATCTCAGTGCTTACGATATGGCTTTGAAACGGGTTGAAAACGGTTTGCGGCTGCATTCTGAGTATGCACCTCTGCATTTTTTAAAGGCTGTAGTTATCATCGATGGTCAACCGGAAGGACACACTCCTGCCGAGGCTAGAAATCATCTTGAAAAAGCTGTGCATCTGGAGCCCGGAGTTTCTCTGTACCTTTTCAGGTTGAGTATGGCTTTCGACCTCGAGCATCGCGGCATCGAAGCTGTAGCTGCAGCTGCTTCTGCCGCAGCACTCCTTCCCGATGACGCTTATCTATGGCAGCATCTGGGAGACCTGAACTTGAAATATCGCAATCATGAAGGTGCAGTCGAGGCTTTCAGAAACTCTCTCAGGCACAATGCCGGCAACGCAATAGTGTTGAATAATCTTGCTTACACTCTTCTGGAACTTGATAGAGAGCTTCCCCAGGCACTTGAAATGGCGAGGATGTCGGTAGAGAGGCTTCCGGGGCTTGTTTTCAATCTTGATACCCTTGCCTGGGCCCTTCACAGGAATGGCAGACATGCAGAGGCTCTCGAGGTCATGAACGATATTTTTCAGGGTCGTACCAGTGTTTCGCCTGAGGTCGATTTTCATTATGCCATGATTCTGCATGCAATGAATATGCTTGGTAACCCTGTTCAGACTTTTGATGAGCTGCTTGTCAGACCGGAAGTCGCTGCTGATCGCAAGCTTTTTGAAGAAGTGTTCGCAGCCCGCAGTCAAATTTCTGATGCTGTTCAGAAAAAGGCAATATCTGTCGATGAGACTACCAGGGGAGAGTCAGCAGATGATTGATCGCAAAAGAAGGCTAAAGGCAGGAATTCTCGCGGCTGTCGTTCTGTTAATGCTGCTGCCTGTTAAGCTGCTGGCGGTTTTGCATATCGATACCAGTTACTCTGGCAAATTTCGCAATCACCCGGGTTTTGCCAAAATTCTTGCTGATCTGCCTTTCGTTTACCAGGAGTCGTTTCAGAAAATAGAAAAATCTCTTGGGATCCCGCCCAGGGAACAGATGTATGTTGTGATCATGTTTTCTGATCATCTCACCTACAAAGGCTTCAGACTCAGGGGCAAGCGCCAGTCGATACGCACTGCAAATCGTACTGTCGTTCATTACATTCATCTCGATCTCGATTTTCTGATCAATGGTCAGGCGACTCTTTTCGAGGAAATGACCCACGAGATGACGCACGCTGTCATGGCGGATGTAATGGGTCTGAAAGAATACGATTCCCTGCCGATGTGGGTTAAGGAGGGAACGGCAGTGCATGCGGCTGACCAGGGTCTGGCTCGTATCAAAGCTTTGACCCGTCGTGGCTTCGATATAAACGCCATTGGCGGTGAAGATGAAAATATTGATGGTAACCCGATTTCTCTAGAAAAATACGTTGAAAACTATCTGAAAATAAGGTTTTTGCTGAAAAGCTTTGGTAGCAGTGCTTTGCATCGATTTGTCAAACGGCTGATGAAGTCAAACGATCTGCATCAGGAATTGGCCGTGTGCTTCAACGGTCTTACCGAAGAAGTGATGAATCAGTATGCTCAGGATTTCATCAAAAAAACCCTGGTTGAGAATTCCAGGCCGGTTACTTCTCAAGAGAATCTGCAGCGTGGCATCAGATTTTTCGATGAGGGTGAGTTTCTGTCGGCACGTCTGGCCCTGATCGATGCTTTGTATGGCAGGCTTTCAGACAGCGAGTTTCAGAAGGCTGCTTACCTGCTGGCTGAATGCTACATTCAGGAAAGAAATCCTCAGGGAGCGCTGCAACTGTTGCAGCAATTCAAACCCGACCCCAGAAACGTCCCTGTTGATCGTTACGAGTTTCTCAGCGCTTACTCTGAATACGCCATGGGGCTTGTTACCAAGGCATATTTCGGTTTCAAGAAGGCTTTTGAAACATCGAACAATAAGGCTGTTCAGGAGGGCGCTCTGTATTACATCATCCGGATTTTGATGGAACTCGGCAACAAACCTGAAGCTGACCGCGTTCTAGCAATGATGAAGCAGCAGTTTCCCAAAAGCACTTATCTGAATCTGGCACACCGTATTATCGCCACCCGCTGAAAAGAAGCTTTCTTCGTTCGTTGACAGGTTTTATGTCACTGTGTTACCCTTGTTTGCCGCATTTGATGCGCGATTCTGCAAATAAGGATGTTACCATGGAATTGAAAGAAAAGATTCGCCAGGCTGCTGATTTTATTGCCGGCAAAATTACGGTGAAACCTCAGGTTGCTCTTGTACTTGGTTCTGGCCTCGGAAAATTCGCCGATGAATTGAAAAACCAGGTTGCCATTCCCTATGAACAGATCCCGCATTTTCCTGTATCTACGGTAAAAGGGCATGCTGGAAAGCTGGTCATCGGTGAAGCTGGCGGCAAAAGCGTCGTTGCCATGCAGGGCCGTTTTCATTATTACGAAGGCTACAGCATGCAGGAAATCACATTTCCGATGCGGGTAATGCTGGCGCTGGGCGTTCAAGACCTTATCATCACCAATGCTTCCGGTGGGTTGAATAGAAATTTCAAAGTCGGCGATCTGATGATAATGACTGACCACATCAATTCGATGGGCGATAACCCTCTGATTGGCCCCAATGATGAAAGTATGGGCACCAGATTCCCGCCGATGCAGGGCGTTTATACAAAATCGCTCGTTGAAGAGGCGATGAAAGTTGGCCGAGAAATAGGCGCTCCGGTTGAACGCGGTGTTTATGTTGCGGTCAGTGGGCCAAACTATGAGACCGCCGCTGAACTCAGGGCTTTTAGAGTGATGGGAGCCGATGCGGTGGGCATGTCAACTGTTCCTGAAGTGATCGTGGCTGTTCATGGCGGGATTAAAAGAATTCTTGGCATCAGCTGTATCACGGATATGGCTACGGGCGAGAGTCACGAGAACGTCAATCACGAGGAAGTCATTGCCGCCGCAGCAGCTGCGCAGCCATATTTTCTCAAACTGATTCAAAAAATGCTTGAAAGGCTCTGATAGTGCTAGATAAGCTGGAATCGGTCAAGGAAAATTTCAAGGAACTCACTGATAAACTTTCGAACCCGAAAGTTATTGGTAATCAGGCAGAATTTCAAAAACTTGCTCGGCGTCGTTCCGAGCTTGAGCCTGTAGTTGAGGCTTATGCCAAATATTGCGAGATGCGCAGCAGTCTTGAAGGGGCACAGCACATGCTTGCCTCTGAAAGCGACTCTGAGCTGAAAGAGATGGCCGAACTTGAAATTGCCGACCTGGAACCGCGGCTTGTCGCTCTTGAAGCGGAACTTAAAATGCTGCTGGTGCCGAAAGATGAGGATGACAGCAAGAACACTATTTTTGAGATCAGAGCCGGCACAGGTGGCGACGAAGCTGCACTGTTCGCTGCTGATCTTTATCGCATGTATTCTCGTTTTGCCGAACGCCAGGGCTGGAAGTGTGAGCTGATGAGCATGAGCGATACCGGAATCGGTGGCATAAAGGAAGTCGTTTTTTCTGTTCAGGGTAATGGCGCCTTTGGTAAACTGAAATTCGAAAGCGGCGTGCATCGTGTGCAGCGAGTCCCGGCTACCGAGGCTTCGGGGCGGGTTCATACCTCTGCTGCCACTGTGGCGGTATTGCCCGAAGCTGAAGATGTCGATGTCACGATCGATGAGAATGAGCTGCGCATCGATGTTTTTCGTTCTTCAGGCCCCGGCGGGCAGAGCGTCAATACCACCGATTCTGCGGTCAGAGTGACCCACCTTCCGACCGGTATCGTCGTCAGCTGCCAGGACGAGAAGAGTCAGCACAAAAACAAGGCAAAGGCGATTAGAATTCTGAAGGCCAGATTACTCGACAACGCCAGAATGCAGCGAGACAACGCCCGTGCCGAGCATCGTCGCAGTCAGGTGGGCAGCGGCGACCGATCTGAGCGTATCAGAACCTATAACTTCCCGCAGCAGCGACTTACCGATCATCGTATCAATCTGACGGTTTACCGGCTGAACGAAATTATAGACGGCGATCTCGACGATGTTATCAACGCTTTGATCGAGGCTGACAATCTGCGAAAACTTGCCGAAGCTGAAGATGACATCTGATTTATGGCGGATATGACTATCAGGTCGTGCATTCTGGCAGCCAGAAAAAAGTTGACTCAGGCCGATATAGACGATGCGGCGTTCAATGCCGATTGCATGGCAGCAGCCATTTTGAAAGTAAGCAATGGTAGGCTGCCCCTGCTGTGGTGCAGCCCGGCGACCCCTGAATTCGAAAAATCTCTCGAAAGTATGGTTGAGAGACGCTGTTGCCGTGAACCTCTGCAATACATAGTCGGGGAATGGAGCTTTCTCGACTTTGAAGTTGGCGTCGCTCCTGGAGCGCTTATCCCCAGGCCAGAAACAGAAGAAGTGTTTTTGGCTGCCGCTGCCGTTATTGCCAATAAAGATTTCGCAGGCAACTTCAGGTTTGCCGATGTGGGAACGGGCAGTGGTGTTCTCGGTATTGCCATGGCTCGCAGATTTGCCGGGGCTGAAGGCTTTCTCGTCGATATCTCCGACGCGGCGTTGAATGTTGCTGCCGCGAATCTGAATCGGTATCCACAACTTTGCGGTCGAATTTCGCTTATGCGTGGCGATCTGCTGCAGGCTTTTGCTCCTGCCTCTCTTGAAGTTGTCATATCTAACCCGCCTTATATACTGTCAGACGAAATTTCGTGCTTGCAGACCGAAGTTGCTGATTTTGAGCCATGTCTGGCACTGGATGGCGGTGTCAATGGACTCGACCTGATTGAAAAACTTGTCGCCCAGGCCGCAGTCTGCCTGAAACCTGGAGGTATACTCGTTTTTGAACATGGTCACGGGCAGCGGTCAGAATTGCTCGAACTGCTCGGGCCTGACTGGTCATTGTTGAGTGCCGCTGACGACCTGGCTGGACGCGAAAGATACGTCATCGTTACAAGAAAATAGCTGGAAAGGCGGACAAAATGAAACGGTTGAAAATCGAAGAGTTACTGCGTGATGCGTCACTTTTTGAAAAATTTTGCGAAGATATGCAGAACGCCTCTGTTGCAGTGATTCCCACGGATACGCTTTATGGTTTTGCCGTCGCCGCCAACTGTGAAGAAGCGGTCGAAAAGGTTTATCGCATCAAGAACAGGAGCGGCAGCAAACCTCTGATTCTGTTCGTTCACGACGTCGCTGAGCTCGCTCGCCTGGGCTTCAGGGCAGATACAGAAACCATCGAAACTCTGAAAAAACATTGGCCGGGAGCCTTGACTGGTATTCTTGCAGCTCCGTCGCAACCGGCTATCAAGGCTTTTACTTTCGAAAAAATTGGAGTCAGAATGCCAGATCATGAGCCATTGCGACAGCTGTTGGGCAGGTTGCCCTTCAAACTACTGACTACGAGTGCCAACCGTTCCGGTGATCCTTCAGACAGAAATCCCGACCTGATTGCCGCCGAGTTTGCCGCTGAAATTGACTGGTTGCTCGATGGCGGGATTCTTCCCGAGGCGATGGCTTCAACGGTTGCTGATTTTACCGTCATTCCCCCCGTTGTTTTGCGCCAGGGCAAAATCAAGCTTTAGCTGCCAAATTTTTGCAGTTGTGATACAATTAAGCCGCCCGGCGGCGGGTAAGTCGAAATGCATAAAGTTACCTTACAGTTTAAAATTGTGATTCTGGCTCTGGTGTTGATCTTGATACCGGTGCTTGCAGCCAACCTGATTTTTTCGCGCTGTGCGCCGCTTTTTACAGCAAGAACTGTAGTTGCCGGCACCAAAAGCATTTCTTCGCAGTTGCAGGCTATGGGCGATACTCCGATACTTGAAGATATCGAAAAGATGAGTCTCGAAGAATTTCAGATTAAAGATTCTGAGACAGAGGGCATTGATGAGTCTGAAGGTGACGACGCTGTAGACGGCCAGCCGCCGATACCGAAACTGAGCATTGAAGAACTGAAGGCGGCCAAACAGCGCCTCCTCGATGATGCCGTCAGCAGAATAGAAATCAAGGCCCAGGAAGCCATGATCATCGATGAATTCGTGCAGAGCAAGACTAAAGATCTCGAAGTTCTAGACGAGGGGCTTAAAAATCTCGAAGTTGCTGCGAAGATTTTTTACATGGGTACCTTGTTTTTTGTTCCGGTAGTTATTCTATTGCTTTGGGTTTTTATGAATCAGGTTTCGATGCCGATCAAAGATGTCGTCGAACGTTTGAGAAGCTTTCAGAATGAGAATGCTGACAGTTCTCAGAGCGATATGCTCGAATGCGCCATTCAGTTTGACTCTTTTCTTGTGACGGCGCGCACTCTACTCCAGGAATCATATTCAATCGCCCAGGAAATCGGACGAAAACTTGAACCGCTTACAGCGATGCCGGTTTTTTCTGATGAAAACGTCAAACAGTTTTTTACCGATGTCCAGGAAATATCACGCAGCTCCAATTATATTGCCAACACGCTCGAATCGACGACCCTGCACATCCAGGAGGTATCGGCATCTGCGCAGACAATCGCCGATCGTTCCCATGAGGCGGCCAATGACAGTGCCGAGACCGCTGCAATCGCCGGCGAAGGCAAGAACGCTGTCAGCGAGACGATCGATACCATGGAATCGATCAAAGACGAAGTTCTCGGCCTTGAAGACGTTATCGAGAACCTTAACTCGGCAGGAAAGCAGATTGGCGAAATCGTTAACACCATCACCAATATTGCTTATCAGACCAACCTTCTTGCTTTGAATGCTGCCATTGAGGCGGCCCGCGCCGGCGAGCACGGTCAGGGTTTCACTGTCGTTGCCGGCGAAGTGCGCAAGCTTGCCGAAGAATCTGGTGAAGCTGCCGAAGACATTGGCAAAAAGATCAAGGAAATGCTGCTCAAGACCGGTAAGGCGGTCGAAACTATCAATCGCGGCGCTGCCAAGGTTATCGAAGGTGTTAACATTGCCAACGTCGCCGGTAACAACCTTGATAAAATCGTTAACTCAGTCTTGAACGTCAACCGTATGATTCAAGATATCAGTGCTGCTTCTACCGAGCAGTCGCAGAATATAGATTCGTTGCGGGGTAGTATCGAAAGTATTTCCGGCGCGACCAAGATTACTTCTGAAGGTACCAGAAGAGTCGCTTTTGCCGTAAATGAGCAGTTGTCACACATCAGACAGTATATGAATGTCACCAAAGAACTTTTAACTCTGGTGCAGATGATGGGTGATATGCTCGATAAATTCAACCTCAGCTGATTTTCAAGCTTCATTGCCAGTTTTTTCTTCAGCAGTTTGCTGAAGATTGCCGATGTATTGTCAGAAGGGGAAGAAAATGACTGCAAAATCTTTGTTCTCTTGTGGATTCAATGAATTTCAGAAGACTATCGCTGACCTTGGCATGCCGGCTTTTCGGGCCAAGCAGGTGCAGGAATGGATTTTTCGAAAATTTGTTTTTTCATTCGATGAAATGACAAATTTATCGCTGGCTGACCGTGAAAAGCTGAAATCGGCTTTTCCCAAAATTTTGCCACCGGTTGAAAAATATCTGCAGGATCGTGATGGAACCAGCAAGGTTGTGGTCAAACTCAATGATGACGAACTTGTCGAAGCGGTCGCCATACCTGATGAAGATTCGCTGACTTTTTGCCTGTCGACGCAGGTTGGTTGCGCTGTAGGCTGTGTTTTTTGTCGAACCGGTGAGATGGGTTTTAAACGCAATCTTTCGTCTGACGAAATAATGTTGCAGGTGATGCTGCTGGTTAAAAGAACCGGCAAAAAACCGACCAATATCGTTTTTATGGGTATGGGCGAGCCATTTTTCAACAGAGCGGCGCTTTACGAGGCCATTGATATGCTTACTGACCCACAGGGGCTTGGGCTGGCCACCCGACGCATAACCATCTCTACTTCAGGGGTCATCGAAGGCATCGCCGAGCTTGCCGGGCGCCCGGGCGAAGTCAATCTGGCAGTCTCTCTGCATGTGGCTGACGACAATACCAGAACGACTCTGGTACCGCTCAACAAAAAATACCCTCTGGCAAAGCTCAAAGAGGCGATTGCACAATATTGCAATATAACCGGGCGACGAGTGACGCTTGAAGTGGTTCTTCTGAAAAATCTCAACGATCAGATGCAGGACGCGATGAATCTCGTCGAATTTTGCGAAGGTCTGATCGCCCATGTGAACGTAGTTCGCTTCAACCATTTTCCGGGTTCGCCCTACGAACCTTCTCCTGAAAAGAACGAAAAAGAGTTTCGAAAAATTCTCAAAAAAGCAGGTATCGCTGTTACCGTGAGAAAATCACGGGGGCAGGAAATCCTGGCCGCTTGCGGCCAGCTTGCAGGAAAAAGTGATGACCAGGAAAAAAAGTGATTCGTGTCTGTCGATCCTCATTAAAATGACATTTCTCATGTCGATTTTGATAGCGGTTCTGATTGGTGGCGTTTACTTTGCTTATAACAAGCTCAACGAGTTTTTCAACCGCGGCGGCACAGTTATTGTGCCCGACTTTCGCGGCAAACATATTGTTGAAGTGATGAAAACGAAGCCGACCGGTCTTGAAGTCGTTCGCCGCGACGAAAAATTTGACGATCGATATGCCAAAGACCATGTAATTGCCCAGTTTCCCGAACCGGGAACTGTCGTGAAGCCCGGTAAACAGGTGTTGCTGTCAATTTCGCTGGGTCTGCAGAAGGTCAATGTCCCTGAACTCATTGGTAACAGCCTGCGTGAAGTCGATGTGGCTCTCATGAATGCTCAGCTTGCGGTAGGTGACCGAGCTTATATCTTTTCTGATAAAATTGCCCCGGATCGCGTGGTTGGCCAGTCGCCACTGCCATCTGAAGAATACGGGGTAAATAAAGATGTTGATTTGCTCATCAGCCTTGGCAGACGCCCCGAGGTTCTGGTGCTGCCCAATCTGGCCGGCGTGTCGCTCGAAGAGGCCAAAAGCCGACTGAAAGCCTGGGGGCTGAACTTCGGCCGAATCTATTCACGGCCTGACGCTGGTCGGGAGAAGTTTCAGATTATTTCAACAAGCCCGTCGCCATATTCACAGCTGCGCCGCGGTGAAGTCGTCAGTCTGCTCGTTTCATCCGGAAGCGACGAGGGCACTGCAACGCCAGCAGATCTGAAAAAGTTCGAGGTTTTTTCCAGTCTTGATTTGCCGCGCCCAGCAGAAGTAAAGCCTGTTGCCCCGTCGGCCCCGACCGTTACCCCTGCAGATATCGTAGCAACACCTGCTCCGCCCAAAATAGCTGTGGCCGATGAACGTGAGATCGAGGCGGTTGCAGCGGTTCAGCCGCCTCCCAAAGTTGTGGCACCCGTGGCTGAAAAAGAGATGAGCTTTGTCATGCCCGACGGTTTTATGCCGAAAGAAGTGAAATTCATTCACATAAAAGCCGATGGCAGACAGCAGATTTACGCCGGTGCTCACAAACCTTTAGAACTTGTTAAGGTAAAGGTACCTGTTGTGCCGAATAGTAGAATACAGATTTATATTAATGACGTTCCGGTAGAGGAACGCAGAGTTGAGCCATGACTGTGGCAAACCCGTTCTGGAGGCATAAATGATCGGCGAAATAATCAATGAAAAGTATAAGATCGAGGCGGCTTTTTCTGAAAGCCACATGTACGAAATTTTTTCGGCCCTCGAACTCGCGACCGGGTCACGGGTTGTTATAAAAATTCTCAAAGAAGAAATGGCGGTCAATTCTGACCGTATCCGCGGCTTCAGTGAAGAAATAAAATCTTTCGCCAGTCTTTCGCACCCGTTGATTGCCGAAGTGCTCGACGTCGATATGTTCGATGACCGTCCTTATGTAGTTTCGCCGGTTGTTGGCGGCAAAGAACTGCATCAGCTGGTTAAAGAAGACAAGCTGCCCCTGAACGACTGCGTCAGAATCGTTCAGGATCTGGCATCTGTTCTGCAGTATGCCGCTGATCAGAAGGTCGAACACAGAACGATAAAGCTTTCAAATATTTTGCGCCGCGAAGACGGCCGCATAACGGTTCTTTCTTTCACCCACCCGCGCCTCAAACTCGCCGGGCGCACAACACGCAGCGAAGGGGCCGGAGTTCATTCAGACCTGTTCTTTCTGGGTTCAACGCTCTTCGAACTGCTGGCCGGGGAATCGCCAATTCGTAAGCGCGGCGGCATCAACGAGCTCTGGGATATGAAATTAGAGAAGCTGCTGCGGATCAGGCACCCGGAAATGCCGCCCGAACAACTGGCGCGCATTGTTGAATTCGTTCGCAGGACTCTCACGAGAGATCTTTCAGAACGGTTCAATTCGCATGAAGAATTTCTCAAATCCCTTGCCGACCTTTCTGGTAATATCAGAGAAACTAATATTCGCAGCCGCTCCAGACAACTTTCAATGGCTTCACAGGTCGTCGATGCCCTGAACGGGAAAATGAGCGATGCCGTGGCTGCTTCTGCGGTTGCTTCAACGCCTGGTCGGTTTGCTGTTTCCGCGCAGGCAATTGCCGGTTCAGCCAATTCCGGGAATGATGCATCGGATACAGTTGCCGTTGCGGATGTTTTTGCCGGCCCCGCTGTCGAAGGTAACCTGGCCCTGGTCGTCGATAACAGTGACAGAGAAAATACGGGTGACGAAGCGCCCGCAAAAGATACAGCCGCCCGCGCCAGAAAACATCTCAGACTGGTAAAGCCCTCACTTGAACGGCCTGCCAATGACGATGCCTGGAAAGCCTCTGAAGAGCGTCATTGGTTTAAAAGCCCTGTATTGTTCATGGGAATAAGCCTGGTTGTGATGGTTTTTCTGGTTTTGTTCTGGTAAACTGCGGTCATGAAGCATAAAACTTTAATTGCCCCTTCGATTCTTTCAGCGGACTTTGCCAGAATGGCCGACGACCTGCAGCTTATTGAAGCTTCAGGTGCCGACTGGATTCACGTCGATGTGATGGATGGCCATTTTGTCCCGAATCTGACTTTTGGCCCGCCGATAATCAAGGCTTTTAAACGCCACAGTTCGCTGCCGTTCGACATTCATCTGATGATCGAACAGCCAGAGCGCTGGCTCGAGGCCTGGCGTGATGCCGGTGCTGACCGAATAACCTTTCATATCGAAGCCTGCCGCCACGCCCATCGTTATCTTACAGCCGTTCGCGAAATGGGGTTGGCTTCAGGTATCACTCTCAACCCT
>Ga0116142_10005486_pt1 | contig 11388 bp, 3 predicted proteins | sample AD_UKC033_MetaG_FD_89785 | JGI IMG/M metagenome (GOLD analysis project Ga0116142, IMG submission 89785) | Active sludge microbial communities of municipal wastewater-treating anaerobic digesters from USA - AD_UKC033_MetaG | ecosystem: Engineered > Bioreactor > Anaerobic > Digestate | place: USA... | reverse complement strand
TATCGAGTTCATTCATGGCCAGGATGTTGATCTCATCCTCGCCAGTTCGCACGGTCGCAGCGGACTGACGGGATGGAATGCCGGAAGCGTTATGCAAAAGGTACTTGCTCGTGCCCATATATCAGTTATGATTATCCGGGGATATAACCTAGTGAGGGAGGAGTCAGAGATTGCACCGCTTCGCAAGATTCTGGTTCCGCTGGACGGCTCAAAGAGATCTGAATGTGCTTTGGCGCCTGCAGTCCGATTGAGCCAGTTCTGCCAAGCTAGCCTATTGCTGGCGCACGTAGTACATCGGCCGGAAATGCCCCGTCGTACACCGTTGACACCAGAGGATCTCGAACTCGCGGGGCGGATTATCGCCCGCAATCAAGAGGAAGGGTGGCGATACCTCGAATTTATCAAGTCTCAGATCGAAGGAGATGTTCAGACGAACCTTTCCGTGAGCGATGATGTCGCCGCCAGTCTCCACGATCTAGTACGGGAAGAGGATGTCGATCTCGTCGCCCTGTGCGCTCATGGGTATTCGGGAAAGGCCCGGTGGGCTTACGGCGGCATAACTACCAGCTTTGTTGATTACGGAACCACACCTTTATTGATCGTGCAGGATATGCCAGCTACGCGCACTGAGGTGACTAAAGCGGAGCTTGCTGCTCGAGAGAGCAAGGGGCATTAGCCCGTGGCATTCCCAAGGGCACGTCTAGCACCAACTGGAGAGAAGACGATACCCGCTGATCGAGTTTCTGAAACCACGATAGATCGTGTGCGGCGTTATGCTCATGAATACGCCGGGCATCATCAGGTGGTATCGCTGCCTGGGAAAGTATCGTGGTTACTCGATCCACTTCAGATCGATGAAGATCGCCTGGAGGAAGCTCGCAGCATCCTTACCCGCGCTTCCGAAAAAGAGTTTACGCGATCCTACGCCGCTGAGTGGCTCCTCGATAACTACTATGTTGTGCAGCAAGCACTGCGTGAGGTCAGGGAGGATATGCCGGCCCGTTTTTATCGACGGTTGCCGAAACTCAGCGGGGCCGAGGCCGGTGAACCCCGCATCTACGCAGTAGCGCAGGAAATTATCCATCTAACTGCCGCAACTCTCACCTTCGATCAGATCAACAGTTTCGTAGTCGGCTACCAGGAAGTGGCCGAACTTACCATAGGAGAAATCTGGGCGTTGCCAGCAATGCTGCGCGCAGGTGTGATTCACATTCTCGCGCACACTGTAGGTCGCATTGCGAATCTTGAACTGCCTGCGGATGAACCCGCTCTGGAGTTCAAGCGTACTTCTGATGAAGACGTCGTTGCCAATGCAATTATAAGCCTGCGCTATCTTGCGACTCAGGACTGGAATGTATTCTTCCGGCAGGTGAGCAAGGTCGAGCATATCCTGAGTCAGGATCCGGCTGGTTACTACCAAGCAATGGATATTCAGACCAAGGATCGTTACCGAAAGATAGTGGAAGAGCTTGCATCAGGGTGTACCTATACTGAGTCAGAGGTTGCAGGCAATGCTGTGAATTTGGCTCGCCAGGGAGACGGCCTGTTCCATGCAGAGATCGAAAGGAAACAGCACGTTGGCTACTATCTGATCGACTCCGGGAGAATGCTCTTGGAACGCACCCTGGGATATCGGACTTCCTTGATGCAGCGGGGATACCGGTGGTTCATGGACCACGCGACAATTATATATCTGGGGAGCATTAGTGTGATTGGAGGTGGCATTCTTCTCGGGTTGCTCAGCTATGCTATGAACTCGAAGGCCACTGTGACAGAATTGGTGCTTATCGGCCTGCTGGCATTTGTCCCGGCCGCAAGTATTGCCCCAGGCATTGTGAATTGGATTCTTACCCACATCCTGAAGCCCCGGGTTTTGCCGAAGCTCGATTTTCGCGAGGGTATTCCAGGTAGCTATCGGACTATGGTTGTTATTCCGGCATTGCTCAGTGATGCAGAAGAAGTGTCTTCGTTGTTACATCAGCTTGAGATCCATTTTCTCAGCAATCAAGACGGAGAGCTGTTTTTTGCGTTACTGACTGATTTTGTCGATGCAGGCACGAAACAGCATCCGGAGGACGATGCGCTGGTTACGCAAGCAGTCGATGGGGTGATAGCGCTGAATGAAGAATACCTGCGTACCTCAGAAACAGGAGCAGACGAGACACGACCGTTTTTTCTCTTTCATCGTGAGCGCGTCTGGAATCCTGGTGAGCGAGCATGGATGGGATGGGAGCGGAAACGAGGAAAACTGGAGGAATTCAACAGGCTTCTCCTCGGAAGGAGCGATACATCGTTTTCTGTTCAGTATGGCGATCTCAGTATTCTGCCTACGATCAAGTACGTCATTACCCTTGACGCGGACACGATCCTACCGCGAGACAGTGCCCACCGGCTCGTGGGCACCTTGGCTCATCCGCTGAATCGCGCCTGCTATGATCCTGGTAGCGGCAGCATTAGTGCCGGATATACCGTCATCCAGCCGAGAACCGAGATAAAGCCGACCAGTTCACAGCGGACCTTGTTTTCCCGGATTTTTTCGGGCGATCCGGGGCTGGATCTTTACACTCTTGCGGTATCCGACGTATATCAGGATCTGTTCGGCGAGTGCATCTATGTGGGGAAAGGAATATACGATGTTCGGTCTTTTGCCGCATGCATGGACGGCCGAATTTCTGAGAACACACTGCTCAGCCACGACCTTTTCGAAGGACTGCACGTCCGGGCCGCATTAGCGAGTGACATTGTACTGCTGGAGGATTATCCGCCTACCTATCTCGCATACGCGAAGCGGCTGCATCGCTGGATTCGGGGAGATTGGCAGTTGCTTTCATGTCTGCAACTTGCACCCCCAAAGCTTTGTGCAGGGGAGGGGCGGCGCTCTCTTTCTGCGATTGATTATTGGAAGATAGCCGATAATCTTTTTAGAAGCTTGCTGATGCCGTCACTTCTGGCACTGCTTATCTGCGGATGGTTTCTGCTGCCTGGCTCGGCTCTGGTATGGACAGCTGCTGTCTTAATTACTCCGGTAGTGCCGCTTTTCAGTGGTGTATCCTGGTTTCTGATCGGCCGGATTAGAAGCCGGTCGACGGTTCTGAGACAGGCGTCGTTTGGCATGCAAGGATTGAGGTGGCTGCTGACGCTGACCTTTTTACCCTATGAGGCATTCATTGCGCTTGATGCGATAGTAAGAACCGTGATTCGGATGACGGTAACTCACAGGAATCTGCTTGAGTGGACGACCGCGGCTCATGCCGGCCGCCTCTTCGGGAACAGTGGAGAACGGATATTGTTCTGGCGGCACATGGGTATCAGTGCGGTCGCGGCGGGTGCAGCAGCAGTTATCCTGGCCATGATACATCCAAGAATAGGTGTGCTGGTCTCACCATTGCTCTTTGCTTGGCTCATTGCTCCTCATATCGCATACTCCATCAGTCAGAAGGGATCCCGAAGAGCCGAACCGCTGCACAAGGGTGAACGCTATGAACTTCGATGTCTGGCTCGGCAGACGTGGTTGTTCTTTGAACGGTTTACTGGTCCTGAAGACCATTGGCTTCCTCCAGACCATTTCCAGGAGTCACCACTGGGAAGTATTGCGCACCGGACCTCACCAACGAACATCGGTCTCATGTTGGCTTCCACATTGGGAGCCTACGAAAGTGGCTATATCGATCTTCCTGTTCTCAGTATGCGGCTGCGTAATTCGTTCGACACGCTGAAGCGACTGGAACGGTATCGAGGACACTTCCTGAATTGGTATGATACCCGTAGCCTGACGCCGCTTTTGCCACGGTATGTTTCTACGGTAGACAGCGGGAATCTGGCTTTGTCTCTGCTTGCGGTTAAGACGGGCTGCGCAGCCGCGTGTGTGGCTCCAATTATGCAGTGGCAGCGCTGGCAGGGTCTTCTTGATACGATTGACGTGCTGGATGGGATTGCTATGGGCCTGGAAGAAGGATCTGTTGAATCGACATCGTTGCAGGAAGTATGGGATGAAATCCGAAGCAAAGTGCTGAACGTTCGAAACGCTCCGCAGCACTGGGGAGCGCTGCTCATCGATCTTGATGAGCGAATTCGACCCGAAATGGACCGGCGGTTAATAGCCCTGATTGAAAGTTCAGGCCGGATGCTCGATGCACAAACAATCGGCGGACTACGGATGTGGATCGAGCGTGTCCATAATCACTTGATCACCACGCGTCGCTGCCTGCATGATCTTTCGCCGTGGCTGGAGCTGATTGCTGAACCGCCGGAAGTTATTCTAAGCACTCACAATACGACCATCAAAGAAAGCTGGAAAAATCTTATCGCCTGCTTGCCGGCGTGTCCGTGTCTGCATGACATTGCGAGCGTGTGCCGGCAAGCCCGATCAGCTTTGGGCCGTGTGCAGGCGGAACTGGAAGCAGTGACGATGGAGCGGGAGCTTCTGGATAGGGGTATTCAATGGTGCGTCCTCATGGCCAAGGCGCTTGATAGTGCGGAGATAACAGGGAACCGGCTTGTGCGCGGGCTTGAAACGCTTAGTCAAGAAGCCGACGAGTACGCTTCCGCAATGGATTTCGAGTATCTCTTCGAACCTCAACGCCAGCTTTTTCGTATCGGCTACAATGTTGATTCTCAGCAGCCCGACAGTAATTACTACGATCTTCTTGCTTCGGAGGCGCGTGTTGCCAGCCTGTTTGCTATTGCCAAGGGCGACGTTCCTCAAAGCCACTGGCTGCATCTGGGCAGAGCGCTGGTTGCCGTGAACGGCATGACCAGTCTCGTTTCTTGGAGCGGCAGTATGTTCGAATACCTGATGCCGGCCCTTTTTGTTGTCAATGATGAGAACACGCTGCTCGGGCAGAGCACCCGCGCAGCGGTGAAAGTCCAGATCGAGTATGGACGCAGCAATCAGGTACCCTGGGGTATTTCGGAAGCAGGGTACCATCGGTTTGATGCCGGGAAGAGTTACCAGTACCGCGCATTCGGCGTGCCCGGATTGGGGTTCAAGCGAGGGTTGGGAGATGACCTGGTGGTGGCTCCGTATGCGTCGCTTCTGGCTTTACCGCTGCGGCCCCGAGGCGTGGTGCAGAATATCGGTCGTCTGACCTCTCTTGGCTTACGGGGAGCGTACGGCTTTTATGAATCCGTTGACTTCACCGGTTCACGATTGACACTCGGACAAAAACGGGCAATCGTCAAATCATATTACAGCCACCATCAGGGAATGATCTTCCTCTCGTTAGTGAATTACCTGCTCGACGGCGTCATGGTTCAGAGGATTGGATCTGATCCTTTGATCCGCACTGTCGAACTCCTGCTCCACGAGCAGATTCCGTATCAGGTTCCTACTGAAGATCTGAAGACGCCGCAGCTGAGTCGGTCTTTGGAGGCTCCGCCAAACATCAGTGCTACACCGTGGACGGTGCCGGTTAAGGGAGCGTTTCCACTGGTTCATGTTCTCTCCAATGGCAGGTTCGGTGTCATGCTCACCAATGCCGGTGGAGGCGGAAGTCGCTGGCATTCATACGACCTTACTCGCTGGCGTGCGGATACTACTTTGGACGACTGGGGCACCTGGATCTATATCCAGGATCGAGAGACCGGAAGGCTGTGGTCATCGACGCTTCAGCCCATTGGTGCGCAAGGGGATTCGTGTGAAGTTTCATTTCTTCCCCATAAAGTGGAGTATCTTACTCAGGCTAACGATATTTCCGCCCATACTGAAGTCGCGATTCCACCTGATGATGATCTGGAAATTCGCCGGCTGACGCTGACCAACCTCAGTGACCGTGCTCGCCGCTTGAGAATTTCGAGCTATGGTGAGGTCGTTCTCGCACCATTCGATACCGATCGGCGTCATCAGGCATTTAATAAGCTGTTCATTGAGAGTGAGTATCTGCAGGATCTGAACGCACTGGTTTTCCGGCGGCGTCTTCGCTCAGAGGCTGAAAGGGCCATCTATTTGCTGCATCTTCTGACCGCGGAACCCGGTGTGGCGCTTACCAGAGCCTGTGAGACTGATCGCGGCCGCTTTCTTGGACGCGGCAGAACGATGCGAGAGCCATCTGCGTTTGACACTAACTCGTCATGGGTATCGAACGAGAGCGGCGCCACCTTGGATCCGATCATGTCTCTTGGTCAGGATATAGATCTCGAAGCGAAGCAGTCGGTGCAAGTGGCGTATATAACCGCAGCCGCACCGTCGCGGCGTAAGGTGCTTGATCTTGCCGGTCGCTACGTTGTCTGGACGGCAATATCCCGGGCATTCAGCCAGACGCGCAGCCAAAGCGAGCGTGAGCTGCGTCAGTTGGAGATGACCACCCGTGAACTCGAGCTGGTGCAGGTGCTCCTGTCGCTTCTCCTGTATTCACATGCAGCACTACGCGGCGATCCTTCAGTGCTGGGATCCAATCAGAAAGGACAATCGGGCTTGTGGCCCTTTGCTATATCAGGTGATTATCCGATCATGCTGGTGCGGATACGGTCCGACAAGGGACTGCCGCTGGTGCAGGAACTGGTTCGGGCGCACACCTACTGGCGAGCCCGCGGTCTGAGAATTGATCTGGTTATTCTCAACCTCATGGAAGGCGGATATGCTCAGGAATTGCATGGCCGCCTATACCGTCTGCTCACTCACACCAATAGCGATGCCTGGCTGCAGCAGCGAGGGGGTATCTTTATTCTTAATAATCGTCAGCTTGGCAAAGGCGATACTGTGCTGCTGGCGACGGCTGCCCGAGCAGTTCTAGACGACACTCAGGGATCGCTTGAAAAGCAGCTCAGCGCTAGCCGGAAAGCGAAGGCATACCTCCCGGCATTCGTCCCGATGGTAACGGAACCGCTCGCAAAAGCGACGACTCCCCAGGTGGAGAGACCTGGGAAGATCGTGTTTGATAATGACCTGGGCGGATTCAGTCACGATGGACATGCCTATATGATCTATCTGAAGCCGGGTCAGTACCCGCCGGCGCCGTGGATCAATGTTATCGCCAATTCGCAAGGGGGATGCCTGGTGAGCGAGGGAGGCGGGATGATGACCTGGGCCTTCAACAGCGGTGAGAATCGGCTGACACCGTGGTACAATGATCCGGTCGGAGATCGTTCCGGAGAAGCGCTCTATATCCGCGATGAGGAGACTGCTGAAGTGTGGTCTCCTATGCCGCTTCCCTGTGGAGCGCAGGCGGCGTATCTCATCCGACATGAGGCAGGATCATCGACGTTTGAGCATCAGAGTCACGGGCTGAAGCAGACTGTTCGTGTTTTCATGGCCCCCGATCAGCCGGTGAAAATCATTCAGGTCGGAGTTGAGAATCTGTGGAATCGAGTACGGAGAATTACAGTAACCTTTTATGTTGAATGGGTCCTCGGCGGGTTCCGGGACGTAATGAGTCAGTATATCATACCTGACTATGATGCCAGCCATCGGGCTTTACTGGTGCGGAATCCTTATAATACTGAATTCGGTGAACACGTTGCCTTTCTGGCAACAACCAAAGAGCCTCATGGTCTTACAACGGATCGGACCGAGTTCATCGGGAGACTGGGAAGCCTCAAGGAGCCGGCAGCACTGAAGCGCATAGGTCTTTCCTCGACGGTGGAGGCCGGGCATGATCCCTGCGCCGCGCTTCAACTCCATATCGACCTGCTTCCCGGTGCCAGCGAGGAGGTTGCTTTTCTCCTTGGAGAAGGAAGGAACGGGGAAGAGGCACTGCACCTCATTGAACAGCATGACCATGCCGATCAGGTACAGTCGGCACGGGCAACAGCACTGCAGAAATGGGACCGGTTGCTGGGATGCGTGCAGGTACAGACACCGGATCAGGCGATGGATTTCTTGCTCAACCGCTGGCTGCCATACCAGAACCTCTCGTGCCGTTTCTGGGGTAGAAGCGCGCTCTACCAGTCCAGCGGTGCATTCGGATTCCGTGATCAGCTTCAGGACAGTTTGGCCCTGCTGCATGCGGCACCGGAGCTGACCAGGGACCACATTTTGCGGTGTAGCCGGCATCAGTTCCAGTCTGGAGACGTGCTGCACTGGTTTCATCCGCCTTCCGGCCGCGGGGTGCGTACGCGCATTTCTGATGATCTGCTCTGGTTACCGTTTGTAACGGCGGCCTACATTGAGGCTACAAACGACAGGGCGATTCTGTCGGAAAGGGTTCAATTTCTTCAAGCTCCCGCCTTGAACCCGGATGAGGAGGAACGGTACGGTCTGTATGAGTCAACAGAGCAGAGTTACAGCCTTTACGAACATTGTGTTGCCGCGATCAGGAGGGGCGTGACCGCGGGACCTCACGGTCTGCCTCTGATCGGGACAGGTGACTGGAATGACGGCCTCAACCGCGTTGGTGCAGGAGGAAAGGGAGAAAGCATCTGGCTCGGATGGTTTATTTGTGCTGTCCTGGCGGCGTTCGAACCGATCTGCAGAACAATGGGTGATGACAGAGAAGCGGCGTTTTGTCGAGAGAGTGCGAAAACGCTGCAACATGCTCTGGAGACCCATGGCTGGGACGGCGCCTGGTACCGGCGAGGATATTATGATGATACCGGGACACTCGGCTCTGCCAAGGATGCTGAGTGCCGGATTGATTCGATAGCTCAATCGTGGGCGGTAATATCCGGAGCCGGAGCCCCGGAGCGGACACAAGAAGCTATGAAGGCAGTAGTTGAGCTGCTGATAAGCGAGCGTGACGATTTGATTCAACTGCTAACGCCGCCGTTTGACAAAGTGCTGCGTGATCCTGGCTACATCAAGGGATACCCACCGGGAGTGCGGGAGAATGGAGGCCAATACACGCACGCGGCCCTCTGGGTCGTGTGGGCTTTTACCATGCTGGGGGACGGAGATAGGGCACAAAACCTTTTTCGTATGCTCAACCCAGTGTACCACTGCGATACACCGGAAAAGGTCTCTGCCTATCGCGTGGAACCGTACGTTGTCGCCGCGGATGTCTATAGTGTTCCTCCTTTCACTGGTCGCGGTGGATGGACCTGGTACACCGGATCGGGAGGATGGATGTATCGGCTGGGTCTTGAAGCCATCCTCGGATTGAGGCGATCAGGAACGGATTTAATTGTTCATCCGTGCATTCCTCGGGCTTGGAAGCACTACGAAATCCGCTACAAGGCTGAAAAGACTGAGTGTCACATTCAGGTCGAAAACCCCAATGGAGTGAATCAGGGTGTCAAGGAAATACTCGTCGACGGAACCCGGATAGCAGGAAAGAAAATTGCGCTTGCATCCGATGGCAAAGAGCACAGGGTGGAGGTGACGATGGGATGACGTGAGATCCAGGAAGCTGGTTGCCCCAGGGTGGGACCTGGCAGCCTGAGGATTTTTGAATTCTGACATCCCTGCTTTGCGGCCCATCGCTGTGGTCCGTGCCCAGTTTCGCAAAAAGGTTGACTCTCATCCATTTGCTACTATAATAAGCACTGCCTATTCGAGTCTAAGGACCAGTTCAGTTCGGCATGTCCTTCCTTCGGTTTATCAGAGCGAATTCTCTCTTATTTTCAGAAAACGGCCTTTTGTATCACCTGGTGTTGAGTGAATAGAGAACCATCCCGATGACAGAAGCAACCAGCAAGAAGATGGAAGCCCGAGGAGTCAATTTATTTTATGGCTCGTTTCAGGCTCTGAAAGAGATTTCAATCGTCATCAGATCAAATCAGATAACCGCGCTTATCGGACCTTCCGGATGTGGCAAATCCACCTTTCTCCGCACTCTCAACCGGATGAACGAGCTTATTCCCCATACCCGCACCACTGGAAGTGTTGCCTTGGACGGAGAAAACATCTACGAAAAGGGAACTGATGTGGTCTACTTAAGACAGCGGGTGGGGATGGTTTTCCAGCGGCCCAACACCTTTCCCAAAAGCATTTTCGAAAATGTGGCATTCGGGCCCCGGGTGCTCGGAGTCAGGAATAAAAGCGAGCTGGAGGGGCTTGTTGAAAAGAGCCTGAAAGCGACCGGGCTCTGGGCTGAAGTCTGCGACCGACTCAGCTCAAATGGTGAGTCGCTTACTTTAGGGCAACAGCAGCGCCTGTGTCTGGCCCGCGTTCTGGCGGTCGAGCCGGAGGTTATCCTTATGGACGAACCGTGTTCTGCGCTTGATCCGTTGGCCACGCTAAGGCTGGAAGAGCTGATGCAGGAGCTGAAGGAAAATTATACCATCGTTATTGTCACCCACAGCATGCAGCAGGCAGCCCGTACCTCGGATTGGACGGGTTTTTTTCTGCTCGGAGAGTTGCTGGAATACGGCGAAACCGACGACATCTTTACGAGACCAAAAGATCAGCGAACCGAAAATTACATTACCGGAAGATTTGGTTGATGAGGCATCTGCGCTTTTTCACATTTCTGATTTTGCTGTTGCCGGTCTGCTTTGCCTGTCAGAAGTCAAAATCCGGCATTACGGTGGCGGGATCTACTTCCGTGCAGCCTTTTGCCGAGCTCCTGGCAGAAGAATACATGACCTGCCATCCTGAAACTCGCATTTATGTCCAGGGCGGGGGATCATCGGCCGGAATCGAGGCGGTGCGGACCCATGCCGCCCAGATCGGCATGTCTTCCCGCTCATTGACCGGGGAAGAACGGTGTCTGAATGCCGTGACGATCGCCAAAGATGCTATTGCCGTGATCGTCCATCCGGATAATCCGGTTCGGGACCTTTCCTTAGAGCAGGTGCGGCAGATTTTTGCGGGAAAGGAAAAGAGCTGGCATGAGGTGAATGGAAAGCGTGACCCGTTTGTGCTGGTTACTCGTGAGGAAGGGTCGGGAACCAGAGAAGCGTTTCAGAAGTTAGTGATGGGTGAGAAAGAAATGAGCATGGAATGCCTGGTGCAAGACTCGAACGGAGCGATCCGCCAGGTTGTTGCCAGCGACCCCCGCGCTATTGGATACATTTCTTTGGGGCTGGTAGACGCATCAGTGCGTGCCGTAAATATCTCCGGCGTTGAGCCGAATACGAAGAATATTGGAAATGGGTCTTATACGCTGGTCAGGCCGTTTCTTTTCGTGTTTTCCTGTGAACCCGTTGGTCCGGACCAGGCATTTCTGAAGTTTGTCTTGAGTCCATCGGGCCAGGCGCTGCTTTGTCGCGAAGGGCTGGTGAGTGTTACTCCGGCAAAACAACAGTTATAGTCAGGTGGCGGTGTGGAGAAGAAAGAGAAATATATTGAAAAAGCCTTGCTGGTTATCGCCTTATCATCCATTTCTGCTCTTGCCCTGATCGCTTTTTTTATTTTCAAAGAAGGACTCCCTCTGATCTGGAAAGTTGGAGTTTACGATTTTATTTTGGGAGATCGCTGGGTTCCCAGCAAATCCGAATTCGGGATCTTTGCGATGATCGTTGGTTCATTCTGGGTTACGCTGGGCTCGCTGCTTCTGGGAGTTCCCTTGGGTC
>Ga0116142_10005482_pt1 | contig 11395 bp, 9 predicted proteins | sample AD_UKC033_MetaG_FD_89785 | JGI IMG/M metagenome (GOLD analysis project Ga0116142, IMG submission 89785) | Active sludge microbial communities of municipal wastewater-treating anaerobic digesters from USA - AD_UKC033_MetaG | ecosystem: Engineered > Bioreactor > Anaerobic > Digestate | place: USA... | reverse complement strand
TCGGGTCGTGGTCTGGTTTATCTTGGTGGCGGCCGTCTCAACCTGAACATTGCCCGCGGCTGGAACGAACCCGGCAAATATGGCGAAGGTTTTCATCTGTTTGCCGAAGGACGCGGTGACGGGCTTTACACAACCGCCTTTCTTGGCCCAATGGCCCTTCTGAACTGGGAAACAGGTCTGTGCAACGATCTCAGCGATGATGCCAATATTTTCTGGTGGGAGTTGATCAAAGACGGCTATGACGCCATGTCAAAGACCAATTCTATTTTTCGTCTGAACGGCACTGATCAGGAAAAGTCCCCGACGCTTGTTTTCGGTGAAGTGATGGCCCGCACGCTTTGCGCCAGAGCTTATCGCGAAAGCAGCGAAAACTTCGGGCCGCTGCCCTATGTGAACAGTGATGATAAGTTTGCCGATTACACCAGCGGTGAGAGCGAAGTATTCGATATTTCCTATTTTATGAGTGAATATCAGAAGGTTTCTGGCACCCTGAACCGCGGTACCTACAACACCGATTATGCCAGCTGCCTCATCGAGCAGCCCTACAATCGCTCTCTCGCTTATATAATCACCAATTTCAAGGCACCGCATCCTCTTGATACGGGCGCTATTCCGTCGAGTGATCCTCTCGCTTCTTTTGCCGCCGGCAAAGCTGTCAGCGCCGGGCTGGCCCATAAGATTCCGGCGCCCTACGATGGTATTTTCTCGGGGGTGAGTGATCTTAAAAAAATGGCCGATTTTTTGAGCAAAGAGCGCCTGATGATCCCCGGAAACCGCAGTATTCACAGTATCGAGCTGGCGAACGGCCAGAAGGTTCTGACGGCTCTCGAACAGCGGGGTCTGTTGCTCAAAGACAAGCTCGATCTGAATGGCTGGGTGTATGTTAAAGCCAAAGATACTCTGGTGTTCGACAGCTCTTTGCGCCTGATGAGTCATGGCGGTATTGTACTTGAACAGGGCAATATCGAAGTTCGTGCCCCGGTGAAAGCCGATGGCGGCAATTTTATTCTGAATTTGGTCGCTTTGAACGGCAATATCACAGTCGACAGTTCGCTCAGTGGCGAAGTCGACCTTTCTTTAACCGCCTGCGGCAGTGCTTCTGACGTCGGGCAGGTGAAATTCCCCGGTAACAGCGGCACAAATGTCGTTAGAGTCAACGGCAACATCGCAATGCGAACCATTGCCAAAGGCAGTCTCAATAACTCTGCCGCCCGTGGCGTCGAAATTGTGTATCCTCGCAAACTGGCAGCTCTGCCCAATCAGAGCGGTGAAGAGGGTTCTGAAAAGAGCCTTCTGATGTTCGATCTCAAAGAATTACCACAACTGGTTGACTGAAATGATGCATAAATCACAGCTTTATCTGTTCAGAGGTTTTTCGTTCGTCGAAATTCTTTTTGCCGTCATTCTGCTCGGTGCCCTCATTACCCCTATTTTTACTTTGCTGAATCAGAGCAGTACCGGCACGGTGCAGAACCGCAACGATATTCTGGCGCAGCAGCACGCGACGAACCTGCTGGCTTACGCCTACTCGCTTCCCTATAACCACGCTTTTCTCAACGCCGGCCCGGCCAGAACGGTCAAAGAGCTGACGGCAACTGCTAATGGCGGTGCTCTCGATCTGGGCATGGAAGAAGATCTTTTTACACGCACTATCGAGGTTAACGAGCAAAAGCCCTCTGATTGGCCGCATTCTTACAAGATTTTAACGGTCAGGGTCGGGTGGAAGCAGGCTAACGAGTCTGTACGCGAGATCAAAATTGCCGGGATGGTGTCGCAATGAGTCGATTGAACTGCCGCCGGGATGGCGTTACCCTGATCGAGGTCACCATAGGTGTTTTCATTGTCAGCCTGCTTCTGGCGGCGGTAATGAACCTTTTTGGCGCGGGTATGCGCGGTTCAAAAAAGGGTATGGCGCATTTGACGAATATGGAATCGGCAGCCATACTGATGTCGCAGATAGAGTATGACCTGCTGCGTTCGGTTGATCTGCTCGACCCCGCGCCTGGTGTTTCAGACAAGGTTGCCCGCTGGAAAATACTTACCCCCGAGGGCGAGGGGACTATAATTTACAACCTGCTGCCCGGCGGTATCGAGCGCAAACTCGATGCCGGCAGTGATGACCAGAAATATCTTTATTGCAAGGGGCTCGATGTTAAGCTGGCTTTCAGGCATGTTACCTTCGATTCTGCCCCTGGAAGCGGGGCAAAAGCGGGTATGTGGGTTGAACTGTCGGTTGCCAGCCCCAAAAAACTTGGCAGTACAGAAGAATTCAAAATGAAGCGCCTGATTCTCTGTCGCAATATTTCGGCTCTGTAACCTGTGTTGATTGCCTGACTATCAGGCCGATTCGCGGTAATGCAGATTGAAATAAACCATTTCGAGCGCTTTTTTGATGGCCAGATTTATGGGCATGAACTGGTTGCCGAGAGCGGGGTCGATTGCCGCAAGCCGGCGGTAGTAATTTGACATGACTGGTATTTTGCCGCCCTGTATGACGTAAAGGCCGGCTTTGCTCGCGGTTTCAGGTTGGTTGAGCTTGAGTTTGCGGCAGGCCGCGAAGACGGGGCGCCCATTTTTGTCGGTGGTGGCCGAAAAGCCGAAGAGGCGGCAGATAAGACCTCTGACTGGGTATATGCGGCAGCCCCAGTTGTTTTCTTCGGTTCTGCTGAAAATGCACTGTGGTTGTTCATGTTTTTCGAGCTCGTCGAACCAGTGGTCGAGCATGCCGAGTTTGTAGGCGTGCCATGCGAATGGCAAAAATTCGAGAGGGCTGGCGTTTACGTCATGATACCGGCAGCATTCAGAACAATGATTTTCGCAGTCTATGCAGGTGTGGCGTTTAAAGGACTTTGTATCTTTATCGATGGTTTTTTGCAGGGTTTCGATTTTTTGAACTTTGTGATAAAGCGATATCATATGGTTTTGCTATAGGCAGCTCCAGATTCAGGGTGTCGCGGAATTTAGCGCGTGGCCGACTGCTTGTCAAAGTCGATTCTGAAGAAATTTTGGGCGATTTTTGGCAAATTTTGCAAAAAATGATTATAATTTTCCATGCTGTCGGGGAGGATTTATGGAAGTTAAAAAAATAGTTGAGTTGTTGTGTCAGAATGAATCTCTTTTTGCGGAAATTTATCGCGAGTGTGCCCGTCTTTTTCCGGATTTTAAAGATGAATTCGAGTCTTTTGCCAGCGAAGAACAGGTACATGCAGACATGTTTGCCAGAATGCTTGGTGATATCGAGCAGAGCCCGGAAAAATGGCGTTTGGGCAAAGTGAGCGTTCGCACCATAGAAATCGTCAATCAGCAGGCAAAAGAAGCCCTCGCCGAGATCAGGGGCGGGCGCACTGCCCCGAGATACGCCATTACCGTGATGCGCAGTTTTGAGCAGGGAATGGGCGAACGCTCGTCAGAGAAGCTTTTTGAAACTGATAACGAGCTTTTTAAATCTGAGGTGGCTTCTGTACGAAACAGTTTTACCGGGCACCTCAGCCGACTTCAGGAACTGGAAAGAAAAATTTTCCCCAGAAGTGCCAAAGAAGAAATGTTTGAAATCTGAACAGGGCAGGTCATTATCGATGAAGCGCGAACCATACGAAGCATGGGAAGACAAATTCATAGCCATTTGCGAAGACAAGCTCGAAGAAGAGCCGATTTACCCGTATGAGCACCTCTGGCGGAAAAATCTGAGCCCGCAGCAGGCTTTTGAGGCCTACCTGCAGGAAAACCCCGATTATGCCGAAAAGTTCAATGAACTTATGGAAGACGCCGCCGACCCTGCCGAAAACGCCGACTTTCTCGAAATGGCCCGTAAGCTTGAAGCCCAGCGAAAGCAGAAAGAACTCGAAGAAAAACTCGAAAGCAAAATGAGCAAATTCTGCCCCGAATGTGCACGGGTAATTGGGACGAAGAAACAATGTAAATGCGGTTACAGACGCAAATAACGGCGCAATGCCTGTGTTTTATAGCTCTGTATCTCTGCTGCAGGCGCTTTGCTTCGCTTCAAGGTTCGCTTTTGCCAGATTGGCCTGACGCTGTATTTCCTGGCGCTCAGTGAATTTTCTCATGTTTTCGGCTTTTATGGCACGCTGCACATCGGCTTTTGAATAGCCCAGATGCTGGGCGAGAATTTCGAGTTCGCGTTCCTCTGTGGTGCTCAGTTCATCATCGACAAGGGCCATTCGTGTTGCCGAAAGCAGTATGTGCCAGGCTTCGCGGTTATCGACCGGAGCCGGGACATAAACTTCACCTTGTTTCAATGACCAGATGATCGAGTTGATATCTGATTCAGTCATACCGTAAGTTGCGGCGATCTTTTCGAGCAGATTCAATTCGCATACTTCGGTTTTGCCGTCGGCCAGAAGCAGTTGTGCCATGATGGTCACCACATCGCGGGCCGAACGTACCGCTTCATCTTCTTCGATGATGCGTTCGGTGACCTTTCTGGCGAGCATGCTCTGATACTCGCTGTCGCCCTCTGAAATGATTCGTTCGAGTACCCAGCTGTTGCTGCCTTCGTTCAAAACAGTATTGCAGTAGCCGCAGTTTATGGCAAATGCTGAAAGCAGTGGCCCACCGCACCCTGGGCAGTGTGCACTGCTCAGGGTGTTCTGTAGATTGGTTTTAACGCCCTGACGGCGACCGAGAACAAATACTTCGCGTTTGACTGTGCTTACCCGTCGACCCTCAATAACTTTGCCGGCTGTGTTCCTGCTGACTGGAACACCGCTCCAGACCACGAGAAGGTAGAGTTTGTTCCAGTGTCGGTTGAGTTTGAAACCTTTGAGTATGATCGAGGCGAGTGCGACGTTTTCCATGAAAACGCTACCTATACCAGAGGTCTCGGCCTGGAGAGTCTGATAAAAATTGCAGTATGCCTCGGTCGAAAATCTTCTGACAGCATCGACACAGAGTTGCCTTTCGGCCAGACGCAGCATCCAGAAAATGACGCCGCCACGGTCGATTACCTGTTGCACGTTGAAATCCGGGTCATCACGTTTCATCGCCTGCCAGTCGGCTACCAGTGAGGGTTCGGTGTATTCCCATTCGCATGCCTGGGTAATTTGCGCCAGTACCCAATCGTAATAGCCAGATCTGATAAAAGAATTACAGGTAGCGCAGATGGTGGCCTGCCCGATTTCGATCGGCGTACCGCAGTTGGGGCATGAGCCTTCCAATAGCCCTGGCTTTTGTAGAGTTTTAGCCGACGGGCGGCGTATGAAAGTCCAGTATTCACTGAAACGCCTGTTATCCTGGTTTTGCGCCAGGGTTTCGCCGGTGGTGAGGTCGATCATGGTGTCTGCCGACGAGGCACGGATAAAGACGTGAATCACATCGAAACTGTTATCGCAGTTAACCTGCGCAATTCGCGTTTCGTAAACGGTCATGTTGCGATGTTTGAATTTTATGCCTGTTTCATGCTGTTCTTCAATCTGCCTCTTGAATTGCTCGTAAAGAGCGTCTGATACCAGGTGTTGAACTTTGTCTATCTGTTGGTCATACCAGGCATTTTGTATTTTCCAGAATGTTTTTTCGACGCGATTGATGAAAGAGTCAGGGGCAAAATGCGCATCTCGTCTTTTGATGCTGGTGAGAGCCTGCGACATTTTGCCGGCGTTCTGCAGTTGCAGCAGTTTCATGTCGGCAATACCGGTTTCTGAGTGTCGCGGGCGGGGTGTGGCGCCGGTAAAGTCCAGCCAGGCTTCCTGTAGTCGCAGCGGAAAAGCTTCAACTTCCGGTCTGATAGTTTCCCACCAGTCGGATTTGCCTGTTTTGCCGGCTTTGATTGCCTGTCTTTGTTTGTGACTCAGGTTTAGGCCCATGTTTGTCTCTTCTCTGGAAAACCTGGTGTTGACGCTGCTCGTCAGTCTTATTGCCAGAATCTGGCATGTCGGGGCGAGCAGAATCAGAATCGAAGGGCGCCCCAGGGCTTTCCAGCTCATGGCGATCAACGCCGCGCTGATAAAAATCAGCTGCCAGAATTCGATTTTGCGTTTCTGCCAGAGCATCGCCGGCCAGAAAAACAGCGCCATTACCACCGGGGCTTCAAATGGTGCCATGAAAAGATAAAAAAAACAGAAAAGCAGTGAGCTGCCGTAAATTACGGCCAGAGCCGCCGTAAAAGCTTCGACTCTGACCAGAAATGCGATGATGATTATGGTAAATTCAAGGTAGATATTGTCGGTGCCGCCAAGATTTTGGTCGGCAATACCCTGCAGCTGCCAGGCCAGTAGTCCTGCGACTGCAAGCATTGACACTACCAGTGCCATAAAGCGTTCTTTAGTTATTGTCATAAGTTTTGCAGAGAGGCGGTAGAATGCCTTTGCTGTTTTTTTGCGAAACCGTCAGTCAACCTATCTAAGGATATACGTGATTCTTCTGTACAGCAAATGCAAACTTCAATACAGGGTCAGGCATCCCGGGTTTTGCTGAGATAATGTAAAACTTTTTCTTTATTTGAAGGTATAATCATGAATAATACGGTTTTTTTGGAGTTGAGTTCATGATTAAAGCAAAAGCAAAAAATGCTCTGGTACCCGTGTTGTTTGTTTTTTTACTGCTGGCAGGTGTTTCTGGTAATCTGCAGGCTCAACCCCTGAACCCGTTCGGTGAGGGTAAGGTCGTTATTGCAAATGGCAAATCGCTCGATCTGTCGCAGATCAATGCCAGTGCTGTTGTTGAACTTACTCTCGAAGAGCAGAATTATCTGGATATGCGTTTGCTGCCTCATTATTACCCGGTTTTAAAGAGATGCCTCGATGGTAAAGAACCCTTTGCCGGCAAAGATGGCGGTCTCAACGCCGCTAAAAGTCTCTGCAAAAGCTTTTTCCCGGCAGGGAACGGTCATTATTCAAGAGATTTTGGTAATCCGGTGCGTATGCTCGACTGGGCACGCCGCTACAGCAAAGACGAAAAGATGGTCAAGCTGATAACTTCTACCCGGCGTGGCGACGTTGTGCTTACCGGGCCTATCAAGCAGAAAGATATCGACGAAAATTTTATCTGTCTGATGACCAAAGGGCCGTATTATCACGCATCTCTGGTTATAGACAGTGTTCCGCCGGTAATTATCGAAGCCGTAGGCATTACCGGCAACAAGTTCGATACCACCAGCGATAAGGTTCGCATGAGTACCTGGTATGAGGAGTTTGGTTCGGGGCAGGCCTACAGGCTTGTGCGGCCCACTGACGGTCAGCCCGCCTCTGAAGAGCAGAAGATCATTGAAAAGGCGGTTGCCTATGCCGAGGCTCAACTTGGCAAACCCTATGATTATGCCTTTTCGAACAGTGATAATGATCGGGCTTTTTATTGCAGCGAGCTTGTCAGCAAGGCATTCACTGTTGGCGCAGGTTTTAAGGGGCGAGTGGCCGATAAAAGCCCTGAGCGCGACAAGATTTTGATTGCAATACATGCCGCTATCGATGGTCTCGAACCCAAAAACAAATATCAGCTTGCCGACAAGGTAATGAATTTTGCCATTTCTTACAGCCATTCACCAGACCCGGATAAGCTGCAGGAATTCATCATCAACGAGCTGGTGCCGGGCTGCAATGTCCTCGATCGCGCCTTTCCCGGTAAGAAGGGCCGTGACAATCTGAACAAAGTTTTCAATAAAATCAAGAGCAACGAAGCCTTTACCGGTTTTGTGGCAGCCAATGCCAGCTATGAAAAAGATCTGGCCGCCGGCAAATTCGACGCCGGCTGGGGTATTGGCAAAATGCGCGAACTTAAAAGCAAGGCGGCGATTGGCCTGGCTTTGCTGCGTGATATCGATAAAATGGCTAAAGAGACCGGCGCCAGCCGCAAAGATCTGCTGTTTGCAGCTACCAGGCTGTTTGTGCCAATTTATAAAAATCTTGGCACTTACGGCGAATTGCTCGGCGGCATGGATAAAGGCAACAAGCTGAACCTGCCCCCTGGTATTCAGACTGTACTGAAAATCATCGACTGGAGTGTCGAAAAGCGCGAAACCGTTAAAAGCTGGCCGATAGTTGGTGGCGTGCTCGCAAAGCTGATGCCCGGTAATGGCGATGGCAAGGTCTATGAAGATCTGACAAGCCCCAGTGATCTGGCATACGCCAGCCCGAATTTCACCATCGACTACCCTTGAGCACAAACCTCTGTTTCAGGGTCTGATTTTGACCACAACCATGGTCAGATCGTCGAAAAAAGGCCCCTGAACCACAAATTTGCGGTAATCATCGAGCAGGGCGGCGATAAATTCGTCGGCCCTGTATTTTTTCAGGGCATTAACACAATTCATCATTGCCCGTTGCCCGTAACATTCTTTTTGCCCGTTGCGGCCATCCCATAAGCCATCAGAATAAAACAGAAAAATATCATCGACCGCGTAACTCAGCGTTATCTGCTCGTAGTCAGAGTCGTATGGCATGCCTGTCGGTCGCCCTGAGCCTTTGACTTCGCGCCAGGTATCTTTGCTGGCCGAGTAGTGAAGAATTGGCGCATGCCCGGCATCGACAAAAGTCATTTGCCGGCTGTTTCGGTCGAAACGGGCATAAATCATGGTAATGAATTTTTGTATCTGGCTCAGCCTTTCGCCAAAGGTTGCGCGAAAACAATTCATGATCGATGCTGGTTCAAGTGCTGCCGGGTCACGTTGCAGTGACAGCTGCCACAAAACCCTGGCCAGCTGGTTTCTGGCTCCGGCGCCGACCATTGCCGCATGCAGGCCTTTTCCCATGACATCGCCGACCACCAGGTCGAGACACGCATCGTTGAATCTGAAAAAGTCGATAAAATCGCCGTCTACATCTTTTGACGGCACGGTTACTGCAGCCGCGTCGAGCCAGTCCAGGCCTTCCGGAACCTTTTCGATAAGCAGTGTTTTTTGAATTTCCCCGGCAATGGTGAGCTCCTGCTGATGTGCCTCTTTTTCGAGCTGTAGCAGGCGATACTGGCGATAGCCTTCTTGTAATGCTCTGCTAAGTTGCTCAAGAGGGCATGGTTTGGTGATAAAACGAAAAATATTGCCTTCGTTGACCGCTCTGGTCGCGATCTGAAAGTCACCTTCACCAGTCAGCATCATTCTCACGCTTTCTGGAGAAACTTTCAGTGTTTCGCTCAGAAAGGTTATGCCGTTCATGTGAGGCATGTTGAAGTCAGAAACGATCAGAGCAAACGGCCCCTGGCTTTCGATGGCCTGCAGACCTTCTTCGCCACTCATGGCTGTCACCAGATCCCAGTCTTTGCGCAAGCCGCGACTGTAGGAATGAATTATGTTAGGTTCGTCGTCGACGAGCAGCACTCTCGGTTTCATTTGACGCTTTCCTTGTGCAGTGTTTCGGCTCTCTGTCGCCATTGCGGCAGCAGTTTGCCGATTGCTTCGTTTTTGAGAATGTCAGGGTCGATGTGACTTTTTTCTTCGACGATCGAGGTTAAAAGAGCATTGGCGATGCAGGTGCCCATTAGAACAGGCGAGCATTCAAACTGCAGCAGTGAAGGGCGGTGATGACAGGCCACCGCTTCGACTACCGGGTCCGGCAGCCCCCATAACCCGAGCAGATAGGCCCCGATTTCGGCGTGCGAGGTGTTAAAAAGCTTGTATTCAGCAGCAGTGAACGTTTGTTCGCTTTCGTCGGAAATGGTCTGCAGCAGTTTTTTATAGTAGCGCGGGTGGTCAAGCAGTAGCAGTTTGCCGACATCGTGCAGCATCCCGGCAAGGAAGGCGTCTTCCTGGATGTTGGGGGGAGCGCCCAGACTTGTGGCTATTTCTTTGCTGAGTCTTGCGGTCAGTGAGCTGTGTACCCAGAGTCTGTCGAGTGACAGCCCCGGCGTGATGATGTCGGGGGCGGCAAAAAAAAGTTTTACGTAACAGACCAGCGACTTGATTACGTTCAAGCCAAGCATTACCACCGCTGTCTGCGGGCTGGAAACCTTGCGTGGCAGACCGAAAAAAGCCGAATTTACCAGGTGCAGAATTCTACCCGTCATTGAAACGTCTTTGGCGATAATGTCGCCGATTTCGGCCAGTGAAACAGCCGGAGATTCTATTGCCCGGACAAGCTCATGGTAAAGGTTAGGCAGGCTGGGCAGGTAGGGTATGCCCCCAATGATTTCGAGAAGGTCTTTGCTGTGCAGAAGTTTGCGCAATCGCCCGGCTTTTTCGATGTGGCCGATAAGAACCTCGCCCTGGCACGGTTTTGCGAGAAAACGATGGGCTGATTGTGTTGCCCGCAGGACTACCTCTGATTCTCCGTCAGGCTCGCCCGAAAGAACGATGCGGATAATTTCAGGGTATGCCATCTGTACGGCTTTCAGCAGGTCAGAACCGTCTTCAAGAGTCATGTCGAGCTCCGCGACGATCACGTCAGGCCGATACAGAGCTATTATGTTCATGGCCTCTCTGGCGGTATCGGCAAAGAACATCGTCCAGTCAGGCTTGAGGGCTTTGATCATGCGGCGATGACCGCTGTGAACATGTTTGTCGGGGTCGGCAAACAACAGGCTGTAAGGTTTCAAAACTGGGCTCCTGAATGGCTCATAAATTTTTTTCGTGGCGGCGGTGTGGCAGGTAGATTTTGAATGACGTGCCCACAGCTTCATCTGATCTGAGGCATATCTCGCCCCCATGCGCCTGTTCAACGATTTTTTTGACCAGGCTGAGGCCGATGCCAGTCCCTTTTCCGGCTTCTTTGGTTGTAAAATGAGGGTTGAAGACCAGGTTGAGGTTTTTTTGAGGTATGCCGGGGCCGTCATCTGTTATTTCGACAACGATCCGGTCGTTTTCGCAGGCAGTTCTGATGGTTATCCGGCCGCGATTGTATTTTCCGACCGCTATTTTTTCGCCGATGGCCTGGGCAGCGTTGACGATCAGGTTGAGCAGCACCTGGTGCAGTTCATCACGGGACGCATAGAGATACGGCAGGTCACGAGCCAGTTCCAGCTGCATCTCGGCGACTCTTTTCCATTCATGGCGGGATATGGTACAGACTGTGTCGATACACTTGTTGATATCTGTAAGCGAAATTTCGTGCAGAGAAGGGTGGGAAAAGTCTTTGAGAGCCAGCACCAGTCGCGAAACCATGTTGATGCCTTCGAGTGACTGTTTGAGAGCGTCGCCGATTTCGTTTTTCAGATAAGTCGGATCGGTCTCGTGTTCGATGCCGGCAAGATTCTGCCAGTCTTTTTCAGAGATGCTTTTGCCCGACTTTACTTTAGAAAGCAGCACCTGGCAGTTGTCGAGAAGCCTCGACATATCTTTGAACGCGACTTTTAAGAATGTCAGGTTGTTTTCAAGGTAATGCATGGGAGTATTTATTTCATGCGTTATGCCTGATATCAGCGCACCGAGGATTTCCTGCTTTTTTTGATCCGCTCCCGGCAGGGTTACAGTCGAAGCTTTGTTGCAAGTCGTGCTTTCCACAGAGCTGTTTCCTGA
>Ga0116142_10005478_pt1 | contig 11405 bp, 6 predicted proteins | sample AD_UKC033_MetaG_FD_89785 | JGI IMG/M metagenome (GOLD analysis project Ga0116142, IMG submission 89785) | Active sludge microbial communities of municipal wastewater-treating anaerobic digesters from USA - AD_UKC033_MetaG | ecosystem: Engineered > Bioreactor > Anaerobic > Digestate | place: USA... | reverse complement strand
GACAGCCGCGACGGTTCCGTGCGCGTCCAGTGCCGAGACGCCGCCGGATTGCCCGTCGCCGGATTCACCTTCGACGACTGCGAGCCCATTACCGCCGACAACACCGCCGCGCCCGTGACGTGGCCCCGAAATCTCGACGACATACGTTCCGCTCCCTTCTCGCTCGAATTCGAGTTGGCGAACGCATCGCTGTACGGCTTCTCTGTGCAAGAGTGAACTTGTCGCCCGAACCCCGCATCGTATAGACTCTTGCGGAGTGGCGGCCCGCATCTTGACCGAACGTCGCCGCGCGCCTGCCCAGTCAACGAGCAGGCTATATAGCTTAACATATAAGACGCGCCTGTAGCTCAGGTGGACAGAGCAACGGCCTTCTAAGCCGTGGGTCGTGCGTTCGAGTCGCACCAGGCGCGCCATGAAAATACGCCCGAAATCGCGGGTTTTCTTGCGGTTTCGGGCTTTTTGTCGTTTTGGGGTATCTGCCCTTGAGTGGACTGAAGCGCCCTCAAGTGGTGTGTCGTAGGCCAAATTTAGGCCACGGGGTTTTTCCGGCTATAGGCCAATTCGAGACCAATCAGCCGTAGCTCAGGCGGGTGTGGGATGTTCATCCGGGAGATCGCGGACCGCTACAAAGAATGGCAAGACATAATCTACACCAAAGCGTTCCGCTTAGACAACTCGGACATCGCCGCTGGAACCGGCAGCCCCAGTTCCCGCGTGGCCCGGCCGATCCGTTCCAAACCTGGAACCTTGGACTCGTCCCAATGGCCAGTCTCCGATAGCCGCGCCTTAAGCTCGTCGAAGGTGCGGGACGACATCACGCGCGCGCCGACCTCGCGGTCCGAGAGGGGGGCGGCTTCTTCCGGGGTTAAGTCTTTAGGTGTTAGTGACATCTCTACTCACTCCAGTAAAATTATACCAGAAAATAAGGCCAAAATCAACTCCGACCGGGTCTTGACCGGCGAAAAACCCGAGGGCGGTTGGGAGGCTGTGACGCCACAGGGCGACGTCCGGGTCGCCGGCGCATGGGCCGTCGTGGATGCGGGTACGCTCGTGACCAGCAGCGATGAAGGCTACGACCAACGCCTCCAGGAACGGAACCGGAACACCCAGTCGAGCCGGGAACAGATAGCGAGCATCGCGCTCGCGCCGGATTTCAGCCGGCTCACGGATGCCCCGACCACGGACGTGGGTGCGCCGATGATCGACGATCACGGCCAGGTCGTGAGCGGGAACGGGCGCGTGCTCGGGCTGCGCCAGGCCTACGCGACCCGGAAGGCGGCTGCGTACCGGAAGGCCGTCATCGCACGGGCGCGCGAACTCGGGCTCGGGCTCGATGCCGAGGCGATGAAGCAGCCGGTGCTCGTGCGGCGCATGACCGATACCGGCGGCGTAAGCATCCGGCGCGTGGCCGAGTTGAGCAACCGGCCGCAAGTCTTGCAGATGACCGAAGCCGAACAGGCCGGCGCGGACGCCGCGGTGCTCGAAGAAAAGAAGCTCATGGGGCTGTGGCGGCCCGACGCCGAAGGGAACGTGCACGCGGCCAGCAACCGCGAATTCATGCTCGCGTTCGTACGCGAGACCGGCGCGGAACACCTCCGGACGTCCGACGGCGGATTCACGCCCGGCGCCGCGGCCCGTGTGCGGCGCGCCGTGCTGGCGCTCGTGCTGCGCCGTGCCGATGTAAGCCGGGAGACGATAGCGCAGGCCATCGAAGAGGCCGAGCCCCTCGGGTTGGTCCGCATCGTGAACGGGATCATGGCCAGCGGCGGGAACCTGCTGCGCGTGGCGCAAGACAAGCCGCCGCTCGATCTGTCCCGGTTCCTGGGCCAGGCCCTCGCCGAACTCATGGCGTACAAACACGAAGCCGCGGCCGGGCGCGTGGCCAACCTCGGCGAATACCTGGCGCAAGAAGACATGTTCGCTACCGAACGGGCGGCGGAAACGCTTATACTGATGCGGGAACTCAACAGCCGGACCAGCGCGGCGGCGGTGCGCGCGTTCCTCGACCGGTACGTCGAACTCGCGGGCGCGGTCGATACCACGACCGAAAGCCTGTTCGGCGAGAGCGTGCCCGAGACCACCGTGCGCGAACTATTGGAGATCGTCCAACGTGAAACCGAACAACGACGGAGCCAAGAACCCCGACAACTCGCCCTCGATGAAGGGGTACAAGGAGAAATTGGCCGAACTGGCGAAAGGGAAGCCGAGCCGGCTGAGCCTGCTGGCGCAGGCCGCACTCGAGACCGAGGAGAAGGAGGAGGACGTGAAGGGAGAAGGCTGAAGGGTGAAGGGGGAAGGGTATCGGACGAATCGGACCGATCGGACGAATCGCCGGCAGGGCGGGAGGAGGATACCGGGGAACGCTTCTCGGTGCGGGAGGGCTTGACCGCGGCGGAGGAACTGGGCCGGCAAACAAGTATGGCCTTATATGATTCCGGACGGTTGCGCGAGGGCGACATGGTCCGGCTCAGCAACGCGCCGAGTTGGCTGCGCATGCTCGGCGCGGGCAATGCGCCATTGGTGGTTTCCCAGCGCGTCATGCGCAAGATCGGCGGGCGCAAACATCAGCTTTCCCGCGAGATCGTAGAGGCGCTCCCCGCGGCCATTGCCGATCCCGTCGCGGTGTTTCGGGAGGAACACGGACGATATTCTCTCGTCACCGACCTGCTTGTGGACGGGAAGCCGATCGTTGTCGCCATTCAGCCTGATGCGATCAGCCAGAATAGACCCGTCCATCTATTGCTAACGGCGCACCCCGCCAACTTGGGGCAGATTGCAACGTGGAAGAGGGAAAAAGAACAAGCCTACCAAAGGAAAAGAGAAGAAGCCCACACCGTCACCGGGGAGCACGAACGGCTCAAGGTCGCGGCCAGTGAGCTTCCAGAACATAGTATACCCGATCGGGCGGCGCTTGACAAGTGGGAGCGGGAACACCTTTCCGCCACGGAACGGGAAGCCGTCCCGCCGGGCGCGCGGATCGAATACGACGCGGCAACCGGCGAGACGCGGCCCGCGCCGCGTGACACCGAAGGCCGGCTCAGCGAATCGGCGCGGCCCGAGGGCGGGATGCGCGTGCGCGAGGTCGAGGAGGTCGTGCGGGAACTGCGCGCGGCCTGGCCGGGCGCGCCGCGGATGGTCGTGGTCGAAACGGCGGACGGGCTGCCCGAGGGCTACCGGCATCCGCGGGCGTGGGGCCTGTTCACGCCCGCCAAGGACGGCGCGCCCGATACGGTCTATCTGGTTGCGGGGCAAATGCGCCGCGCGCGCGACGTGGTGAAGGTCGCGTGGCACGAGGTCATCGGGCATTGGGGCCTGCGGAGCGTGCTCGGGGCCGAGACGTACAAGCATTGGTTCGGCCAGTTGTGGCACACCCGGAACGGGGAAATCCGGGCGTGGGCGAAGGAACACGGACACCCGATCGTGACGCCGGCGGCGCAACTGCGCGCGGCTGAGGAATGGCTCGCGTGGCGCGTGACGCGCGGCGAGTTCTCCGGGATTGTCGGGTGGTGGAAGCGGTTCACCGCGGCGGTCCGCCGCACGCTGGCGCCGGTCTGGGAAGGCGCGGGCGTCGAGGCGTTCTCCGACCAGGAGATCGCCGGGCTCGTGAAGCAGGCGTGGCGACTGGCCGAGGGAAAGGGTGAAGAGAGAAGGGTGAAGGGTGAAGGGGATCGGGTCGAGGCGTCGGTTTACAGCAAGGGCGCGATGCCTGCTCCGGACCTCAAAGCCCGCGCCCGCCTGCGGAACCAACTCCAGACCATGCGGCCCGTCCAAGTGGACGCCTCCGCGTTCGGCGATAAGCACGACCCGAAACGGCTGCGGGAAATGGGCAAGGAGGCGTTTCGGAAGCTGGTGGGCACGGAAGTCGTCAACGACCACGACGGGCGGCGGATCGGGTTCAGCATGAAGCAGTTCAAGAAGCCGCTAACCCACAGCGCGGACCCGCGCATCATGCGCGCGGTCGCCAGCTTGCCGGAACTGCTCCGCCGCGCCGTACGAATTGCCACTGAAGTAGAACACGACCAGGCAAAGTATCGCAATATTAAGTATTGGCACACCTACATTGCGCCCGCCGTACTGGATGGGGAACAGGTGTTCGTGACGTTGAGCGTCTTCGAGCTGAAGGATGGGACGGAGATTCTGGACTTCTACCACGATCACAATATCACGAACAGAAACCTGATCACGAAAGGCCTTCAGACCGGACCACAGTCCTTTACAAGTAGACGGGTGACGCCTGAAGGCCTCTCGCGTAACCGATTATACCACTGGTGGCACGGTCTTGACAAGCCCCAGGACGAGCGGTTCGCGCTACGGAAGCCGACCCGTCCGGGCCAGGGCGACTTCTTCGAGTATCCGCGGGCGACCAAGGAGGAAATCCGCGCGCATGAGGAGGCGGTCGCCCGCGACAAGGAGATTTGGGAACCCGCCGTACACGAGTCCCGAAACACCCTTTATCACCTCCCGCAATATCGAGGTTCCATACCTCGAAATCCAGGAGTCTACCAAGTGTGCTTCCCATGCTCCGTGAACGGTTGCCGCGGGAGTCGAGAGGAGCAGCCGAATGAATTCGACGCGATAGCGCTCAGGGGGTGCTTTAGGATAATGTAGGCAGATGTCGTTCCAAGAGCAAACCGGTCTACGTTGGCACACAAGTTGATCGAAAAGGAACCCGAGATGTCGAGCGATGAACGGAAGGACAGACAGTCGGATCAGGATTTCGTGGATAGACAAGTCGCGGCAGCGAAGGAGCTTCTACCCCACTACGAGACTTTCTGCCGGTCGTTGAAAGCAGTACTCGAGCGGGCTGCGCAGGACGTTGGCGTCATCGCCATCGTGCAGGGGCGGGTCAAGACTGTTCCGAGCTTCGCGGAGAAGTGTCTGAGAAAGCGCGAGAAGTATCCTCAACCCGCCTTCCAGTTCTGCGATCTCTGTGGCGTGCGCGTGATTGTGGAATCCACTGACAAGATTGACCCGATCAGTCAATTCATTAGGCGGCACTTTGAAATCGAGGAATCCAGCAGCGAAGACGTTGCGGACAGGCTTCAAGCCCATGAGTTCGGATATCAATCAGTACACTTTACGGTCTCGTTCAGGGAGGATGTGATATATCCCGGGCTTGAGGCCGTGGCGCCGGCGCTTCTGGAACGCCGAAGCGCTGAGGAAGCCCAGGCGCAAGGCTTGGCTTCCGGGCCCAAGTTCAAGGCCGAAATACAAGTACGAACGCTGCTGCAACACGCTTGGGCGGACCTCGTCCACGACAACCTATATAAGACGGATTTGAAGAAGAAGCCGCGCCACTTGGAGCGCGAGGCCGGCAGAATCGCGGCGTTGCTCGAGGACGCGGACAATGCCTTTGTTCGCATGCTGGACGGCGTCAGCACGTATCGATCCTGTTTCGGCGCCTACATGCAGCCCGGAGACATTCGGCAAGAAATCAGTCTTCTAGAGGTCGTGCGCAAACACGACACTTCCGAAGGACTGGCTTACCAGATTGCCCGTCTTGCGATGGCCATCGAGGACTGGCCGAAGGCCGTCAAGAGCCTCGCTGACTTCGCGGAATCGTCCAATGCCGCAGTGCAGCGCGACCTTGGATGGGCGCTTTGGAGAACGGGAAACCCGGCGGGACGCGCACACTTGGAGCGTTCCACGCAGCTAGACCCGAACGACGCAGACGCCTTCTGTTTCCTCGGGGATACGTACGAGGAGGAACGGGATCGGCGTCAGGCGCTCAAGCAATACCAAAAGGCGTTTCAGGCCGACCCAAGACATCCCCGCGCGCTTGTCTGTTACATCAGGTGTGAGATGATCGAGAACAAGAATATGGGCTTCCTGTCTCTTGCCAGACCCAATCTCGAGGAGGCCATTGGACTATCGTCGGAACGCGCGCGATATGGCATGCACCTGCCGTGGGCGTGGTATGACATCGGTTTCATGCACCTGCTCTTGGGCCATCCCTACGCGAGCCTCACGGCCTATGCGAAAGCCGTACAATTGAGTCCCACGGAGACGGTCATCACGCAGGTCCGCGGCGCGCTCGATGAAATCCAGTTGGCCGTGTCAGGACGGAAGAGCGGCCTCGTTGAACATCTGAAGTGGGCGCGCTGGTTCCTGTCCGCGGCGATTGTAGCCAAACTGGGCGCACTTGAAGCGGAAGCGCGCAGTCGACTTGATGAGACTATCGAGAAGAAGAAACAGGCGGACGAAAAGCTCGCGAGACTGAAAGACGGCCCCGACGGCGAGAAGCTCAAGAAGGCGCGCGAGGAAGCAGGAAAAGCCGCCGCCGCCGCTGAAGAAGCCCAGACGTATCTCAAGGAAATCACAACGAAGGCGGCGGAAGCCCCGGAGAAGTGGCTTGGTTGTGCCGACGAAGACATCGATGGACGGACCTGTCTGGCCACGAGCACTGAACCTGGCGCTGAGGCGCTCTTCAACAAGGACCTGCCCATTGTCATCGTCGCGGGCGGTTGTGACGCAAGCGTGCAGGCCCGCATCGAGGAATATGGGCTTCTCATCCGCCAAGCCTTTGCCGGATTCAAGGGAACCATCATTTCCGGCGGCACCACGGCGGGTATTCCCGGGATCGTCGGCGATGTCCCCGATCCCGATGGCGAAATCACCAAGATCGCCTATCTGCCGTCCCATCTTCCCGCCGGCGACACGAAGCACCCGGGATACGCCTTCTTCCGCATCACCGACCACGCCGGTTACAGCCCCCTGGACCCGATCCAAGTCTGGATAGACCTGCTCATGACCGGCGTCCGGCCCGACGACGTGCGGCTCTTGGGCATCAACGGCGGCGTCATTTCCGCGTTTGAATATCGGCTCGCGCTCGTCATGGGCGCCCAGACCGCCATCCTGCGCGACAGTGGCCGCGAGGCCACGGAAATCGCTGAGGATGCGGACTGGAAGGACAGCAAGCGATTGCTTCTCATGCCGACGGATCAGGAGACCCTGAACGCTTTCCTACAGCCTCCGGAGACTTCGACGATGATTGCACCGGAAGAGCGGGAGAGAATGGCGCGCCATGCGCACGAAGCGTTCAAGAAGAACCAGGAGCAACGATATCTCCAGCAACACCCCCCCATGGCGAACTGGGAAACGCTGAAGGAAACATACCGTCGCGCCAACTTTGCCCAAGTGGACCACATCGAGACCAAGCTTCGCCGCTTGGGCCTGCGGCTGCGCAAGGTCACCCAAGGCACGCCCAAGTTGTTCGACTTCGACGACGCGCAGAAAGATATCCTGGCGGAGATGGAGCACGGGCGCTGGAACACCGAGCGTTTGCTGGAAGGCTGGACCTACGGCGAGGTAAAAGACGAGGAGAAGAAGAAACAGCCCTACCTCGTTTCGTGGCGCGACCTGCCGGATGACGTGAAGAAGTATGACTATCAGGCCGTCGATGACATTCCCCAGCAGTTGGCCGATGCGGGTTACGAGATTTACGATCCGAACAAACAAGTAGGTTGAGACATGACGGAAACGCCGGAGGACGGGAGGACGCCCGCGTCAGCGCTGGTCTGGAAGGCGCGGCCCTCCCTGAACCGAACGGGCGGTCGCGGCTTGATGTCCTGCAAGATCCGGCGCCGCCGGGGAATCCGGCCAGGTTGATTGTCTTGGGGGCGCTTGTGCATTATGGCCCGCAGACGAGGTGATTCTCTTCTGTCAACGTCACTTTGGGGAGCGGGGAAAGACGAGAAGGAGGAAGGCGTCATGCGTTACGAGCCGGAGAGATGGGTCTACCAAGACGCGACGGTTCTCAGTCCGGAGAAGTGGGTCAACACTAGGGAGCAGGTGGAAAACGTGGCCCCGTCGCGGGCCTACTCAGAGTGGGGTAGTTACCGCAATCCAAGTGAGAAGGCCGTAGTTTCGGACTTGGAGCTTCCTGTCGTTGTCATGGAAGCTGAACATGTCGCCGCTGTCCTGCCGATTGTCTTCAACAGCATGGTGTAAGCATGAATCTTGACCGCGAGTGCCGCGCCGCGCTGGATGTCGCCAAGTGCACTGTGGGGGCAAGCGAGTCTCTTGATGTGCCCCTGCTGATGTCGGCGTTGTATTTCCACGGCGGCCTGAAGAACAAGCTGCCGCAGTTGTCCTCCTATTTGGAGGAGCCTGTCCCCAGGAACGACACGCCGCCGGACAAGGTACCGGTGGCGGAAGCGCTCAAGCCGGTGTTGCGCGGGTTGTCGGGCTCTTCCCATCCCATAACTGCGGAGGAGTTGTTGGCGGCCTTGCTGGCGAGTGAGCCGGGCCGCGAGTATCTTCGCCGCCGGGGCATGTCTCCAACTGCCGTCGATGAGGCGCTGCGCTTGCTTCAGCGCAGACCGGCGTGGCGGCAGACGCCGGAGCGTGAGGAGGTCGTAGCGGCCCTGAGCGCTTATGGCCGCATGCTGACGGCGGTCGAACTGCCCCGCAGCCACATGGTTAACGTTGACACGCCGTTGCGCGCGCTGATCCGCAACCTCGCCAAGATGCGCCGCCGCAATGTCATCGTTATTGGGCATCCCGGTACGGGCAAGTCGGCCCTGGTATACGAACTGGCGCGGCGCCTGGCGGGCGGCGACCCCATTATTCCGCCGCAACTCCGCGATGCGGACCTCTTCGAGCTTTCCCCGGTCTTCCTGCGTTCCGGGGCCTCCGTGGTCGGGCAATACGAAGAGCGGGTGAAGGCGCTCCTGGAGATTCTCCAGGCGCATCCCAACGTCATTTTGTTTGTGGATGAAATTCACTCGTTTTTCCAGAGCGGCGTTTACTCGCGGGGCCCGTTCTCCGACGCCAACGAAGCGTTCAAGGGGGTGCTCGGGCGCGGAGAAATCGTATGTATCGGATGCACGACGCCGTCGGAGTACAGGCATCATATCGAGCCGGACGAGGCGCTGGCCCGCCGTTTCAACCTGCTGCGGCTCTCCTCGCCGTCGGCTGAAGCCACCGTCCACATTCTCCAGGCGCGAATTCCCAAGATGAAGGAGTACTACGCCCCGCTTGGTTTCCCGGAAAGCATCGAGCAACGCGTGGTCGAATTGACCGAGGAGTACCTTCCCGGCCGCTATCAGCCGGACAAGTCGATTCAACTGCTCGACGAGGCGTGCGCCTACTGCGCCACCAGCGAACCGCCATTGCCGACATTGACGGAAGCGGCGCTCAAACTGGCTTTGGAAGACATCGTCGGGCACGGCATCGTCCGAACGGAAGCGCTGTCCGAATCCGAGGTCTATAATCAACTTCGGGCCAAGATCATCGGCCAGGATCACGTCCTACACGAAATCGCCACGGCTTTCGTCGCGACCCTCGGAAACTGGAGAAGGGGCGGGCGGCCGCGCGGGGTGTTTCTGTTTGCCGGGCCAACGGGTGTGGGGAAGACGGAAACCGCGGTATTGCTCTCGCGGATACTGGGCGGCGGCCAGAGAGAACATCTTATCCGTGTGGACTGCAATTCGCTGCAAGGATCAGGGTACGACAGCAGCCCCGTCGTCAATCGCCTGCTTGGCGCTCCTCCTGGATACGTGGGCTACGCGCGCGGGCAAGGCGGGCTTCTCTCCAAAATCCGCGACCTGCCCGAAGCCATCGTACTGTTCGACGAACTGGAGAAGGCCGACCCCGGCATTGGCGAAATCCTCCTGCGAATCATGGATGAAGGCCGGACGGAGGATATGGACGGAAACACGCTGGATTTTCGCAGGGCCATCCTGATTTTCTGCACGAATGTCGGCTGCACCTATGAAAGCGGCCGCACTATTGGCTTTGTGGATGACACGAAACAGGCCAAGCACCGTCCGACGGTGGACGCCGAAGCGCTGGCGCATGGCTTGAAGCGAGCGGGCTTCGGCGAGGAGTTCATGGGGAGAATATCGCATCAGTTTCTCTTTCAGGGGCTCTCGCACGAGGCCGTCGAGTCCATCGTCGAACTTCAACTCGCCGCGCTGCGCGAAACCTCGGAAACCAGAGGGTTGCACTTGGACTGGGAGCCGAGGCTGGTGGAACGTCTTACGCATCAATGGCAGCCGCGTTTTGGTGTCAGGCACTTGACCACGATTCTGCGCAATCGCATCTCAGAACAGCTTGCGGTCGCCGAGGCGCAGGGCGAATTCGACGGGATTACAGCGATACACCTCAGAATACTGGAGAACCCGGCCTCATCAGAGGTTGACACATTTTCGGGGTACGCCGCGCGGCATCGGGAGGACGATGCACTGATCATCAGCTTGCTTTGAACCGGCCACGGCCCTGGCAGCGGACACGCCGAGAGGCCGAACAACGAAGGAGATTCGCGTTATGGCAATGACTATCGAGTTGCTGAAGAAGTACCTGGACAGCGAACAACTGAAGTATTTCGTCGATCCAAATCGACCGGCGTGCATGCTTGGGATGCAGGGGCTGTGCGGACGTTACCAGTTCATCCTCGCCCTGGAAAACAACGGGACCTTCTTGCAGTGTCGCACGCTATACTACTTGCAGTGCCCACCGGATCACCCAAATCTGGCCGAAGTGCTCAAAGTCCTCGGCGCCATCAATTTCAAGCTTCGTCTCGTCAAGTTCGGATGGGACCCAAGCGACGGCGAAATCATGGCCTATGCCGATGCGATGATCATGGACGGCCAAATCACGCAGGCTCAATTCAACCACATGTTCCGCCTTTTCGCGATGGCGGTTGACATGAATTTCGTCCGAATCGGTCAGGCCAAGGACACGGGCAAGGATCCGGGAGAAATAGATCCGACGACGGGCGGCGGTCTTCCCCCGGCGCTGCGCGCCTTGCTCAAGAAGATCACCGGGCACGGCCCGAGCGGCCCAACCTCCGACCCAGGAAATCTGGACAGCATCTAGCGGGAGCTTGGTCCGCACTTTTCCTTCATGACGAGTTACGCCATGCCTGCGGCTAGATCCCTGTCGACGCCTCGGGAACGCGAATTCGGGCAGATCATCGTGGCGCTCCGCGTGTGACAGGGAGAGCAGCATGACGACGGAACGGTTCGAGTACTACGCATTCATCAGTTACAGCCGGCAGGACGAGAAGTGGGCCGCGTGGCTGCACAAGAGACTGGAAACCTACCGGTTGCCCAGCGCCCTGCGCAAGGAAACCGGAAGCACGTTGCCCAAGCACGTCCGGCCCGTGTTTCGCGACCGGACCGACATCGGGCTGGGGGGGCTCGAAAGGTCGCTCCGCCGCGAATTGCAGGACTCGCGCTATCTGATTGTTGTGTGCTCTCCGAAAAGCGCGCAGTCCGAATGGGTTAACCGGGAAGTCCAGCATTTCCAGGCGATGGGCCGGGGCGACCGCGTCATCCCCTTCATCGTGGAAGGCGCCCCCGACGCCGAGGCCCCGGGCCGGCAGTGCTACCCGCCCGCCCTGCGCAACACGAGCGATGTCATACTCGGTGCGTCTCTCGAAGAACTCGCGCCCGAAGAGG
>Ga0116142_10005470_pt1 | contig 11426 bp, 5 predicted proteins | sample AD_UKC033_MetaG_FD_89785 | JGI IMG/M metagenome (GOLD analysis project Ga0116142, IMG submission 89785) | Active sludge microbial communities of municipal wastewater-treating anaerobic digesters from USA - AD_UKC033_MetaG | ecosystem: Engineered > Bioreactor > Anaerobic > Digestate | place: USA... | reverse complement strand
GCCGGTCTCCTGACCGAGCCAGCCCAAACCTACCACACCTGCTGCTCTGGCCGGTCTCCTGACCGAGCCAGCCCAAACCTACCACACCTGCTGCTCTGGCCGGTCTCCTGACCGAGCCAGCCCGAACCTACCACGTCATATGCCGCACCTCGTCCCACCGGCCGATGGGCACATAGACGATCCCACCCACGAAACCCTGGCAGCGGTAGCCATCCACGTCGAACTCGCCGGTCATGGGCACGCCCAGATTGTTGGCGCGGGCATAGCGGCCGATGGCAGCATCGGGGTTGAAGGGGATCTGCAACGCATCCCAGGCGCTGCGCCGGATCGTTGCCAACGGGTCGGCGACCGGCGGCGTCACCGGCGGCGTCACCGGCGGCGTGACTGGCGGCGTAACGGGCGGCGTGACTGGGGGCGTGACCGGCGGCGCGCCAGTCTGGCGCCGCTCGGCCCGCCAGACCGCGAAGGTGGAGACGTGCCAGCCCATGCCGGGCAGCCCGCCGCCGGTGACCACATCGGCCGCGCCGGCCGGGCACCATGACCAAGGCCCGCGCTCGCCGCGCGTGTGGTCATAGCGGGCGTAGATGTCCTGATTGGCCCAGCCGGAATGGCTCTTGGGGGTGATGCGCACATAGCCCCGATAGCCGGGATCGCCCAACTGCTGCACGCCATCCGACCAGACCAGCACCAACTCCGACGTGGTCAACGGCCTGCCCTCCAGATCCAGCACGCGGGCAAAGAGGTGATGGTCGCCGCCGGCATCGTCGAAGTAGTCGGGCGCGTCCGAGGGCCGCAGATAGCTCTCCCGCGCCCAGGCCGGCAGCCGGCCGGGCGTGTCCACGCTGGGATCCCACGAGCCATCGCGCGTCGTCCACAGGTCCACCAGGCGGTAGACGATCTCGCCCTGTGGCCGGTCAGGCCGCTCCTCACAGCGCACCACCTGGAGATTGAAGGGATCGACCCAGTCCCCCTTGCGCACCGTCGGCAGCAGCGCGGGGGGCGGATCGGCCGGCGGCGGATCGACCGGCGGCGGATCAACCGGCGGCGGCACGACCGGCGGCGGATCGGCCGGCGGCGTGGTCCCCTGCCAGGAGAAGCTCCGCTCGAAGGGTGGGATCGCCTGCATCGCCTCGATGGTCTGCGTCAGCTTGCCGTCAGGCATCAGCGGATTGTCCCACCAGTTCTGGCCCTGGAAGGTCCAGGAGCCGGCAATCCAGGCAGTGATGCTGAAGAGGTAGTCGGGCAGCGGCTGGCCGTTGGAGAGCACGCCGGTGCGCAGCCACTGGAACATCTCGCTGGTATAGGCGGCGTGCAGCGGCGGTTCCACCTTGGGATAGCGCTTGTCCTCCTCGGAGCCGGGCAGCCAGCCCCCTTCGCCGCCGATCAGCGGCAGCACAAAGCCCAGCCGCTCCTGCATCCAGGCGGCGTGGGCCTGAAACTTCAGCGCACAGATGTAATCCTGCAAGATGGTGCAGCCCGGCTTGTCCTGCTGGTTGCGCGCATCGTAGGGGTAGCTCGGCGGATGGTTCTCGCCGTAGTTGTGATGGACGAAAAAGGCCCGCTGCCAGATGTCACGCCGGTTCATGGCGGCGATGGCGTCCACCGCCACATCGAAGCCATCGCGGTCCAGGGTCTGAATGCCGGGATAGCCGCCCGCGTCGTAGACGCGCACCGCCTGGTGAGCCCAGTTGCGACCGAAGATCTGCGGCCAGTCCTCGGGCTTCTGCCAGCCCGGCGGCTTCTCGTGCGGCAGCCACTCGCGCCAATCCTCCGGCTCGTTGTAGATCTGCACATAGAGCGGCGGGCGGGCGGGGTCATGGGGGAAATCGCTGGCGGCCAGGGCGCGGCGCAGGCCGTGGACGTAAGGCGTCGGGTCGAAGCCCTCGTCGATCAGCTTGCCGATGCGCACCACAGGCATGATGCCGGCGCGGAAGCAGGCCAGCGCCGCGTTCTCAGCCAGCATCTCATCCTGGGCAAAGATCAGCGTCCAGGTAGCGCGAATCGATTTCAGATTGGCCACGGTGCGCTGGATCAGCTCCGGGGTCAGGTCCACGTGAAAGTGCAGGCCGATGCCGTTGTCGTGGGGCGGGCGGGGATAGGTTCGGAGTTGCGCCAGGTTCTCGGCGCTGAGCGTCACCTGCGGTGGGCGTGTGATGGTCATGGGACGTCTCCTTGGTCCAAAGCAAGCAGAGTCTGCGCTGGCCGGGCTGCCGGCGCAGATAAACGACTCAGTCGGCGGCGCTCAGCCGTCGAAAAGCCTCGATGGCCGCAGCCAGCGCGCCGGCCAGGTGCGCCGCATCGCCGTGACTGGCCGCTGCCATACAGCCGGGTGATGATCTCGACATTGGGATTCTCGCGCTTCATCCGCTCGAAGTGGTGCGGCCGGGTCTGGCTCATGGCCTTGACTACTTCAAGGCCCGCGTCGCGCAGCACCTGAAAATCAAGGTCATGCCATTCTGCGTGATTGCGGCCGTGAACGCCGACTTTGCAGGTTCGGGTGGACATGGTCTCCTTTCCTTTTGCCATTGAACGACGATCCTGACGTTTTGTTGCGCCTCATGCACCTCTGCGAGCATAGCCTGCCGGTTGCGGGTACGGCGGCTGTCCGCTGGCCGTCGGCGTCACCTGGGCGCCAGATTCTGGGACTGTAGATGCGGCGGCAGGCCCGAATCTGTCAGCGCTCGGACGCAGGGTTCAGAAGAGCAAAGCCACGGCCTGTTGCCAGATCCATCTGGGCTGGATGGTCAGCGCCTGAGACAGGGCATAGTCGCCGTAGCGCCAGCCGCGCCCAGTTCGATCGCATCCTCCACAAGATCGCCGAGGCCGACCTGGAGCCCGCTCCGGAGGACCAACTGCCAGAGGGAGCCGCGGTCGAGGCGGCGTGATGGTCAGCGCACGGCCCGCCAGCAGTGTGGTCCAGTGACCACGCCACGAACCTTGTGCGCTACACCGTCAGCGGCAACAGGTTGAGCTTCAGGCCCTTCTCCACCTGTTCCGTCTCGCACGCCCACCAGCCGTGGTAGTCGGTCTGCCACCACAGACGGCTGTGGTGGTCGCACGTTGGTTTGCCCAGAACGGTGAGCGTGTCGCCGGCTGTAAGCTGACCCATGACCTCATAGCCGCCGCCCGGCCCGCTGAGCAGTTGCAGCTTGCCCGTTGGCACATAAGCCCGTTTGCCCGCGGCGAGATAGGACTTGAGCGGCGGTTGGCCTGGCTCGTCACAGGCATAGGCACGTCGGATCACGGGCAGCAGGAACTCCTTCCACTGGCCGACGAGGGGGCCATAACCCGCCGTCCAGGCGTTGATCACCTGGCCATGGGCCGCGGCCGGGTCGCCCTGGAAGGAACGCACATACCACCAAGTGATGCCGGTCTCGGGCGGCTGGAAGGGGTTACGGTAGGTCACCTGGCGGCCGTCGATCTTCACCGACACCGTTCTGGCGCTGAGGACATACATGGCCGCGCCTTCCGGCGCCGTTCCAATGAAGTTGTCCTCGTCCACATCGGGCCATTTGCGCAGGAAGTTGGGCTTATCGCCCGGCTGGTAGGCGACGTAGACGAGGTCGCCGCGGTTGATGGTGGACATGGGTGGGTTTCTCCTTTATAGATTAGCCTTTGCCGGTTGATGCTCGTGGATCTGGATAGTCGATGCCAGGTACCGGCTGGTCTTCGCAGAGCGTTTTGGGATCTTGCGGTGCGATGAACTCCCGCCAATCAGCCGATCCCAGATTGCGAACGGCCGCCTGGCAAGCGATGGTGATCAAGTCCTCGGATCGGGCAGGAAGCAGCTCGATCCCAGAAGACTGTGTCTCAAGGAGAATGTACTTGCCATCGGGACTGAACCCGGCAACTGCATAGTCGCTCCCTGTTCCGGTGTCGATCGAGGCAACGGCAATAGGGTCATCAAGGCTCCAAAGCCGTACTTTGCCATCCGCGCCCCGAGAGACTAAGCGCCTGCCATCGATACGATCCCAGTCAATCTTGTTAACATCGCCTCTATGTCCGATGAACTGCCTGAGTTCCGCGTCGGCAACGGCATCCCAGATGATGATCGCTCCATCTGATCTGTCGGCAGCCAGGTATGCGCCGTCCGGCGACCAGGCGATGGCGTCACCCTCCACCTCAGGCACCAGACGCCAGTCTCCTGGTTGCCACAAAAATACCTTCCAGTTATCTGTGACTGCGGCCAGAAAGTCGCCGTTCGCATTCCAAACCGCTTCCCGAACCTCCGAACCATCCCCGACCAAAGCGGCAATCTGCTCACCGGTCTCGCCATTCCAGACACGCGTATGGTCGTCCTCGGCGTCGTATGGGCGAACCGAAACCAGGAGAGGGCTGCCCGGCTGAGGGTTCCACAGGACCCGGTGCACCGGCCCGCTGTGCCCCGTCAAAACGTGCATCTGTTCCCCGGTGTCGGCTTGCCAGACACGGACAGTCCCATCCACGCTCGCCGATGCGATGGCGGCGCCATCCGGACTCCAGTCCACATCGTTGACAGCGCCTTTGTGGCCGCGCAGAACGTGGATTGCTGCGCCGTTTTCGGCATTCCAAACGCGAACGGTGCCATCTTCGCTGGCTGTTGCCAGGCGATCTCCTGCCGGCGACCATGCTGCGTCCGTAAGCTGGCCGGCATGCCCTTCGAGATCCACATAGGCGTTCCAATCGGCCGTATCCAGGATGCGGGCAACGTTGTACCGGGGATAGGTCACGAGCTTTGTGCTATCGAGACTCCATCCACCGAATTGGTGACCGGCGACCTCCAGATCAGCAACGGGTGTTCCACGGGTTGCATCCCAGACCTGAGCGAAGGCGCCCGAGGTGCTTGAGCTTTCTGTGACAGGATACTGCCCATCCGGACTCCATGACCAGTACTGCTGGTCTTCGAACGTAGTCGGTGCAAGGATGGGATCGAGACCCCATACGCGCAGCTGCCCGGTTTTGTTGATCCCTAAGACTAGGTTGCTCGCAGGGCTCCATTCCACACGGGTAAGATCTATGTCAGCCTCGCTGTTGAAGGAGGCAATTTCCGAACCACTGTCGGCGTCCCACACGCGCACTTTGTTCTGGTTCACAGTCAGGACTTTGCGCCCATCAGCGCTCCATGGCTCGTAAATGGCTTTCCAGGAAACATTGATGCTCTCCGTGCCATCAAGTCGAACCGGATCCTGGTTGCTGCCATCTGCGCTCACAATCCGGACCTGTTGACCGTCATCGATCAGAACGCGGCTACCGTCCGGACTCCAATGTGCGCCGAGTTCGGAGGTCCCGCCATTGTGCAGTGTTGTGATTAGGCCACCCTCGTCGGCATCCCAGATCTGCACGCGGTCTTTGGTTGTCAAGATACGGGACCCGTCTGGGCTCCAATACAAGCGACCGCGCCAGTCCCCAGGATCATAGTTGACATCTGTGATTATCAGCAGGTCTGAATTCTGAGATTGAGGCGCGTCCGGCAAAGTCGCCAATTCGACAGTCGCCTCTTTCCCAACGGTCCACACGCGCAACCTGCCGTCGGCGCCGATGACGAGCAGGCGACTCTGTTTGGGACTCCACACTGCGCCGCCAGCCGACGCCAGGTCAGGTGCGACGGCGAGCGAGGCGCCATCACGGGTGTCCCAGATTTCCAATCTGCCGTCGGAAAGGGTATACAAGTAGCTGCCATCCGCGCTCCATGCACTTTCTGATGCTCCACTCGCGGCGAGCGCTACCCTCTGATCGGTTTTCCAGTCCCAGATGAAAGGGCCCTCATCCCCTTGAAGAGCAATTCTGGAGCCATCGGGGCTCCAGGCATTGTCTCCCAACCAAACTGTCCCCGGGGTTGCTGCAACACGTTGGCGCGGGGTGGTTGACCATACCTGCACGCCGCTGTCATCCTCAAGCAGGAAATATGCGTCATCCGGGCTCCAACCCCGAAACGAGACGTCGCCATGGTGATCGATTGGCGCCAGATGGTTCGCTCCTGTCTTTGCATCCACAATGATGACAGGGTTCTCAGGGGTTTCCATCATCAGATGGTTGCCGGAATGACTCCAGACGGGCTTTCCCCGGACTGCCGGTTCAAACCAGTACGTATGACCCGGGCTGGCGAGCACCCTGCGCAACGCGTTGTCCGCGAATGCCGAAGCACCTTGTTTGGCGGCGTAAACGGCCAATAGCAGCGCACGCTCCTTGTCGGTGGCCACCTGATCGATGGCCGACAGGGCAACGCGTGCCGCCTCAGCTCTGGCGCGCTGTTCCGCCTCGCCGTCCGCAGCTGCTTCTGCCGTCGCTTGGGCGACAACTGCTGTTGCCTGGGCAGCCTCAGCCGTGGCCTTTTGCAGGTTGGCCAGTTGGGCGTTGGCATCCGAGGTGGCGCGCGCCTCTGCTTCTGCCGTCGCTGCTGTCTCGGCCGTTCTTTTGGCTGTCACTGCTTCATCGCGAGCCTCTTGTGCTGTCACGGCAAAATACCCAACCAAAGCGATGACCAACACCGCCAGCGCCAGGCCTCCCGCGAAGAGACGCGAGCGTTGGCGGTTGCGCATCGCATCTGCCTCTTTGGCTCTTGCCTGCATCAATGCCGTATTGCTAACCTGCACCAGGTCGGTCAGGTCCTGGCTGTAGCCCAACTCCCCCGCGTCCTCGCTGGCCAGCCAGTGCTCGGCCTCTTGCAGCTCATATTCGTCCAGCAGGCCGCCGCGCTTGTCCGTCTGCACCCATTCGACCGCCTTGCCCTCCAGCCGGCGACGGGTCTGCTCGGCGGTCCGGCGCTGGCCCAACCACTCTTGCAGCCGCGGCCAGCCGGCGATCAGCGCTTCGTGGGCGATGTCCACCCGGCGGTTGGGATCGCCTGCTTCGCCGCTGGCGGTCAGCAGCCGGCTCTCGGTCAGCCTGGCCAGGGTCTGATCGAACAGAACGGGGTCGTCGCCGCTGGCCCGCAGCTCGGCCGCGGTCTGCTGGCGGCGGGTGTCGGCCCGGCCCTCGCCGAACTGCACCAGGCGCAGGAAGATGCGCCGGGCCATGGGCTGCGCCGCGGCGGGCAGGTTGTCGTAGACCAGGCTGGCGCGGCGGTCGATGGCCACCTGCAGGCCGCTGCGCCCATCCCGCGCCATCTCCTGATAGGCTTGCAGCCGCAACTGCCGCTCCTCCACCCGCTCCCAGAGCAGCACCAGCGTCTCCTGCACCAGCGGCAGGCTGCCCCGCTGGCCGGCCGCGTCGGCGATCAGCCTGACCGCCAGCGCCTCGTCCACCACCACGCCGACCTGGTTGGCCGGCTCGACGATGGCCGCCCACAGCTCGTCGTCGCCCAACGGCGGCAGCTCCAGCCGGTTGGCCTTGATCCGCGGCCAGAGGGTGCAGGCCATCAGCTCGGGGTAGAAGTCGGCGCGGGCGGTCAGCAGAATGGAGAGGTTGGGCCGGCCCATCAGGCTGGCCAGCGCGTCCAGGAAGGCCTGGGCCTCATCGGGCGCGGCCAGGGTGAAAAGCTCCTCGAACTGGTCGACGAAGAGCAGGGTCGGGGTGGAGGGATTGGGAGATGGGGAGACGGGGGGATTGGCAGGCTGATCGCCTGGTGTTTGGGGCGTCAGACCGAGCAGTTCCGCCAGCGCCTGCATGGGCGCGGCCCGGCCATCGGGCGTGCGGCGGTCGCTGGGGCGCATGGTCTTGATCTGCCACTCCCCCGCGCCGCCGCGCCGGGACTTGCGCAGGGCGGGGATGAGGCCGGCATAGATCAGCGAGGATTTGCCGCTGCCTGAGGGGCCGATGACCGCCAGGAAGGGGTGCTGGCGCAGCCGGGCGGTCGCCTCCTCGATCTCGCGCGCGCGGCCGAAGAACAGGTCCTTCTGCGCCTCGCTGAAGGGAACCATGCCGGGATAGGGACAGTCGGGCGTGGGCAGCACCCCGCGGATGTCGAAGAGGCGGTTGTCGGGCGAGCGGCTGAAGAGCACGGGAATGGCCCATTCGCCGCTGCCGGTCGCGCTGAGCGCGACGCGCGCCTGGGTCAGCGCGGCATCCACCGGCCGGCCGGCGGCCAGGGCGGTGTAGAAGGTGCGGGCCAGCTCGATCGCGCCGGGGTCGCTGATCTCGGCCTGCATGGCCACGGCCGCGGGCACGCCCTCGCGCACCAGCGCCTGGGCGACGCCGGTGAAGACCGACTGCCCGGAGGCCAGCGCACCCTGGCAGGCGTTGAGGTAGGCCAGACGCACGGCGGAATTGTCGCGCAGCAGCTTGGCCAGGTCATCGCCTCGCACCAGGTGGGGTCGGTTGTGGGCGTCGGCGAAGGCCAGGCCGCCGGTCTGGTTGGCTTCGTCGAAGCGACCATGGCCGATGAAGTGCAGGATATGCACCGGTTCGCCCAGCAACCGCGCCTGCAAGGCGTCGAGGGTGGGGCTGGCCAGCCGTTCCAGCACGAACTTGCCGTCGGCCACCAGGCCGGCCAGCGCCGTCTGGATGGTCTGCCACTCCTGCTTCACGTCCAGCGGAGGCAGGCCGGCCGGGCTGGCGAGCAGGGCCAGCACGCGCAGGGGCGGTTTCACCGGCAGGGCCGAGCGGGAGCGGGGCAGGGCCAGGTAACGCAGGATGGGCGACGCCTCGCCCAGGCCGACGAAATGGCCCTGCGCCGGGTCGTAGAGGGTCTCCCAGGGCAGCAGGGCCAGCTCGGCCGCGTCCGCCTCGAAGCGCAGCCGCAGGCGCAGGCCGGTAGGCTGCTTCTCGGCGGCCACGCTGGCCAGGCTGGCGGCCAGCAGCGTCCCCACCTGGCCGCCGAAAACCGCGGCGAAGAGCTGGCTGCCCAGGTCGGTCAGGCTGGTTGTGGCGCCGGGGTCGTCGGCCGCGCCGATGTTGCGGGTCGCGCCGCGGGCCAGCCCCTCCAGGCGCGGGAGCGCATCGGCGGCGAAGGGTGGGTCGAAGAGGACGCTCTCCTCCCCCGCCGGCGAGTCCACGACGATGGCCTTGTAGCGCGCGCCGGCGCGGGTGAGGAGGAGGTCGAAGTTGTGGTAGGTGGTGAGGGTCATGGGTGGGCCTCGTCTTCTGTGTGCGCCGGCGTCAGGCTGTGATCGTCGCCTCCGCCGGCCGCAACACCGTCGTCGCTACCTCCAGGGTCGTCCAGTCAGCGAAGGTCTCGTCGCCGCCCGGCGCGGCGCCGAAGTCGCGGGTGTGAACGCGCGCCATCAGACGGTTGAGGGTGTTGAGGCGGCCTGGCATGGCGCGCATGACGGGCGTCACCTTCACCGGCAATTCGCTCTGTTGCAGCAGCGTCGCGTCCGCCTCTTCCGTGCTGACGATCAGCTTGATGATGTCGTGCAGTTCGGTCACGCCCTGGCGCCACAGATCGTCGGGGATGAACAGGTCGAGGGTCTTGCGCAGTTGGCCGCGCACCAGCACCGTCGCCCACGCCTCCTGGCCGGGATCCAGCCAGACGCCGCCGCGCGGCAACAGGCCGGCGTAGATGCTGTATTTCTCCGTCAGGTCCAGCAACATGCAGAACAGGCGCCGGTCATCTGTCGTGTTGGTCAGGCGCAGCTGCAGCCGCGGCCAGCGCCAGCCGCCGTCCACCTGTTCGTAGGCCAGGCGCAGCCCGGACGACGCTTCCAGAAGCTCCGTGGCGCCATCCGCGCCGACGCGGAAGATGTCCAGCCGCACGGCGTCGCGCGGCAACAGCGTGGCCGGGTTGACCAGCCGCGCCGCGCTGACCCAGCGCGCGATGTGTTCCAGCCGCTGGGCCGCCACCAGTGCGCCCTCCGCGGCAAGGCCAGGTGTCTCGACGGCCAGGTTTTTGGCGTCGGTTGTCCGGCGAATGCTGGTGCGCCCCGCGGCTGCATCGGCCAGGAGACGGTACTCGGCGCCGGCCGCCTGCGCGCGCTCGCACACCAGCAGCGACGGCGCGCCCGGCCCGTTGATGTTGTCCAGCGCCTCGCGCACCAACGCCAGGGCAGCCGCATCCCCCTCGAACGCCACCGTCAGCGGCGGCAGCGGGACGGAGGTCACGACCGCCTTGTAGGTGGTGTGCGTGTTCAGCGGCGCGCGGTCGAAGCGCAGCGGCGCGACCAGGCTGTAACCGGGCGAAACCTGGGTTACGCTGGCCTGGCCCGCGGCAGCGTCCAGGCTGCGCAAGGCGGCAGCGTCGGCGTCGAAAGGAAAGAAGGCCAGCCGCGTCGTCTCGCCGCCTTCGACCGGCTGCGGAATGCCATGCACCGCGCCGGCGTCCACCATCCAGCCCAGCTCCTTGTCGGCCCGAAGGGTGAACATGGCCGGAGCAGCCAGGATGGCGCCGCCCAGAAAGGGCTGCTCCAGGTCGGCCGGCTCGCTGGCCTCCAGTTGCGGATGCTGGTTGCTCACCCGCGACTGCACCAGGGCGTTGACGCGCGTCAGCAGGTCGCGATAGCTGAGGGACGCGCCGGTTTGCTGCAAGGTGTCTTGCAGGTAGTAGGAGAACGCGCCGCGACGCTCCAGGCCGTTGGGTCCAGGGAAGAGGGTTTCCTTGGCAGTCTGTTCCGGCCGGCAGGCAGCCAGCAGGATGTGGCGGCCGGAGGCGATGGCCGCCCAGGGCGTGGCCGGGCTGGCTGCGCTGGCCGGCTGGCCGTGCAACTGCGCCGCCTGCTGCGGCGTCACGATGTAGCTGGCGATGGGCCGGGTGCGCGTGTCGGCCCGCTCCTGACGGACCGTGATATCCTCGGCGTCACGCGTGCCGGAGCCGGAGTGGCAGCAGTCCAGGATCACCGCGCAGTGCGGGCCGTTGGCCGCCGTTTCGGCGATGAGCTGCGCCAGTTCCTTGTCAGCCAGGTCCCAGCCGCCGGGCGCGCGGCTGTCGTGACAGACCAGCGTTTCGTTGAGATGGTCCGGCTCGAAGTCCCAGAACTCCGGCGGCGCGTTTTCCTGCGAGCCGTGGCCGGCGTAGCAGAAGAGCGCCACGTCGCCCGGGCCAGCCTGGCCCAGATGTGCGCGCCAGGCGTCGATGATCCCCTGGCGGGTGGCCTGCCCGTTGGTCAGCAGCAGCGGATTGAAGCGGTCGCTGCCGCCGGCCAGCCGGGTCGTCAGCAGGTCATGCAGGCGGGTCACGTCGTTGACGCAGCCGCGCAACGAGTTGACGCTGCCCAGGTAGTCGTCGATGCCGACGAAGAGTGCGTAGATGGTGCGGGGCATGGTTGCGGGCTCCCTGTTAGTTAGTGCGATAGTTTGTTGGTGCGATGGTGCGGTGGTGCGGCTGTGTGGCGACGCTGGAGAGGCTGGGGCGCTGCGGAGTTCGCATCGGTGAATGCGAACTCCGCAGCAATGACGGTTACAGGCTGAGGGTGACGTTGCCGTCCGTGTCGGTCTGCGCCATCCAGCCGTTGAGGGAGCGTCCGTCGTTGGTCACCAGGCTGACGGGCCACCAACGCAGACGGTCGCGCTCGACCATTGTCCCGGTGACGGCGACCTGGCCGCGCTGGGGCATCTTATAGATCTCGGCCTCGCCG
>Ga0116142_10005464_pt1 | contig 11440 bp, 8 predicted proteins | sample AD_UKC033_MetaG_FD_89785 | JGI IMG/M metagenome (GOLD analysis project Ga0116142, IMG submission 89785) | Active sludge microbial communities of municipal wastewater-treating anaerobic digesters from USA - AD_UKC033_MetaG | ecosystem: Engineered > Bioreactor > Anaerobic > Digestate | place: USA... | reverse complement strand
GAGCCACCGGCGGGACCGCGGGTTTCCGCGTTGTCGCTTGCCGGTTCCCTTGCCTGTTACGCGCTGGCGTTCGCGGCGGAGCCCACGGCGATTGTGCTGCCGGTGATCTTGTTCTGGGCGGACTGGGTGCGCGGCGGTTGGCCGCGTCTGCGCGCATGCGGCGCCGTGCATGGTCTGTACGGACTGTTCTTCATCGCGCTGATGCTGGTGCGCGTTGCGTCCGGCGGCGATGGGGGCACGGAGTACCTGCGGGCGCCCGGCGCGGTCTTCGGCGCGTTGACCGTGTATCTCGAACGCCTGCTGCCGCACGTGTTCTGGCCTGTTGCGTTGAATCCTATCGCGCCGAGCGTGGCCGGCATGGCGATTTCGTCTCTCGGCTTGGGCATCCTCGCGTGCCTGATGGTCGCCGCCGTGCTTCTGATCGCTGTGCGCGGCATCGGCGGTGTTGCGTTGCTGTGGCCGTTGGCCGCGGCGTGCGCCGCCGTCTGTCTTCTTCCCTCCGATGACCTGCTGACGGCGCGACGCGCCTACTTTGCCATGGCGGGCTTCGCCCTGCTGGCGCCGTGGCTGTTCTCGGTGGTCACGCCGCGCCTCGCGCGGACCGCGCTCGGTCTGATCGTGGCGGGCTGCGTGCTTGCATCGGGAGTCCTGACCTACCAGCGGCTTGTACTCTGGTCCGAGCCGGTACGCTTGTGGCCCCCCGCCGCGGATGCCGTGCCGGATGACGCGCGGCCTTGGGAGTACCTCGGGACGCTTGCCGTCGAGTCGGCCCGAAGCGCCGCAAACGCGCCCGAAGCGCGCGCGCACTGGATGGCCGCCGATCGCTGCTGGCGAGAGGCGCTGCATCGCAAGCCCGGCGACGTCTCCTATCGCGGCAAGCTGGGCATGACGTTGCGGCAACTGGGCCGGGATGCCGAGGCCATGACGGAACTCAGAGACGTGTTGCGCCGCAATCCCTTCGATCAGGCCGCCGCCCTGCAGATCGCGCTGTTGCACGAGGCGCGGACGCGTGGGGCGGTGCTTGCGGCGTTCGACGAAGCGCGCGCCCGCGCCGGGTGGTCGCCGCAAATCGGCGAGGAGTTCGTGCGGCTCCTGCGCGCCCACCCCGACGGGCCGGACGTCGCGGCGCATTTTGCGCTGCTCTTTGAAGCGTGGGGCCGCACCGGCCACGACATCGAGCCGCTGCGTCTGGCGGCGCAATACTTCGCCCGCGCGCGCGCCCTCGGCGAACTGCCCGTCGAGGCTCTTGCGCGATATGCCGCCGTGCTGGCGGGTATTGGCGATGTCGTGTCCTGCGCGGGCGTGTTAAGCGAGGCGGCGAGGGGGGCTCCTGAGGGCGCGCTAAAGGCCGTGGCGGAACGATTCGCGCGGCTTGCGGGTCAAGCCGCCGCGATCGAGGCGCGCGCGCAGGCGTTGCTCGTCACGCCGGACCGGATCATCGAAGGGATGCGGGTCATGGGCGAGGCCGCCCTGCTGCGCGGCGAATGGACGCAGGCGGGATATCTCCTCGAGACGGCAATCGAGAAGGAGCCGGCAAACGAGACAACGTGGCTGTCGCTGGGATATCTCCGCGCGTGCACGGGCGCGGCGGATGCGTTTGTGCGCGATCACGGCGGCGACGCTGTCGCGACGCCCGAGGCGTGGTCGAAACTCGCCACGCGCTGCATGGCCGGCGGGTCGTGGGAGACCGCGGAGTCGTATCTCGGGCACAACGCCGACCTCGGCGACGAGGTCCGGCGTTCACTCGCGCTCGGCAAGATTGCCCTCGAGGTCGGCCGAGCGGAGCGCGCCGCGCACTACTTCGACAAGGCCGTGAATGTCCGGCCCGATGATTCCGCGCCGTGGCTGGAACTCTGCGATATCGCGATTGAGCACGGCGATGGCGCGGGAGCGGCCAGATATCTTGGCGAGGCCGAGCGGCGCGGCGCGGCGTCTGAGGACGTGGCGGCCCGCCGCGAGAAGATCAAGGAACGCGGCGGCCCCACCGCGCCCGAGACCACACCCCGCACGATTATCCGATGAGGCTTTGCATGATCGCGGTTGACTGCGACGCGGCCCGGACCTCGTCCGCCGTGACTTCACGCCCGAGCCGGTCCGACAGGTAGATGCCCTCGGAAATGAGCATGGTGTTGAGCGCGATTTCCGCCGTGGGCAGAAGCGGCGCACGTCCCTGTAACGCGGCGGCCCAATGGTGCTGCGGGCTGTCGTAGGCGTCGCCCATGTCGTGTACGTTGTGAAGGCGGTAGTCGAAGCTATCGAGGTCCGCGCGGCAATCCAGTTCGAGGTCGCCGATGTTCTGGAAGAAACCGAAGGGATCAAGACGCACGCCGCCGTCGCCGCCGACGACAAACGAGCCCTCGAAGGCGTTCATGTGGATGGCCCACGACTCGATGATATCGAGCGTGACGTTGTCGGCGAGGCGCACGAAGCCGACGCCGAGTTCCTCGACGTCGTAGCCGCTCGATGCGCGTCGCGTCGCGTCCATCTCGGTCTCCTGGTACGTCTTGCCGGTGATGGAGCGCACCTCGGGGTTCCCGAGAAGGTACAGCATGTTCGCGACGTGGTAGACGCCCATGTCGAAGAGCGCGCCGCCCGCCGCGATTTCCCGCTGTACGAAGCGCGCCGTGCCGTAGCCGTCGACAAAGGGCCGCCCGCGACGGCGAAAGCCCGTCGAGCGCGCGTGATAGAGCCTGCCGAGGTTGCCGTTGTCGATAAGCTGCTTCGCGGCCCTCGTCTCGCGCGAGAACAAGGTCGAGAGCTGAATCGAGAGCATCTTCCCGCAGGCGCGCGCGGCGTCGAGCATCGCCGCGGCGTCGCAGTACGCGCCCGCCATCGGCTTTTCGCAGTAGACGTGCTTGCCCGCTTCGAGCGCGGCCACCGTGTACGGGCGGTGCAGGTTGTTGTGCAGGCAGACGTCCACGGCCTCGATGTCGTCCCGCGCCAGAAGTTCCCGCGCGTCGCGGTATAGGCTCTCGATGTCGTACTCCGCGGCCACACGGCGCGCCTCCGCCTCGTCCGTATCCGCGATAGCAACCACCTCGACATTCGGCGCGGCGCGATAATTGTCCAAGTGTATCTTGCCGATCTGCCCCACGCCGATGACGCCAATGCGGGTTCGCGCGACGTCCGTCGCGTCGGAAGTGCTATTCGCAATCATGAGTAACAATCCCAATGTAGTTTCGCCTATACGCGGTCATAGGCATCCATTCCCGGAGCATCCCATTCTTTCTCGAACGAGCGAAGTCGCAGGCATGTTTCCAGCGCTTCTTCTCTGGTCCAGCCCAAGTCTGCAACTCGGAGGGGAACGGAAGCGGGCGGAGTTTGCGATTGATTCCCGGTCGATTGAAGCATATGTATTGTACCCGGACGGCCAGACGCCTATACACGGCCTACGTAAACCTTTCCGACTTCCTTCAGCGGAAGAGAGCCATTATCGAGTTGACGCCTAATTTGTTCAAGTTTTCGCACGGTCCGTCGGTCGTAATAACGCTCGCCGCAGTTCGCACATACGGACACCGTTAGGAAAACCCGGATGACGTCGTCCGCCCTCTCGAATTCTTCGTAAACGGAGCTGACTTCAATGTCCTCGCTATGGCAAATGAGGCATTTCATACCCAGTTCCTTGAGATCAATTCGTCTTGTTACGCGCCGTTACTTGCCGAGCGCCGCCAACGCCCGCTTGAGGAGTGCGGCGGTCTTGCGCACGGCCCCGTATTCGTCGCCGTCAGTCGGGCAGCTTTCGATGCCCCAGCAGCCGTCGTACCCGGCCTCGACCAGCAAGCGGACCGCGCGCGGCAAGTCAACGGACGGTTCGTTGCCCTGATCGTCGAACGAGAAGGTCTTGAAATGGGTCGAGCGCGCATACTTGGCGCACAATTCCCAGCCGCGCTCGGTCATGCCGGGCGCCCAGTTGTTACTGTCGAGGAGGAGTCCCAGCCCCTCGACGGCGTCGAGGACGCGCACGACGTTCTCCGGGATCACGCTCGGTCCCCAGTGGTTTTCCATGAGGATTTCGATGCCCTTGGCCGCCGCGCGCGCGATGAGGTCGCGATATCCCGCCACGATGATCGCGAACACGTCATCCGGCAAGTCTTCCGGTCCTCCGGCATCGATGCGCACCTGGGGCGCGCCGAGGATGCGTGCGACCTCGAGCCAGCGGTCCGCGAGGCGGCGGTTCGCGTCGCGCGCCGCCGGGTCCGGCTCGTAGATGTGCGCGCCGTCCACGGCGATGCAGCCGAAGGGCAGACCCGCTTCCTCCGCCGCTTCGCGGACGCGCATGAGATAGGCGTCGTCCTGCGCGGTGAGTTGCGCGTGCCCCGGATCGCTTCCCGCGTGGACCACCTGGTCCGCGTCACGAATGGGCGCGAGCTGCGCGTTCCACGGGTCAAGCTGGGTCGCGCCCAATTCCTTGCAGTCGCGGATGTACCGGAACATGTCCTGCCTGCCCGCTTCGAGCAGCCGGTGAAAACTGTAGCCGCCGATACTCAATCGCATGGTTTCTCTCCTTCTCACGCCGGGCCAGTATAGCCGCGCGCACCCCAAGATTCGTACTCGCTCGTGCTTGCGCCCGGCGCGCGCAGATCATTTGACGGACGGTATGGACGAAATGGGCGGTGTGGACATGCCCGGCACGAGAGGAGGCTCGGGATCGGCCGTTCAGTGCAATAGCCGTCGCAGCATCCTAGTGGTGCTGGACCGCCGGGATGGTGAAGCGAAAGATGGAACCCTTCCCCGGCTCGGATTCGACGCAAATCATCCCGCCGTGGCGCTCGACGATCCGTTTGCATATGGCAAGTCCGATGCCGGTCCCGGGATATTCCGAGTGGCCATGCAGCCGCTGGAAGACGACAAAGATGCGGTCGAAGTACTCCGGGTCAATCCCGACGCCGTTGTCGGAGACCGAGAATTCCCAAAACTCACCCGCAAAGTCCGCCGTGATGTGGATCTTGGGCGGTTCCTCGCCGTGGAACTTGATGGCGTTGCTCAAGAGATTCTGGAACACACGGCGGAGTTGCGGCGGGTCAGCGAGTACGCGCGGCATTTCGTCCCTGGTGACAACGGCGCCGTGTTCCTCGATGGTGCTCTTGAGGTCCTCAAACAATTGATCCACCAACGCGGCGGAGTCCACCTCCTCGGGCGGCTCGCCCTGCGCTGTGACGCGGGAATAAGCCAGCAAGTCGTTGATCAACGTTCTCATGCGCTCCGCAGCGCCAAGCGCCCGCGCAAGAAACCGATTGCCTTCTTCGTCAAGCGTATCTCCATGCCGACGCCGCAGGAGATCAAGTGTTCCCGATACGGCCCGCAGCGGCTCCTGCAGGTCGTGGGAGGCTATGTAGGCGAAACGCTCCAAGTCCTCATTGGACCGCGCAAGCGCTTCCTCCATCTGCTTGCGCGCCGTAATGTCCCAGGCGATACCCAGAATACCGACGATCCGGCCACTGTCGTCGTGAATGGGCCCCTTGATTGTGTGGACCGTCAGCCTCTTGGCGCCCGCCACGTAAGACTCATCCATTTCCAGCAGTTCGCCGGTCGCCAGCACGCGGAGATCGTCCTGGCGATACTTCTCGGCGTCTTCCTCGGGGAAGAAGTCGAAGTCCGTCTTGCCCACGAAGTCCGCCGGAGTCAAACGCAGATCATCGGCCATGCTCCGATTGACCGTGACATATACGGAATGCGTGTCCTTGTAAAAGACCTTCTGGGGCAGACCCTCGAGCAGGCGGCGATACCGCGTTTCACTGGCGCGCATCGCCTCCTCGGCGCGCTTTCGATCTGTGATGTCCATACCGAACGATACGGTTGAGACGCCGTCTTCCTCGCGCGATATGTGGCTGTTCCGCCACGAGATGACGCGCTCCTCTCCGGATTTTGTCACGATGGGGTTCTCGAAATTTGGGGGTAGCGCACCGCCTTCCTGATACCCCGTGAATATCTTCCATACGTCCGGATAACGATCGCGGGGCACAATTGTCTCGAACCAGTTCCGATCTCCAAGTTCTTCAATCGAATACCCCGTGATTTCCCGCGCCGCGTTGTTGAAGACCCGTATCCGGCCCGTGTCGTCGAGGCCGACCACCATGACGTTCGCCGACTCGATCAAGTGGTTGATATAGTCGTGCGCGCGGCGCAAGTCTTCCTCCGCCCGCTTGCGTTCCGTGATGTCCCGCACCGCCGCGAATACGTATTCCTCGCCGCCGAAGAGAAAATAGCTTGCGGCGACTTCCACGGGAAAGACGCGGCCGGTTCGTGTGCGATGATGCGACTCGAATATGGCGGCCCGCTGTTCGCGCATGCGGTTCCAGAAGTCGGGCCAGGCGGACGCCGGCATATCCGGGTCCACGTCATGCACCGTCATTTGCATCAGTTGCTCCCGCTTGTATCCCAAGGAACGGCACGCAGCCTCGTTGACATCGACGAAGCGTCCGTCCGCCGTATGGAAAAAGGCTGCTTCAAATCCGTGATCCACCGCGTGACGGGTGAAACTCAGGGTCTTGTTGATGCGCCGCAGTCGCAAGTGGGAATCCGCGAGGACGTTCACGTTTGCCAGATGGTTGTGGAGCAGAAAGCCTAGAACGACAAGAGAAGCGAGGAATCGCATCGTGGTCCATATCCACCAGCCCACGTCCCAGGGCAGGGAGAAGGAGAACAATAACGAGGAACAGGCAAACAAGAGCGCGAGACAGAAGAAGACCGCCATCTCCCCACGCGGAACCCGGAACGCCTCCACCATGTAGCGGACCGCGGCGCAGAAAAAGAGCAGGCCGGCCGCCATGCTCAGCCAGACAGTGGCCTGCGTATATGCACTGTTGTCGAGCATGATAGGGAAGAGATCGCGCTGGATGAGGACAAGGAGCGCGAACGCGCCACTACACAAGGCAAGCAGCACAAATAGCTGCGCCTTCCACTGCAGGCCGCGCCGCGCCGCCGCGCGGGGCGCCCACACCAAGGCGAAGCCGACGCCTCCAACAACCGCCGCGGCGGTGTGCAGCAACAGCAGTCCCTTGCCCAGATCGGCCACGGACTGAAACGCGATAAGTAAGCCCATGCCGAAGAGACCCAGGGCGGGGAAGAAATCGCGTTCCGCTTGTTGTCGACTGCGCGATGCCGTGACCAGCGTCAGGGCCATTAGTACCGATGCAAGCGCCGAGAAGGCGGACAGGGCCGCTTCGAGGCGCGGGTATTCCCACCGCCACAGGGTATATGCGTGACCAGGCTGGCGTACCGCGAACGGCGAAAGCATCGCCGCGGCCACGGAGGCAACGACACATATTCCTATGCCGAATGTACCGACCTTGGCGGCGTGTTTCATGGGCCTTGGGCCGTCCTTCGCGCTTCAGCGCGCACTTCAGTGTCGAATTGACAGAGCCAATGATCGTCCCCCCCCGCCCCCGCCGAAGTCCGCCCCGCGTCGTTCGCCGGCCCGCGCGCCTACCACTTGTACTTCTGATAGTAACGAAAGACCGCTTGCGTTTTCTCCTCGTCGGGAGATTCAACGGCCCTCTGGAACGCCTTCAGCACTTCGTGCGAACTCTTGAAATCGTGCTCGTCGGAACGCAGTATGACGATGTGCAAGCGCATGAGCCGCGCGCCTTCGTAAACGCCTTGCGCGGGCGTGTTGACGGTATAGCCTTGTTCGACCTCGAAGGACCGATAGAACTGCTTCACGCCGTCATCGAATAGCGCGTTAACGGCCTTGCAGTACTTGCGGTCTTCATCGGGATGCACCAAGACGAGAAAATGGCCGCCACCCACGTACGCGAGACGCGTGTCGCGCAGCGCCAAGTCCCGGGCTTGTTCCCGCAGCAGGGAGGCGGCCCAGGCAATGACCCGTTCGCAGTCGGCGGGCGGCCGCACACTCTGGTAGGCGGGGAAATTCCTTATGGTGAAATAGCACAACGCGTAGGATTCGTGCCGGAGAATGCGCCGGTCGATTTCCCGTGTTATCGCCTCGACGTGAAGCAAGCCCGTCTTGGCGTCAGGCGCGGACAATCTGTCGGTCAACGCGTCCAGCGAGCGCAGCCGGTCCAGCAACTGTTCGAGCGTGAAGGGTTTTGTCAGGTAGGCGTCGCCGCCCTGCTTCATCGCGTGCGCCACTTCCGGGCCGTCATTCAACGTCGAGATGAAGAGTATGGGCATATGATTCAAGCGGGCGTCGCCGCGCACCGCGCGCGCCACCTGATAGCCCGCGCCGTCCGGCAGCATAACGTCCAGCAGCAGATAATCGGGTTTGACCTCGCGGACCTTCTCCAGCACGCCGCCGACGCGATGCGCGGCGGACAGCGCATAGCCGCGCGGGGCCAGCGCCTTGCCGAGCAGATCAAGCAATCCGACATCGTCGTCCACCGCTAGAATGTGCTTCATTCCTGGTCTCCCGCGCGAACACAGCGCGCCTCACCTCACCTCGGTTTTCGGCAGCGTGAAGAAGAACGTAGCGCCCTGGCCGGGCGTCGACTCCGCCCAGATTCGCCCTCCATGCAGTTCCACAATCTTCTTGCACGTCGCCAGGCCCAATCCCGTTCCGGGGTACGCAGTCGAGTTTTCCCCGCGATGCAGCACAATGAAAATGTCGTGCGCTTCCTCGCCCCTGAAACCAATGCCGTTGTCGGACACCTGAAGTTGCCAGAAGGCGCCCCTCTCGCGGACGGAAACGTTCACCTGGGGCGATACCTCGCCTCGGTACTTGAGCGCATTCTGCAAGAGATTCAGGAAAAGATTGACGAGCAGAATCGGGTCGCCTTGCACCACGGGCAACCGCGGCGCGATGACCGTGGCGTCTGCCTCCTTGAGTTGCGAATCCAGGCAAAGCAGCGCGTCCTGCATCACGCCGTTCAGGTCTACGGGCAGCATAGTCCGATCTCGGGTGGAAATTCGCGAATATTCAAGCACCGCGTCGATCAATCCCTGGAGCCGCTCCACGGTCGCCACCGCCTTGTCGAGGAAGTGCGACTGCAACTGCGCCTCCCCACTTTCCGCTGTCTGGGCACAGTCGAGACGCGCTTCCTGAAGGTGGTGGCCCACGGCGGACAAAGGCGCGCGAATGTCGTGAGCAATGACATGCGCGAAGTGTTCCAGGTCCCGGTTGCTTCTTCGCAACGCCTCCGTTCGTTGCTCGACGCGCCCTTCGAGTTCCTCGTTCATGCGCTGAAGCTCAGCCTGGTGCCGTTTGAGCTCCGTGACGTCGCGAACGGCCAGAAGGTACGCATCCCGGCCATTGAAGACATGCGGCCGGGCGCGCACTTCCACGAGGAGCGGTTCATTGCCGTTCGCGCGCAATTCGAGCTCCGTCGCGGCGGCGCCCTCGTGAACCGTCGCCCCCAGCATGGGTGCAAGCGCGCCGTTAAAAACGGCCGAGAGCGACGCCCCGGCGATATCCTCCTGTGAGCGACCCAACATCCGGAGTAGGGAAGGGTTTGCGTGCAGGACACGTTCTCCGTCATGCACGAGAATGCCCTCGAAGACGGAATGGTAGAGCCCCTCGAATCGCTCTTTGCTCTCGCGCAACGCCTGTTGCACGCTGAAATGCCGGACCGCGTAGCGGATCGTCCGTTCGAGGACGGCCCCGTTCAAGTCGTTCTTGTCCAGGAAGTCGAAAGCGCCGCGTCTCAGGGCTTCCGAGTCTATCCGTTCATCCGCGTGGCCGGTCAGGAGAATCACCGGCACTTGGAACGTAAGCGAGGGAAACGCTTCGAGGAGATCAATGCCCGTGGCCTTGCCCAGATAATAGTCGAGCAGCACCACGTCGTGGCGGCGTTCCTTGATCGCCGTAAGGCCCTTGTCGTAGGTATTCGCCCATTCCAGAATAAAGCGCGCGCCATGCGATTCCTTGAGATACTCCTCCACAAGAAAGGCATGATATTCGTCATCATCAACGAGAAGCACCTGGATGACACGTTCCGTATCCATGTCTTGCGCCCTACGCACCATCACCCGCTTTCCGCAAGCTTGCCTCACCGACCTCCGTCGAAACTACACCCCCCGCCCTCCTTTCTCGCAATGCCCCCTTGGCGGTCTCCTCCCCGGCATAGCCCCCTTTTATCCACATCATAGCACTATTCACGTTTCCGAACAAACCCCTGCAAAGGCCGGAATAGGCATAGATACCGCCGCCCCGCCCGCCATCGCGCCCGAGAGTCGCTCGGACGCGATGGCGACAACGCTCACCGAAGATACCTGACGTTCCCCTGGATTATTTCGTCTTCCCATTGTCCATTCAACTATGCCGTCACGTCCTGGGGGGACGCGACGCGTTGGAATTAGGGGCAGCAAGTTTCTTGCCAAGTTACCCATTCTTTTTGCGCAAGGCGCAAGGCACTGCGAATAGGGCACTTACGATGCAAATTGGCATTAACTATTGTTTAGTTTTCTAAGCGATGACTGGCGGCAGTCCAGAAACCGTACTGGATTTGTCCAGGTTCTGGACTGCCGCTTAGCCGAGCCTCGGGGACCCTTGCCGCCCGGACACAGCGCTGGAGCAGTGTCGCCGCGTGCGAATCGCAGAATGAGGGCGACACTTCGCGAGTGGCGTGCGGCTGCGATACCCGTGCCGCGAAGGTTCTCCCGGGGCGGGCACACTACGGCGAAAGTCAGCGCGTGATCGACGAGCAGGATAGCAGGATCGTTTGCAGGCGAAGCGATTGACAATGCATGTATTGCATTGTAAACTAGTTGCGGGTACTAGCTTTCAGGCGCTCGCGTGGGGGCCGCTTTATCGCGCCCCACGAAGGTTCTCGACGTTTGCGGGCGGCTTCACGCGCGAAGCGCGGAGATGTAAGCTGCAGCGCGCAAGGGAGGCGCTACGTGCTATGTCGAAGATAGTCACTTTACGACTTCCGGACGAGACTTATCGGCGGTTTCGTGTCTTGGCGGAGCGGGAAAACCGGCCGCTCTCAAATTTCATCGAGACGGCGGCCCTGCGCTACGTCGAAACGGCGCAGTTCGCGGACGATTTCGAAATGGAGGAAATCCGGGCCAACGTCGCGTTGAATCGCAGTCTAACGCGGGGAATGAAGAATGCCGAAACGGGACAGGGGCGCTTCGTTTGAATTCAGAATCTTCGAGACGGACGAATTCCGGCGACGCCTCGAAAGACTTTCTAAAGCCGCCTCCGAGTTCCTGCAACGTAAGCTGCGACGGTATGTCTATCCGCAATTGCGCGAGAATCCGTTCCTTGGTCCCAATATCAAGAAGCTTAAGGGTTACGCGCCCGATACATGGCGATATCGCATTGGCGACTTTCGGATATTCTTCACAGTGGACCGCACAAAGCGCATAGTCTTTCTATTGACGCTGGATGATCGCCGCGACGCATACCGGTAAGAAGGAGCGGTAATAGCGCATATGCGCTTCCTGGAGTGCGACGCCGCGGTATGAGCCCGATTTGGTCAACGTGGCTTCGACCAAGTCGGCGACGGCGTTCGCCAACCATCTCGCAGGCGCATCCGCT
>Ga0116142_10005462_pt1 | contig 11446 bp, 8 predicted proteins | sample AD_UKC033_MetaG_FD_89785 | JGI IMG/M metagenome (GOLD analysis project Ga0116142, IMG submission 89785) | Active sludge microbial communities of municipal wastewater-treating anaerobic digesters from USA - AD_UKC033_MetaG | ecosystem: Engineered > Bioreactor > Anaerobic > Digestate | place: USA... | reverse complement strand
GCCAGGGTGACTTCGAGCAGGTCGACTACCGCCTCGTGCGCGAGGACGGGCGCAACGTGCTGCGCATCCAGGCCACCGAGAAGCCCTGGGGGCCCGAGTACCTGCGCATGGGCCTTGCGCTGTCGAGCACGCTGCGCCAGGGCTCGGGCTACGCGCTGCGCGTGGCCTGGCATCGGACCTGGATCAATCGCGCCGGCGGCGAGCTGATGGCGGTGGGCGAACTCGGCAACCCCAACGGCGCCAGCATCGAGTGGTTCCAGCCGCTGGCGCCGGCCTCACGCTGGTTCTTCGACGCGGCGGCAGGCTACCGCGGTCAGCGGCTGGACCTCTTTGCCGACGAGGACCGGATCTCCGAGTACGTGATCGAGCAGGCGCGCGCGGAGCTCGGCCTGGGGATGAGCTTTGGCGCCCTGGGGCGTGCGCGGCTCGGGATCCATGCGACGAGCTGGCACCCCTCCCTACGGACCGGTCTGCCCTTGCTGGACGGCGGGACCGTCAGGAAGCACGGGCTCGCGTTCTCGCTCGATCTCGACCATCTCGACCGCCGCTTCTTCCCCACCGATGGCTGGGCGGTGAAGCTGGGGGTCGTGGACAACCGCGGCGGACCGAAGGCCGACTACACGCGGGCCTCCCTCGAACTGCGGCACGCCTGGTCGCGTGGGCCCTGGGTCTACGGGTCGCGCCTGTCGTGGACGGGCTCGCCGCGCGGTCGCCTGCCCAGCCACGACAGCGCCTCGCTCGGCGGTTTCCTCAATCTCTCGGCCTATTCGATCGGGCAGGTCGCCGGTGACTCGGCGCGCTATGCGCATGTCCGCAGCGAGCATGTGATCGGGCGCATGCCGCTGGGCATGCGGGGCGACATGCGCCTGGGTACCGCCGTCGAACTGGCGCGCGTGAGCAGCAGCTTCATCCCCACGCGCCACAGCGGCACGCTGTACTCGCTGACGGCCTACGTCGGCGGCGACACGCCCTTCGGCCCGGTCTATCTCGGGCTGGCGCACTCCTTCGCCGGCGTCACCAACGCCTACCTCTTCATCGGTGCGCCTTGAGCGGCGGGCTCATGGCAGACGCCGGCCGCGACGAGCCCCGCCGGCACGTGGTCGGCGGCCTGCATGACGTGGCCGGTCTGGTCATCGAAGAAGAAGTCGGGCTCGAATTCGCGCAGGAACTCGCCCTTGGGCAGCCCGCCGAGAAACATCGCCTCGTCGACCTCGATCTTCCAGTCCATCAGCGTGCGCATCGCGCGCTCGTGCGCCGGCGCGCTGCGCGCGGTGACGAGCGCGGTGCGGATATGCATGCGCGCACCCGGCGCGCGGCGCAGCTCGTGCAGCGCCGCCAGCAAGGGCTTGAACGGTCCCGGCGGCAGCGGTCGCGCGCTGTGCTCGGCCTCGTGGCGGTGGAAGGCCGACAGGCCGCCGGCCTGGAACACGCGCTCGGCCTCGTCGCCGAAGAGCACCGCGTCACCGTCGAAGGCGATGCGCAGCTCGTCCGGGTTGGCATCGGTCGCGCGCGCGCTCTGCGGGTAGACACGTGCCGCCGGGACGCCGGCGGCGAGCGCGGAACGGACGTCGGCCTCGTTGGCGGAGAGGAAGAGCTGCGCCGCCAGCGGCCGCAGGTAGCGCCAGGGGCTGGCGCCGCGCGTGAAGACGCCACGCTCGATCGGCAAGCCGTAGTGCTGGCACGAGCGGAACACGCGCAGCCCGGAAACCGGATCATTGCGCGACAGCATCACGACCTCGACGCGCGGCAGCGCGCCTTCGTTGAACGCGAGCAGCTTGTGGACCAGCGAAAAGGCCACGCCGGGCCGCGCCGGCTGCTCCAGGCGCTGCAGCTGCAGCTGCATGTAGCCGCCGTCGTCGCCGCGCTCGAAGATCCGGTTCTCCTCCTCGAAATCGAAGAGCGCACGCGAGCTGATCGCGACGACGAGACGGCCTTCGAGGCTGGCGGGCATCGGACCATGATAGCCAGCGCGCAGCCGGCGCCGGCTCACGGGTATGCTAGCGTCCGATACCACCGCAGGGCGCGCAAGGAGCGCCGCGCACGATGATCCGGGATCCCAACGACCTCACCCGCATCACCTTCGCGGTGCTGGCGCTGACGCTGCTGGTGGCGGCGACGCTGTGGGTCCTGTGGCCCTTCCTCGGCCCGACCGTCTGGGCAACGATGGTCGTCGTCGCGACCTGGCCGCTGATGGTGCGCGTGCAGCGCCTGGCGGGCGGTCGCCGCTGGCTCGCCGTCGCGCTGATGACGCTGCTGCTGCTGCTGCTGTTCGCGATCCCGCTGGGCCTGGCGATCGTGACGATCGCGAAGAACGCCGACCAGCTGCTCGACTGGGCGCGCATGCTTGCGGCCTACCGGCCGGGTTCCGTTGCGCCCGACTGGGTCCTGGGCCTGCCGATGGCGGGCGGCTGGCTGGGGCGACTCTGGGAACAGGCAGTGGCCCTGGGACTGGGCGCGTGGCTGCAGCGCCTCACGCCCTACGCCGGCACGGCGACGAAATGGCTGGTCTCGGAGGTGGGCGGAATCGGCATGCTGCTGCTGCAGTTCCTGCTTACCGTGCTCATCGCCGGCATCCTGTACGCCTGCGGGGAGAGGGCCGCCTCCCAGGTGCGGCGCTTCGCGCAGCGGCTGGCAGGCGAGCCCGGCGCCTCGACGGTGCAGTTGGCCGCCGATGCGATCCGTGCGGTGGCGCTCGGCGTGGGGCTGACGGCATTGGTGCAATCGATGATCAGCGGGATCGCGCTTGCGATCGTCGACATCCCCTTTGCCGGACTGCTCACGGCGCTGGTCTTCATGCTCTGCATCGCGCAGCTGGGCGCCTTGCCGGTGCTGGTGCCGGCGACGATCTGGCTCTTCTACACCGGGCAGCCGGGCTGGGGTGTGTTCCTGCTCGTGTGTTCGGTGGTCGTCACGCTGATGGACAACGTGCTGCGCCCACTGCTGATCCGGATGGGTGCGGACTTGCCGCTGCTGCTGATCTTCGCCGGCGTCATCGGCGGGCTGTTCGCCTTCGGCCTGGTCGGCATCTTCATCGGGCCGGTGGTGCTGGCGGTGGCCTACATGCTGTTCGAGGCCTGGATCGCCGACGGCGAGGGTACGCCTGTGCCCGCTTCGACACCGCCTGGGAGCGGCAGCGCCGAATAGAGGCTGCTCGCCTCCGCCTCAATCCAGCGTGACCTCGGTGCGCACGGTCCCGGCGCGGTCGGCGGTGGCCGAGAGCGCGATCGCGGTGCCGCGCGCGCCGTGCACGATCCATTCGACGACGGCGCGATCCGCCGTGACTTCCCGGTTCGGCAGGAAGGCCTGCAGCGAAGTCTTCGGCGCGTGGCCTTCGAGGTGCGGGCCTTCCTCGCGCTCCTTGCCGCTGAGCAGGCCAACACCCGGCGGCAGGTGGATCCGGAAGACCGTTCCGCGCACCGTCTTGCGCTCGATCGCACGCTTGCTCACGTGGCTCGGCAGGTAGCCGGCGTTGGCGACCGCGAAGCGCACGCGCCAGGTGTCGCCGCCCAGGGCCCGCACCTCCGTGCGCAGCACCTCCAGACGCGGCAGCGAGAGCGCGATCTGCGTCAGCCAGCCGGGGAAGCGCGCGACCTCGCGCTCGCGCAGGTGCGGCGGCGGGTTGCGCCAGTAGTTCATCCGGTCCCAGCCGCCGAGTTCGACCATGCCCAGCTGCGGATGGTTGAACGGATACCAGTCGACATGCGCCTTGCCGTCGCACTGCTCGTCGCTCCACTTCAGCAGCTTGAGGTCGTCCTCGACCGGGTGATCGCGGTACCACGAGGTCCACTTCTCGGTTTCGACGCCGGCCTCCTTGTTCGGCCCCCAGATCTCGATCGTCCAGAAGAGCGCGCCGAGGTGCTCGTAGACCCAGTCCTGCGCTCCGGTCGTGACCTCCTTCGGGTGATAGCGGAAGTCGTGATAGATGCTCACGGCCGGGTAGCCGGTCAGCTGCGTGCCGAGTTCCGAGAGACGCTTGTACATCCACAGGTCCTCGGGGATCATCGCGTCGTCGCTCTCGGCGCACATCGGGCGCAGGATCACGCCGCTGTGCGTGTGGAAGCTGACCGCGGCGCCGATGTTCGGGTGCCTGACGATGAAGTCGACCATCGCCCGCACCTCGGGCTCGCTCGTCGGGTAGGGGCCGGCGCCCACCTGCTCGAACTCCTGGCGCCAGAAGCCGGGGAAGTTGCGGTTGAAATCCAGGCCCTCGAGGTCCTTGTTGACCTTGATCTGCAGCCCGTCCCAGTTCTTGATCAGGCCCTCGGGCATCAGGCGGTAGTAGCTGCCGCCGAACTCGCCGGGCTCGCGCGGCACCATCAGCCGCGGCTCGTCCGGGTGCTTCTTGTAGCCGCCATGCGGATCGGGGATGCGCATGAAGAGCATGCGTCCGTCGCCGTCGATGTCCTCCATCGTCAGGCCGTCGACATGCGGCTCGTCGTAGGGATAGGGCCTCGTGCCCGAGCGGATGTGCCGCGGCCGGTCGGCGAGCGCCAGCTCGGCGCCGTCGGGGTTCAGCCGCGGGCAGATGTAGATCGCGCGCGTGTCCAGCAGATGACGCAGCCTGGGGTCGTCGGCGCCGGTGGCGAGCTGGTGCAGGAAGTACAGGCAGGCGCTGCTGGCGGTGAGTTCGGCGGCGTGGATGTTGCCGTCGACCCAGAGTGCGGGCTTGTCCTCGGCCGGTCCGGTGACCTTGTTGGTCACGGTGACGAGCCAGATCTCGCGGCCTTCGTGGCTCTGGCCGATCGATTCGAGCTGCAAGAGCCCTGGCAACGCCGCCGCGTAGTCCTGCAGCAGCCGGGTGAGTTCGTCGTAGCGGTAGAAGTGCTCGAAGCGGGGGACGGGAATGACGGCGGTCATGCAGTGATGGCAGCGGATGGCGACGAGGCCGCCCATTGTGCCGCCTGCCCGGCACAGGCCTGGATCATCGGTGCCCGCAAGCGAACATCAGGCAGGCAAGAGGCGTTGACAGCCATGCTCGAACACGCGCAGCTCGCCGGGCGCGAAAGTCTGCCAGTCCTCGCCGGTCGTCAGTGGTTCGGTGGCGACGATGGTCACGCGGTCGCTCGGACGCGTGAGCGCCGCGAAGTCCACGCTCAGGTCCTCGTCGGCGAGCGTCGCCGCACCGAAAGGGTGCTGCCGCTGCAGCGAACACAGCTTCGTCGTCGCGAAGGCCCACAGCGCCTGCCCGTTGGAGAGCAGCAGGTTGAAGCTGCCGTGCGCGGCGATCGGCGGCAGCAGCTCGCGCAGCGTGCGGCTGAGCTCATCGACCGTCGGCACGCCCGCGTGCGACTTCGCGAGTTCCTGCATCAGCCAGCAGAAGGCGCGTTCGCTGTCGGTGTCACCCACCGGGCGGAAGGCCGCGTGCAGCCGCGGCGCGAAGCCCTCGAGGTTGCCGTTGTGCGCGCAGACCCAGTAGCGGCCCCAGAGCTCGCGCACGAACGGATGCGTGTTCTGCAGCGCGACACTGCCCTGCGTGGCCTTGCGGATGTGGGCGATGACGACCTCGCTGCGGATCGGGTAGCGCTTGACGAGCTCGGCCACCGGCGAGCTGCGCGCCGACTGGCAGTCGATGTAGTGGCGCAGGCCGCGGCCCTCGAAGAAGGCGATGCCGAAGCCGTCCTTGTGCTCGTCGGCACGGTGCGCCAGGCCCGTGAAGCTGAACATCACGTCGGTCGGCGTGTTGGCGTTCATGCCCAGCAGCTGGCACATCGCGAGCCTCGAAGCGAGCTACTCGAACATCAGCTTGGTGATGCCGCGCCAGGACAGCAGCCGCCCCGGGTTCTGCGTCTCCTCGAGCACGCCGCTCATGCGCTGCAGGATGCGCGGGCTGCGCTGCGCGCGCCAGATCACGAGGTCGGTGAGCCAGGGCCGGTGATTGACGTGCGCCGCCTGCTCGTAGAGCCGGAAACGCGGCCGCAGCGCCTGCAGCGCGGCTTCGTAGCGCCCCCGCACCGTCTCGTCGCTGGCCTGCAGGTCGATCGCCTCGCCGGCGAGCAACCCGGTCTCGAGCGCCTTGCCGATGCCCTCGCCGGTGAAGGCGTAGGTGCTGCCGGCGGCCTCGCCCGCCGCCAGCATGCCCGCGCGCGACCAGCGTGCGCCCGAGAGCGAGCAGCGCAGCGGCGCGCCCTTCAATTCCCCATTCCCTTCGCCTTGCAGCGTGCCGCTGGCCATCAGCTCGCGCGCCGGTCGGTAGACCTCGCAGAAGGTCTCGAAGAGGCGCTTGAGGTTCACGTCCTGCATGCGAAAGCCGCCGTCGCCGCGCTCGACCGCGTGGCTGCCGGTAAGGCCCGCGCCGATGTTGAAGCAGGCTCCCGGCGCCGGAAAGATCCAGCCGTAGCCGCCGGCCAGCCGCGGGTGCCAGAAGATCTCGAGCCCGGTGATGCGCCCGACCATGGCCTCGCTCTTCACGTAGCCGCGCAGCGCGATCCCGCTGGGCGTGCGCCGCTCGCACAGGCCCGAGGCCACGAGCCCCTGCACCACCGCGCCGGTGGCCAGCACGACCCAGCGCGCCGCGAGCTCGTGCACTGCGCCGCCGCGGCGCAGGCGCACGCCGACGACGCGATCCTCACCATCGACGAGCGGCGCCTCGAAGCGCGCCGGCATCAGCAGCCGCGCGCCGACGCGTTCGGCCGCGCGCACGAGGATCTCGTCGAGCTGCCGCCGCGGCAGCACCGCCAGTCGCCCGGGCACGTCGACGTGGCGCCCGCGCGGCCCGGTGCAGCGCACGAAGCCCACGCGCTGCGCCTGCCCCATCACCTCGTCGAGCACCCCGATGCGCGCCAGCGCCGCGTGCGCGTCGGGGATCAGGCCGTCGCCGCAGACCTTGTCGCGCGGGAACACGTGCTGGTCGACGAGAACGACGTCCAGCCCCCGGCGTGCGAGCTGCCACGCCGCGGCACTGCCCGCCGGGCCGGCGCCGATGACGGCGACGTCACAGCTCGTCGGCAACGGTGAGACGTTCGCGGACTCAGGCATGGGGGCACGATTCTAGGCAGCGCCCCGACGATGTCCGAGTCGCCGTCGCCGATCTTGACCGCAGCCGGCGATGCGTCCAGCATCGCCGCGACCGCCCCGCAGCGCGCTTTGCGCCTGCGGCCACGCCCACAACATCCTCCGTCGCATCATGTCCCACTTCCCCCGCCTGCTCTCCTCGCTCGTCGTCGGCGGCCTGGCACTGCCCAACCGCATCGTGATGGGCGCGATGCACACGCGGCTGGAGACGCTGGACCGTCCGCACGAGCGCCTGGCGGCCTTCTACGCCGCGCGTGCCCGCGGCGAAGCCGGGCTGCTGCTCACCGGCGGCTACACGCCCGTGCCCGAGGGTGCAATGGACCCCGCCGCGCCGGTGCTGGATCATCGAGATCAGCTGCCCGCGCACCGCGCGATCGTCGGTGCGGTCGCGCAAGCCGGCGGCCGCATCGCGCTGCAGATCCTGCACGCCGGACGCTATGCGCGCGTTCCGGGCTGCGTCGCGCCCTCGGCGGGCAGGGCACGCATCAGCCCGATCGAGCCGCGCGTGCTCTCGACCGACGAGGTACACGCCACGATCCGCAGCTTCGCGACGACCGCCGCACTTGCGCGCGAGGCCGGCTACGCCGGCGTCGAGGTCATGGGCTCGGAGGGCTACCTGATCAACGAGTTCACCTCGGCGATCACCAACCGGCGCGAGGACGAGTACGGCGGCTCCTTCGACGCGCGGCTGCGCTTCCCGGTCGAGATCGTGCGTGCCGTCCGCGAGGCCGTCGGCCCGGACTTCCTGCTGATCTATCGCATTTCGGCGATCGACCTGATGCCCGGTGGCATGACGCCGGAAGAGACCGCAACCCTCGCGCGCCGCGTCGAGGCCGCCGGCATCGACCTCATCAACACCGGCATCGGCTGGCACGAATCGCTGGTGCCGACGATCGCCGCCGCAGTGCCGCGCGCGGCCTGGATCGATGCGGTGCGTCACGTGAAGCAGGCGGTCGCGATCCCGGTGATGGCGTCCAACCGCATCAACACGCCCGAGGTCGCCGAAGCGATCCTGGAGAGCGGCGCCGCCGACCTCGTCTCGATGGCGCGGCCGCTGCTGGCCGACCCCGGCTTCGCGCGCAAACTGCGGCTGCAGCAGAGCGACGAGATCAACACCTGCATCGCCTGCAACCAGGCCTGCCTGGACGCGATCTTCAGCGAGCGCGCGGCAAGCTGCCTCGTCAACCCGCGCGCCGGGCGCGAGATCGAGTTCAGCGACGGCCGCGCGGCGCACACGCTGAAGCTGGCCGTCGTCGGCGGCGGGCCGGCCGGCATGGCCTTTGCCGTCAACGCCGCCGAGCGCGGCCATCGGGTGACGCTGTTCGAGGCGCAGACGCAGCTCGGCGGCCAGCTCGAGATGGCGCGGCGCATCCCCGGCAAGAGCGAGTTCAACGAAACCCTGCGCTATCACCGCACGAGGCTGCAGCGCCTGGGCGTCGAAGTGCACCTGGGCCGGCGTGTAGCCGCCGAGGAACTCGCCGCGGGCGGTTTCGACGAGGTCGTGCTCGCGACCGGCGCGGTGCCGCGTCGCCCCGAGATCCCCGGCATCACGCACCCCAAGGTGCTCGGCTACGACGACGTGCTCGCGCGCGGCGCGGCGGTGGGCCGGCGCGTCGCGATCATCGGCGCCGGGGGCATCGGCTTCGACGTCGCGCTCTTCCTGCTCGGCGACGCGCTCGATTCGACCGAGATCGGGCGCTTCCGCCGCACCTGGGGCGTCGACGCCGCGCTGCAGGGTGCGGGTGGCCTCGCGCAAACGCCCGCGCGAGCGCCCTGGCGCGAAGTGCATCTGCTGCAGCGCAAGCCGGGAACACCGGGCAGGACGCTTGGTCGCACGACCGGCTGGATCCTGAAGGCCCTGCTGCGCCAGGCGCAACTGAAGACGCACGCGGGCGTGCGCTACGAGGCGATCGACGACGAGGGCCTGCACTTCGTCGATGCCGAGGGCCAGCGGCAGTGCCTGGCCGTCGACCACGTGATCGTCTGCGCCGGTCAGGTCGAGGATCGCTCGCTGCACGAGGCGCTGGTGGCGCGCGGCGTCACCGCACACCTGATCGGCGGCGCCGATCAGGCCGCCGAGCTGGACGCCGTGCGCGCGATCGACCAGGCCGCACGCCTGGCGCAGCGCATCGGTCAGGCCTCGCCGGGCATGTAGGCCTTCACCTCGCGATGGGACACGATCATCAGCTGTACCTGCGCGCGTCCTCGATCACCTTGCCGTCGTTCGGCAGGCTGCCGAGGTCGAGCAGCTCGACCTCGCCGCGGAGCTTGGTGATCTCCCGGATCGCATCGGCCAGCCGCGCCGCGAGCGCCTCGCCGCCGCCGGCGGCGGCCAGTTTCGCCGCATCGACCTCGCACTTCAGCGTCATCCGGTCGTTGGCCATCTCGCCCTCGATCACCAGGCGGGCGCGACTCGCCGCGGGGACCCGGCGGGTGATCTCGGCCACCTGGCCCGGGTGCACGAACATGCCGCGCACCTTGGCGGTCTGGTCGGCGCGACCGAGCCAGCCGCGGATGCGCACGTTGGTGCGCCCGCAGGGCGAGATGCCCGGCAGCACGGCGGAGAGGTCGCCGGTGCCGAAGCGGATCAGCGGGTATTCGGGATTGAAGCTGGTGACGACCACCTCGCCGACCTCGCCGTCGGGCACCGGCTCGCCGGTGCCGGGGCGCACGATCTCGAGAATGAGTTCCTCGTCGAGGATCATGCCCTCCATCGCGCTGGATTCGTAGGCGATCAGGCCCACGTCGGCGGTGCCGTACCACTGCAGCACGGTCTCGATGCCCTGCTCGTGAAACCACTGGCGCAGGCTGGGCGGCAGCGCCTCGGCGGCCAGCAGTGCGCGCTTGAGCTTCGAGACATCGAGCGCCAGTTCCCGCGCCTTCTCGACGATGATGCGCAGGAACGAGGGCGTGCCGGTGTAGGCGTCGGGCCGGAAACGGCGGATCAGCTCGATCTGCTGCTCGGTCTGCCCGGTGCCCGCGGGAATCACCGCGCAGCCGAGTCGGCGCGCGGCGCCGTCGACCATCCACGCGCCGGGAGTGAGGTGGTAGCCGAAGCAGTTCTGCACCACATGCCCGGCGCGGATGCCGGCGGCGTAGAGCGCGCGCGCGGCGCGCCACGAGTCCTCGCGTACGCCCTCCGGATCGAAGATCGGCCCGGGCGACATGAACAGGCGTCCAAGCTGCCCCGGCTCGACCGTGGTCAGTCCGCCGAAGGGGGGATCCTGCTCCTGCAGGGCCTTCAGGTCGCCCTTGCGCAGCACCGGCAACTGGGCCAGTGCCTGGCGCGAGGAAACCGCCTGCGGCTCCACGTCCTGCAGCCGCACCCGCCAGCCGCGCGCACGTGCGCTGGCATGCGCAACGAGATCCGGCAGCGCCGCCATCAGTGCGCTTTCGCGCGCCTCGGCCGAGCGGGTCTCGAGCTGGTCGTAGTAGGCGGACATCGGGGACATCGGGGACATCGGCTCAGAGCCAGCGCTTGCGGCGCTTGAACGACTTCAGGTTCTTGAACGAGCGGCGCTCCTCGCCTCCGCCGCCCAGGTAGAACTCGCGCACGTCCTCGTTGTCGACGAGTTCGGCCTGCGTGCCGTCGAGCACGATCTTGCCCGACTCCATGATGTAGCCGTAGCTGGCCGCCTGCAGCGCCATGCGCGCGTTCTGCTCGACCAGCAGGATGGTGATGCCCAGCTCTCGATTGAGCTGGCGGATGATGCCGAACACCTCCTTGACCAGCAGCGGCGACAGGCCCATCGAAGGCTCGTCGAGCAGGATCATCTTCGGCCGAGCCATCAGCGCGCGGCTGATCGCAAGCATCTGCTGTTCGCCGCCCGACAGGTAGCCGGCCAGGCCGGTGCGTTCGCGCAGGCGCGGGAAGAAGTCGAACACCATGTCGAGGTCGCGGCGCACCCCGCCGTCGCGCCGCGTGTAGGCGCCCAGGCGCAGGTTCTCGATCACCGTCATGTCCTCGACGATGCGCCTGCCCTCCATCACCTGGAAGATGCCGCGGCGCACGATCTGCTCGGGCGCCATGTTGGCGATCTCCTCGCCCATGAAGTTGACGTTGCCGCGCGTGACCTCGCCGTCCTCGGTGCGCAGCAGCCCGGAGATCGCCTTCAGGGTGGTCGACTTTCCGGCGCCGTTGGGCCCGAGCAGCGCGACGATCTGCCCCTGCGGGACCGAGAGGCTGACGCCGCGCAGCACGAGGATCACCTCGTCGTAGACGACCTCGATGTTGTTGACCGTCAGGATCGGGGTGCCGGCGGCGACCGCCGGCTCCGCCTGCTTCGTTTGCGCTTCGACCATGGTTGCGCTTCCTGCTGCGACCGGCCGCTTCCCTTCCGCGGCCGCCAGTGGCGCGGAAGGGAAGCCGGCAGCGATCACCAGCCGAGCCACTCCGGCTTGCGCGGGATCACCGACTCGCCGATCTTCTCGATGC
>Ga0116142_10005460_pt1 | contig 11450 bp, 10 predicted proteins | sample AD_UKC033_MetaG_FD_89785 | JGI IMG/M metagenome (GOLD analysis project Ga0116142, IMG submission 89785) | Active sludge microbial communities of municipal wastewater-treating anaerobic digesters from USA - AD_UKC033_MetaG | ecosystem: Engineered > Bioreactor > Anaerobic > Digestate | place: USA... | reverse complement strand
GTGATTCAGCCAATGGGTTTGGTGATGCTCAGACTATTATACCAATTCCGCATCACTCGAATTGAGCATCACCTGCTGAAAACCGGCGGCCGAACCCGGTCGTGCGGCGGAACGCAGGGATGAAGTGAGGGTGTGCGGTCACGACGCCGGCAACCCGCGAAGGTGTCCGGAATGAAGGCGCATCACCGGCAAGGATGGAACGCCTTGCCGAAACGAAGACCGGGATGCCCGGCGTCCGGGCATCCCGGAATGGGTGGCGCGATCAGTCGAACGCCGTACCTGTCGGGCGGCTCACTTGATCTCGACGAACATCCGGTAGAACGACTCCCGGCCGTGGGTGCCGCCGGTGCTGGCCACGGCGATGTAGTGGTCGCCGGTCGTCGCCGCCGTGTACGAATAGACCGGATCATTCAGCCCGGTGATGGACGTGTTGGCCCCGCCCACCGCCGCCTGGCTCGGGTCGTAGATGGTGAAGAGCGCGTCCAGGGGGGAGCCGGCGATGTCGGCGACCAGAAAAATATAAACCGTATGGCCGGTGTTCAGGTGAAAGGAGTAGTAATCGAGATCCGCTCCATCGGCGGACGAGTTCACCGTGCCGACGATTTCGACGGGCCAGTGGTCAAATTTTTGGGCGTCGGCGAAGCTGTCGTTGTCTTCCCGGTCGTAGAGGATGTTGCAGCGGAGGGTGGAGTCGGGCTGGACCGTCAGGGAGCTGTAGACGTCGCTGGTGTCGTTCCAGACGTGTTTGAGCGCCGTCACCGCGATGTTCTTGTTGCTGGACAGGCGGACGATGCCATGCCAGCGGTCGCCCCAGGCCACATCGTTGAACAGCTCCGACAGGAATCGCGAGTAGTGGCACCAGGCCGGCACCTCGATGGTCTGGGTGCTCACCGCGGCGCCGCCGGCCGCCGGGATCAGGGTGGCGGTGATGTGGGCGTCCTCGTCTCCCGGATTGACGACGGCGAAGCCCATGTCCACCTTCGTGCTCTCGACCACATCCTCCACCGGCGACACGTCGGCGGAAAATGTAAACTGGGTCGCTAAGGGTGAAGGGAGAATCCCGGCTGACCAGACCACCTGCGGCGGGTCCGGCATGAAGTTGTAGAACGTGAAACTCGCGGACACGTTGACGGGTTGCATGGAGAGGATCTGGGCCCAACCCACTTTCAACGGATCGATGCAGCCGGTGAAAAAGAAGACGGATTGGTACGGCTGGAGTGTGAATGTGAAGGTGGACTGGTGGCCGCCCAAACCCTCGCGGCTGCGGAGGTCGATGTCCCACATGGATCCATTATCGTCGATGAAGGACATGGTGATCTGGGTGGATGTAGGCTGCACATTATGGATCCAGATCTCGGTGCCGAAGATGTAGCTGCCGTCCACCACGTGGGGGATGATGTAGGTGCTGCTGTAGGCGCTTGCGGGCGCGCCCATCGCAATGGCCAAGCCGACAGCCAGGAGCAGCATCGTCAAGTTGCGCAGGTTCATGAATGCCTCCTTTCTATGAGTTGTTCAATGAGACGGCGGACTATCAGAATTTGTCATGGGAGGATTGCCGGTGAAGCCGGGCGTGGGACCGCGGCAACCCCGGCGCCGGTGGCAAGGCCGGATGTCATCTGCCGGCGGCCGGCTGGTGCACGTCGCCTCACCATGTGAAGGTGAACTCCAGCGGTTCGGCGGACGGCAGCACGCCGGCGGGCGGCGCCAGCCGGATGTACAGGGGGATGCTCCCGTCCGAGGCGGCTGCGGCGGCCTTTACCGACAGCTCCGCCGGGGCGCCCCCGCCGGCGGCGGCGAACAGTAGGGCCAGCGCGCCGGCCACCTCGTCCGCGACCGCTTCGGGCGGCAGCGTGCCGGCGGCTTCGTGGAGCTGGATCAGGAACGCCACCACGCGGTTCAGGTAGAGCGCGGGCTCCAGCCGCTGGCCGCTCACGGTGACGGCGTGGGGCAGGAACGCCTCGATCCGGCCCGGTTCCACCGCCAGCGGCGAGATGCCCGCCGCCTTGAATTGCTGCAGCCGCTCGCGGGGGAACACGGCGGCGGTGGGGGTGGGGCGGTCGCCGGTGTCGATGCCGGGCAGTCCGCGCAGGGCGATCTGGCGCCACTCGGCCAGGTGCGTGGGCCAGCCGAAGCGGGCCACGCTCTGGGCGGCCAGGGCGCCGGCGGCCCACGCGGGGCTCAGCCAGAGCGGTTCCGTCTCGTCGCAAGCGGCGATCCCGTGGCCCAGCTCGGACCGGTGGGGCTCCCGGCCGGCGAACGGATTGCAGGTGGCCGTCAGCCAGGCGCCGCCGGGCTGTTCCGCCAGGCGCCGCCACTTGGCAAACGCCGCGTCTTCCAGGTAGTTGGGCAGGTGGGGGAGCCGGGTGATCTCGGGCCAGCTTGGCAGGTGGAAGAAGGCCGGAGCCAGTTCCACGACGAGCGGCGCCTGGAGGGCGTCGGCGCAGCCGGCCGCCCGCTCCAGCATCTCCAGGCCGCGGGGCGAGCTGTCGAAAGGGAGCGCCACCAGGATCAGGTTGGGTGGCGCCGCGGCCAGCTCGCGGACCAGCAGGTCCAGCGCGTCGGTCAGCGAGTCGGCAGCGGCCGGCACGATCCGGAAGCGGAGGCCGTCGCCCAGCGGGAACGGACCCTGGCGGGTGAGCGTGGCCAGCCCGCGCCAGGCGGCCTCGGCCGCCCGGAAACCGGCGTCGGCGAACACAGCGGACAGGATGCGGCCGAGCAGCACGTCCAGCTGGTCGGGCCAGGTGGAGGCGTGATGGTCCGCCGGTGACGGCGCGACCGGCGCGGCGTCGGTCCCGGGGAGGGCGACCATGGAGAAGATGTCGTCAATGGCCTCGCTTCGGGCGCGGGCGACCGCCGCTTCGCCGCTGGACGGCGGCGGAGGGATGGGGAGAGCGGGCCAGCGGCCGGTGGCCTCGGCGTACACGTCCTGGGGATCGACGCGCCGGGCCAGCGCCTTCCGGATATGCTGGGCGGCCTCCCGGTAGGCGGTCAGCCCCGGCACGTTGCGGGCGATCTGGTCAGGCCGGAAGTCACGCAGTTGCCGGACGGGCACCTCGACGCGGGCGGGTGGGAAAAGCTCTCTATGTACGGGCACGGCAAAGACAGCGCCGAGGTCGTTCAGGGCGGTGTCGAGCTCGTCCGTGGCGTAGGGCCGGCTCAGCCTCGGCGTGGCGGACGGTGCGAAAGGAGCGACCGCGACCACTTGGAAGGGCACGGGAGGGATCCGTTGCATGGCGATGTCCTTTGCGTCGATTTGCTCCTATTTTACAACAATCGCGCCCGCATTTTGTCATCGTGCTCGTAATCGAGGTTCGGGGCTCGGGTCTCGGGGTTCGGGTTTCGTTCCCAACCCTCAACCCATAACCCTCAACGTTCTTTGTGTCCTTCGTGACTTCGTGGTGAATGACTCGAACTTCGGACTTCGGATTTCGTGCTCGTAATGGTAATCGTGCTCGTAATCGTAATCGTGCTCGTAATCGTGCTCGTAATCGTGATCGTAATCGTGATCGTAATCGATCGGTTTGAAGGTGTGATGTTGAAACGTTCGCAGGTTCGCAAGTTCCAGGTTCGCAAGTTCGCAATCAGTTGATAGTTGATGGTTGACCGTTCGTTCTGTTCGTTTGCCTTCTATCGTCTCCCTTCTCCCGTCTCCCTTCTCCCGTCTCTCAATTCGCAGATTCACCCATTCACCGCTCATCTTTGTGCCCTTCGTGCCTCAGTGGTGACCTGACCGACTTCGGACCTCGGTTCCGGAGGCGGCGGCACGAAATATTCTGGTGTTCTATCACTCTCCAAACAAAACAGATAAGTTTTAACGGGCTTTTCTCCGGACAGAAACCGTCGAACACTTCGCCGCGGATCCGTTTGTATAGGTAAGACCACTTTGGGGAGGTTGCCATGGAGGATGAAGTGAAGATCCGGATCGCGGCGCTGGCGCAGATGCTCTGGAAGGAATTCCGCACGGTCGTGGAGCTGCCGGACGCCGTGCCGGAGGCGGTGCGGCTGCAGCTCATGGAGGAGGCGTATGCCGAAGTCCAGCTCGACGGCAACGAGCCGTTCGACGACGATTGCCCCATCTGCCGAATGCTCGCCGCCGAAGGGAACTGGACGCGGCACTACGATTTCTGCTCCGGGTGGTGCCCCGGCTGCCGGATCCTCGACTGGTGCGAGACGGCCGGCAGCCAACACTCGGCCGAGGAGATCGCCTGGATGAAGGCGAACGGGAGCTATCCGCCGGACTCGTGTCCGGCGGACGAGTTGACCCGCCATCACCTGGTGCAGGACCGGGAGCCGGTTGACGGCGCGGCCGGGAATTGACGCGGGGCGAGCGGGCCGGCGTCAGTCGCAGAGGGCCACCAGATCGATTTCCACGGCGCCGTCCAGGGGCAGCCGGGCCACCTGCACGGTGCTGCGGGCGGGCTTGCCGGCGCCCAGGTATTCGCCGTAGACGGCGTTGAACGCCTTGAAGTCGTTCATGTCGCGCAGGAAGCACGTGGCCTTCACCACCCGGTCGAGGGAGCTGCCGGCGGCGGCCAGCACCGCCTTCAGGTTGGCGAAAACCTGGTGAGTCTGGACCGAAATGTCGCCGGTGAGGAGTTGACCGGTTTTCGGATCGATGGCCAGCTGGCCGGATGTGAAGACGAATCCGCCGGCCTTGATGGCCTGGGAGTACGGGCCGATGGCCGCCGGAGCGTCCGAGGTGTGCACGGTGGATCGGGTCATGGAGTTCTCCTAGGTTTTGGATTGCGCAGGCCCGCCGGAGTCAGGCCGTGGTTCCGCCGGGTGTCCGTTGCCGGAGGGCGCCGGAGGCGGTTCCTCATGTTTCGCTATTTTGCCGTTGGCCGGGATGGGCGCCGCCGCGGCCTGGCCGTTGGCCGCCGGAGCGACCGGGGACGCGTCCTCGCGCTTGCCCTTCTTGCCGTTGACCGGTTTGGGTGCAGGCGCGGCGGTGTCCGCGGCCACCGGCGGAACGGCCTCGCCGTTCCGGACGGCGTCCGGGATGACCAGCTTGTCGGTATCGGCGCCGATGAGCTCGCCGGCAGCCTCGGCGGCGGGCTGCGCCGGTTGGCCGAACTGCGCGTGAATGCCCGTCTGGGCCGGGTAGTCGATGCGCTTGTGGGTGGCCGTGGCCAGCGCCTTGGTCAGGACGGCGGTGATCCGCCGGAGCTCCGACAGGGTGAGCGGCGACTCGTCGAGCTGGGACTGGGTGAGCTTGTGGTTGACGATCTTCTCGATGGCTTTGCGGACAGTCTCCTCGGAGTGGTCGGTGAGCACCCGCGACGCCGCCTCCACCGAGTCGACGACCATCAGGATCGTGGCCTCGCGGGAGCGCGGCCGCGGCCCCGGATAGGCGAAATAGCTGCCGGAGATGCCGGCCGTCTCCGGATTGTTCTTGGCCTTCTCGAAAAAATAATCCATCACGGTGGTGCCGTGGTGCTGGGGAATGAAGTCGAGGATCTTGCGAGGCAGCTTGAACTTGCGGCCGAGTTCCACGCCCAGGATGATGTGCGATTTCAGGATCTTGGAACTGGCGTACGGCGAGATCTTGTCGTGGGGATTGTCACCCTGAGGGTTGATGTTCTCCACGAAATAGGTGGGTCGGAGCATCTTGCCGATGTCGTGGTAGTAGGCGCCCACCCGGAGCAGCAGGGCGTTGGCGCCGATCTCGTTCGCCGCGATCTCGGCCAGGTTGGCCACGGCCAGCGAGTGGTGGTAGGACCCCGGCGCCTTCAGGTACAGCTCGCGGAGCAGGGCGGAATCCAGGTCGGCCAGCTCCATCAGCCGGAACGGCGACACGTGTCCGAACACCTTCTCGAACACGGGGATCAGGAGCAGGGTCAGGATGCTGGACAGCGGGCCGCTGAGGAACGCGCCGACGGCGTCCTGCTGGACGATGGCCGAGAGCAGTCGCTCTCCGGTCATGGGCACGATGGCGAGGTAGATGACCAGGTTGGTGATCCCGACGGCCAGGCCGGTGGAGAAGACCTGGGAGCGCTTCTTTACGTTCTGCAGCCAGAACAGGGTGACGATGCCGCCGCTGAAGAGCACCAGCATGAGCTGGGAGTCGAAATTGGACAGGATGGCCACGAAGATGGTGGTGAAGATCACCAGCGACGGTACGATCTTGTTGAAAATGAGGATGTTGACCAGCATCGCCAGCATGGCCACCGGCACGTAATATACGGAGATGATGCCGGTGAGACTGGCGAACTTGGCCACCAGCAACACGAGGAGTATGACGAGGAAGACGAACACCAGGTTCTTGTTTTCGTCCTCCCGGCTCTCCGAGAAGAATTGCCCGAACCAGAAGACCAGGATCAGGATCAGGAGCTGGTAGACCACGTAGTAGCCGGCCAGGGCGTAGAGGGCCGGCAGCTGGCGGTTGGCCCGGTATGCCTTGACCAGCTCCAGGTCGTCGGGCGTGACGATCTTGCCCCGGGCCAGCAGGGGCGAGTCCTGGGGCGAGTAGTGGATTTTCTTGAAGGAAAACGGATAGGAGATCTTCAGATTGATGGGGTACGCCTTGCCCGGCACCGGTTCGGGAAAGTAGTCCACCCAGAATTCGAATGTGGTGAGCAGCACCAGCATTAGGGCGAAGAAGACGCTGATGATCCACTTGAAGCCGGAGAGGCGGTAGAAGCGGTACTGGTGGCTCCGGATCTCCTTGATCTCGGACTCGGTGTCCAGTTCCTCTTCGGGGACGTCGAAGGAGGTCAGGATCGAGGTGACCCGCTTGCGTTCCCGGGTGGACTGGCGGGCGAGCAGAAAAACGGTGGTCGCCACGGCGACGAAGGCGATGAGGGAGAGGCCGAAGATCAGCAGTTGTGAGTCCATGAGGCGCCTGAAACCGTGTATTGCCGGCGCGCAAAACGGCCCAATTATAGCACAGCCGGCGTGTCAAGGGGGATTTGGCGGCCGCGCCCGCCGACTGTCCGCCCGAAGCCGCCGGCGTTGCAGCCACGTCGCCTTTGGCAACCGCCGGTCATTTCGGATACAATAGGCACAGCGGATACTCCGAATGCGTGCACGAACGGCGAGACACTCCGGCGGAGCCCCCGGCCCGCCGGCTCCAGGAGGCGGCCGATGAAAGTCATCAAGAACATCCTGTACCCCATGCAGTTCAAGGACTACTCGCTGGACATGCTGGAGTATGTCATCCTGACGGCGCGGTCGCTCCGGGCGCGCCTGCACCTGCTCCACGTGATCACGGGGACCGAGACGTCCAGCTTCGACGAGCTCAACGACTTCTTCTATGCGGTCGTCAGCGACTCGGACGCCCGGCTGGCCCGCCAGCGCCCGGATCCGCTGGACCTGGTCAAGGTGCACGTGAAAGCCGACGCGATCTGGAACGGCATCGTCACGTACGCCCGGGAGCAGGCGGTGGACCTCATCCTGATGGCCGCCCACGCGGCGCCCGGCGAGCGGGCCGCCGATCTCGGCGACAACATCCCCAAGGTGCTGGAGCTCAGCCACTGCCCGGTGCTGGTCATGTGGGACGCCCGCGTCCAGAAGAAGCACCAGAGCCGGGAGGAGCTCACCCTGACCGAAATCCGAAAGGAGATCGCCGCGAAAAAGAAATGATGCGCCCGCGCCGGCGCCCGGTTATCAAAACCCGCCGGCCGAAACAGAATTGTCCCGTCTGCGGTTTTAAGATAGAATGGCCGCACGTCGCGGCGGATGGATGAGCGCATGATCGAAAAAATCAACTTCCCGACCGACCTGAAGAAGCTCTCCTTCGAGGAGATGGACGTCCTGGCCGAGGAGATCCGCAATCTGCTCATCCAGGTGGTGTCCAAGAACGGCGGCCACCTCGCCTCGAACCTCGGCGTGGTGGAGCTGACCCTGGCGCTGCACTACGTGTTCAACGCGCCCCGCGACAAGATCGTCTGGGACGTCTCCCACCAGTGCTACACCCACAAGATCCTCACCGGCCGCCGCGACCGCTTCCCGACGCTGCGCCAGTACGAGGGGATCAGCGGCTTCTGCAAGCGCGAGGAGAGCGAGTACGACGCGTTCAACGCCGGGCACTCCTCCACCTCCATCAGCGCCGCGCTGGGGCTGGCCACGGGGCGGGACATGGCCGGCCGGAACAACCACGTCATCGCCGTGATCGGCGACGGCGCGCTCACCGGCGGCATGTCCATGGAGGCGATCAACCAGGCGGGCCACCTGGGCCGCAACCTGATCATCATCCTGAACGACAACGAGATGTCCATCTCGCCCAACGTGGGGGCCTGGTCGGGCTATCTCAAGCGCATCATCGACGGCCAGGCCTATACCCTGTTCGTCCGCGACGTCCAGGCCGTCCTCAAGGGCATCCCGGGCATCGGCGACCAGGTGCTCAAGGCGACGCGCAGCCTGGCCGACGCGGTCAAGACGTTCTTCGTGCCGGGCAAGCTGCTCGAGGAGCTGGGCCTGCAGTACGTGGGGCCCATCAACGGCCACAGCATCCCCATCCTCGTGGCGGCGCTGGAGGAGGTGCGGAAGAAGTCCGGCCCGGTGCTGGTGCATGTGGTCACCCGCAAGGGGAAGGGCTACGCACCGGCGGAAAAGGAACCGGACAAGTGGCACGGCGCCGCCCCGTTCGTCATCGAGACGGGCCTGGGCGTCTCGCCGTCCGGCACCCCGTCGTACACCTCGATCTTCGCCCAGACGCTCACGGAGCTGGCTCGGACGGACCCGAAGATCCTGGCCATCAGCGCGGCCATGCTGTCGGGCACGGGCCTGGACGCCTTCAAGGAGGCGTTTCCGGACCGCTGCTTCGATGTCGGTATCGCCGAGCAGCATGCCGTCACCTTCGCCGCCGGGATGGCCGCCGAAGGGTTCCGGCCGGTGGTGGCCATCTACTCCACGTTCCTGCAGCGCGCGTTCGACCAGGTGTTCCACGACGTCTGCCTCATGAACTTGCCGGTGGTGTTCGTCCTGGACCGGGCCGGGATCGTGGGCGACGACGGCCCCACCCACCACGGCCTCTACGACCTGGCCTACATGCGGATCCTGCCCAACATGACCGTCATGGCGCCCAAGGACGAGGGCGAGCTGCGCCACATGCTCAAGACGGCGCTGGCGCACAACGGCCCGGTGGTGATCCGCTTCCCCCGCGGCAGCGCGCTGGGCGTGCCGCTGGATGAGCCCCACCTCCTCCCCATCGGCACGGGCGAGGTGCTCCGGCCCGACGGCCCGGTGGCCCTGGCGGCCGTCGGCAACATGGTGCACCCCGCGCTCCAGGCGGCCGAGTTGCTGGAGCGCAAGGGGATCGGCTGCGGCGTGATCAACGCCCGCTTCGTCAAGCCGCTGGACGTGGAGCTGTTCAAGCACGCCCTGGCCAGCCGGGTGGTGGTCACCCTGGAGGAGGGCGTGCTCCAGGGCGGATTCGGCAGCGCGATCCTGGAGTTGCTCCGCGAGGAGAACGTGCCGCACCGCGACGTGCTTCGCATCGGCCTGCCCGACCGGCTCATCACCCACGGCACCCAGAAAATCCTGCGCGCCCGTTACAAGCTGGACTCCGAGGGGATCGCCGAGACCGTCGAGGAATTCCTGGAGCAGCGCGGATGGCTAAAGAACGAATCGACCGGCTCCTTGTTGCCCGGGGTCTGGTCGAGACCCGCCAAAAAGCCCAAGCCCTGATCATGGCCGGCGCCGTGCTGGCGGACAACCAGAAGGTGACCAAGCCGGGCGCCTCGGTGGCCGCCGACGCCGAGATCCGTCTGCTGGACGCCGGCTGCCCCTTCGTCAGCCGCGGCGGGATCAAGCTCGCCCACGCCCTGGACGCGTTCGGGGTGGCGCCCGCCGGCCGGACCTGCCTGGACCTCGGCTGCTCCACCGGCGGCTTCACCGACTGCCTCCTCCAGCGCGGGGCGGCGCGGGTCCACGGCGTGGACGTGGGCCGCGGCCTCCTCCACGCCCGGCTGCGCGCCGACCCGCGGGTGACGCTCACGGAGCGGTGCAACGCCCGGAACATCCGGCCGGAGGACTTCCCCGGCGCGGCCTTCGACCTGGTGGTCATCGACCTGTCGTTCATCTCGCTGCGGCTCGTGCTCCCGGCGGTGGCCGGGCGGCTCCGCGCCGGCGGCGGCGCCGCGGACGTGGTGGCGCTGGTGAAGCCCCAGTTCGAAGCCGGCCGCGGCGAGGTGGGCAAGGGCGGGATCGTCCGCGACGCCGCAGTCCGGCGGCGGGCGGTGGACGAGGTGGCCCGGGCCGCGGCGGCCGCCGGTTTCACCGTGGCCGGCGAGACCGAGTCGCCCATCACGGGCGCCGACGGCAACGTGGAGTACTTCCTCCACCTCCGCCTCGGCGCTGCGGCGCCCGCGGGCGGCGCCGGCGACGCGCCGCCGCAGCCGGGCGGGAGGACATCGTGAGCTTGAGTCCCTTCCAGCGGATCGGCATCTACCTCAAGTCCGGGCACGAGGGCGCGGCGGAGGCGGTGTCCCAGCTCCTCGCGTTCCTCGCGGCGCGCGGGCACGCCCTGGCGCTCGACGAGGAAGCGGCCCGCCAGACCGGCCGGGACGACCTGCGAATTCCCGGCGGCGAGCTCCCCGACCGGGTGGACCTGGCCGTGGTGCTGGGCGGCGACGGCACCATGCTGGCGGTGGTCCGGCAGATCGGCCCGCGGCCGGTGCCGGTGGTGGGCGTCAACTTCGGCTCTTTGGGTTTTCTCACCGAGATCTCGCGGGAGCGGATGCTGCCCGCGCTCGACGGGATCCTCGACGGCCGCTACCGGATCGAGGAGCGGATGAAGCTGCGGGTGGAGGTGCGGCGCGAGGGCCGGGTGCAGGAGCACTTCCAGGCGCTCAACGACGCCGTGATCAACTACGGCGCGCTGGCCCGCATCATCGAGGTGGAGGTCTCCGTCGACGACCGGTTCCTGAGCCTGTACCGCTCGGACGGGCTCATCGTGAGCACCCCCACCGGCTCCACCGCCTACGCGCTGTCGGCGGGCGGCCCCATCCTGGTGCCCACCAGCCGCAACCTGCTGCTGGCGCCCATCTGTCCCCACACCCTCACCCACCGGCCGCTGGTGCTCGAAAACACCAGCACCATCAGCATCCGTCTGAGGAGCCACGGACACGTCATGCTCACGGTGGACGGGCAGACCGGGGTGTCGCTGGCCGAGCAGGACGAGGTGCGGGTGAGCCAGGCGGACCATCCGGCCCGGCTGGTCTTTCCCGAGGCCCCCGGCTTTTTCGCCGTGCTGCGGCAGAAGCTTAAGTGGGGCGAGCGGTAGTGGAAACAGGCCGACCAGTCTCATTAAATGAAAAAAATGTGATGTGGATCACATTTTCAGTGTGGATATAGGATTAAAAAATTCGTGTAATATCATAACCCCTCCTTTTTTAACGGGCAGCCTCGGGCTGCCTTTTTTTATGGCGAAAACTGTTGGAATAATTGTCAGCCCGCCAGTTGAGCGCTGAGCGTATCAGTTCGAGAGTCGTGCTCGTGATCGTCATCGT
>Ga0116142_10005459_pt1 | contig 11451 bp, 7 predicted proteins | sample AD_UKC033_MetaG_FD_89785 | JGI IMG/M metagenome (GOLD analysis project Ga0116142, IMG submission 89785) | Active sludge microbial communities of municipal wastewater-treating anaerobic digesters from USA - AD_UKC033_MetaG | ecosystem: Engineered > Bioreactor > Anaerobic > Digestate | place: USA... | reverse complement strand
TTATAAGGAAGCGAAAGGCGCCTTCACGGGCGAAATCGCGCCGCAAATGCTGCTTGATGTCGGCTGCGCCTGGGCCATTATCGGCCACAGCGAACGCCGCAAGATTTTCGGCGAAACGGACGCCCTGCTGAGCGAAAAACTGCGTTTCGCGGTGGATACCGGCCTCAAGGTCATGTTTTGCATCGGCGAAACGCTCGAGGAACGGCAAGGCGGCCAGATGAACGACGTGCTGTCGCGACAGGTCGGCGAGGGACTCGCCAAGCTGTCCGCGTCCGATTTCGAGCGCGTTGCGCTGGCCTACGAGCCGGTCTGGGCCATCGGCACGGGCGTGACCGCGACGCCCGAACAGGCCGAGGAAGCCCATGCTTACGTCCGCGACCTGGTACGTCGGCAATTCGATGCAACCATCGCGGAGGGTTTAAGGATTCAATATGGCGGCAGCGTGAAGCCGGACAATGCCGCGCAACTGATTGCGAAGCCGAATGTCGACGGCTTCCTCGTGGGCGGCGCGTCGCTGGACGCGAGGGATTTCGCGGCCATCGTAAAGGCGGGCGCCGGCGGATAAGCGAATCGAGCGCGACGGAACGCGCGGAGGTGTGAGCGTATCATGAGTGTCATTTTCAGTTGGAACGCCCTCTGGTGGCTGATGATCATCCTGTATGTGCCCGCGTGTATCGGGCTCATTGTCATCGTGCTATTGCAGAAGGGACGCGGCGCGGGATTCGCGGGCGCCTTCGGCATCGGCCCCGGCTCGGAGACGGTTTTCGGGCCGCGCATGGCCAAGAGCCTGCCGCAGAAACTCACGCACGGCATGGCCGGCGTCTTTATGGCGATGGCGCTGTTGATGTCGATCATCGGCGGCAAGGTCAGCCGCGGCGAAGCGCCCAAGCTCGCGCCGGAAACCGTCGCCGAAGCCGTTGCGGACGACGCCTACGAGTCTATTTTCAACGAGGGTGCTACGCCTGCGCCCGAGACAACCGCTGTCCCGGACACGGCAGCCGCGCCCGCGGAAACCGCCGCGCCCGCGGAGGCCGACGCGCCTGCGGAGGCCGATGCGCCCGTCGAAGCCGAAACGTCCGCGGTGGTCGTGACGCCGGACGCAATCGCCGAAGAGGCCCCGGTTTCGACGCCCGCCCCCGAGGCCGCCGCCCCGGAATCCGCGCCGGACGCAGCGCCCGCGCCAGAGGCAGCGCCCGCGCCCGCCGAAACGCCCGCCGACGCGGCTGCGGACGCCCAGTAGCGTTGACGAGGAAGACTTTCAGGGGTCCAAAGCGGCGCACGGCTTTGGGCCTTTCGCTTTCGGCTTTGGCGCAACGGCGCCGCCCGGGTGAGGTTTCATGGACAAGATACTGATTCGCGGCGGAAAGCCCCTCAAGGGGGAGGTACACGTGCGCGGCGCGAAGAACGCCGCCCTGCCCCTCATGGCGGCGTCGCTCCTCGCCGAAGGGCCATGTGTCCTGCACAATCTGCCCTGCCTGCACGACGTCTTCACCATGGACAAGATTCTCTCGGGCATGGGCGTGGAAATCGAGTTCACCGGCCGGTACATGACGTTGACCACGCCCGACACGGCGCGGCCCGAGGCGCCCTATGACCTCGTGCGCAAGATGCGCGCATCTTTCTTCGTGCTCGGGCCCCTGCTTGCGCGGTTCGGCCGCGCCCGCGTCTCGCTGCCCGGCGGCTGCGCCATCGGCACGCGCCCCGTGGATATCCACCTCAAGGGCCTCGAAGCGCTCGGCGCCAGGATACGCATAGACGAGGGCTATGTGGCGGCGGAAGGCCGACTCGAAGGCGCGGATGTCACCCTGCCCTTCCCGAGCGTCGGTGCGACGGAGAACGTGATGATGGCCGCCTGCCGCGCCGAGGGCGTGACGCGCCTGAATAACGCGGCGCGCGAGCCCGAGATCGAGGACCTGGCGCGGTTCCTCAACGCCATGGGCGCGCGCATCTCGGGCGCGGGCACGGACCTGATCACCGTGGTCGGCGTGGACACGCTCCAGGGCGTGGAACACGCGATCATGCCGGACCGCATCGAGGCGGGCACGTTCCTTGCCGCGGCGGCGGGCACCCATGGCGACGTCACGGTGATGAATGCCCGGGCCGAGCATATCACCGCGTTCCTCGACAAACTGCGCGAGGCGGGCGCGGAGGTCGAAGTGCATGGACAGCACATCCGCGTCGCGGCCCGGAACGGCCTCAAGGCGGTGGACGTAGCCACCGCGCCGTACCCGGGGTTCGCCACGGACCTCCAGGCGCAGACGATGGCCGTCCTGACCTGCGCCGACGGCGTGAGCCGCATCACGGAGACGGTCTTCGAGAACCGCTTCATGCAGGCGAGCGAGTTGACGCGCATGGGCGCGGACATCGCCCTGGACGGCAACACGGCCGTCGTTCGCGGCGTGGACCACCTCTCGGGCGCGCCGGTCATGGCATCCGACCTGCGCGCGAGCGCCGCGCTGGTGATTGCGGGACTGATGGCGACGCGCGGGGAAACCGCGGTCGCGCGCGTGTATCATATCGACCGAGGTTACGAGCGGATCGAGGAGCGTCTGGCCGCGTTGGGCGCGGACCTCGAGCGCGTCCGCGAGTGAGTGGATACGGATTCCAGGGAGTCGCCACGGATGCAGGTGTTGGAAATTCGCGATGACGCCGCGTATAGCGACGCGCTCGCGTATGCGCGCGGGTTGACTTTTGCCGCGGACGAGCAGGCACTGGTCGAAGTCCGCGAGTCCGTCCGCGCGGTCATCGAAGCAGTGCGGCGCGACGGCGACGCCGCTATCGCCGAATACACGGAGCGTTTTGACCGCGTCGCGCTGCGCCCCGATCACTTCGAAGTGACGCCCGCCGAAATCGACGCCGCGATCGAGGCGGTGGACCCAGGGCTTTTCGCCGTGCTCGAACGCGCGCATGAGAACATCCGCCGCTTCCACAGCAAGAACCTGCGCGAATCGTGGGAGGAGACGCAGGAAGACGGCTCGGTGCTGGGCCAGCACATCACGCCCATCGAGAGCGCGGGCGTTTACGTGCCTGGCGGCAAAGCGTTCTATCCCTCGTCCGTGCTGATGAACATTGCGCCCGCGCGCGTCGCCGGCGTGAAGGACATCATCATGGTCTCGCCGCCTTCGTACAACGGGAGCATCCACCCCGTGGTGCTGGCCGCGGCGCGGATCGCTGGCGCGACCCGCGTGTTTCGCGTCGGCGGCGCGCAGGCCGTCGCGGCGCTCGCCTACGGTACGCGGACCATTCCCGCCGTGATGAAGATCACGGGGCCGGGGAACGTCTACGTCACCGCCGCCAAGGCGCTCATGCGCGGTCAGGTCGAGACCGACAGCGAGGCCGGACCTTCCGAGGTGGTGGTTATTGCCGACGAGAAGGCCGACCCCGCCTACGTGGTCGCGGAACTGCTGGCACAGGCGGAGCACGATGAAGGCGCGCTCGCGATCCTGATCACGACATCCGCGGAACTGGTCGCGACGGTGCGCGAAGCGCTTGCCGAAGAGACGGCCCGCGCGCCGCGCCGCGATATCATCACGCGGTCGCTGGAGGACCGGGGCCGCATTATCCTCGTCCGCGACATGGACGAGGCGGTCGAACTGACGAACCTGATCGCGCCCGAACACCTGAGCATCCAGGTCGAGTTTCCGCGCAAGCTCGCGGACCGCATCACGAACGCAGGCGCGATCATGCTCGGCGGCTGGACACCCGTTGCCGTGGGCGATTATTACGCCGGCCCGAATCACATCCTGCCGACGGGCCGCCGCGCGCGGCGTCAGTCGCCGCTCACCGCAGAGGATTTCCGCAAGGTGACAAACATCCTGTACTACACGCGCGAAAGACTCCGCGCCGACGCGGAGGACATCATCGCGCTAGCGCGGGCCGAGGGCCTTGATGCGCACGCCCGCGCCGTCGAGGTGCGCCTGTGAAGTACGCGCGTGAATTGTTGCGGGACGTGGACGGCTACACGCCCGGCGAGCAGCCGCGCGACGCGGGCGTGATCAAGCTCAACACAAACGAGAACCCGTATCCGCCGTCGCCGCGCGTCCTCGACGCCGTGCGCGGCCTCGGCGCGGAAGCGTTGCGCAAGTATCCCGACCCCGTGGCGACGGCGTTCCGAGAAGCGTGCGCGCACCGCTACGGGTATCCCGGCCCGGAGTGGATCATCGCGGGCAACGGCATGGACGAATTGCTGGCGCTGGCGGTGCGCACCTTCGTCGATCCCGGCGACCGCGTCCTGGCCATGTACCCGACCTACAGCCTCTATGACGTGTTGTGCCGCCTGCACGGCGCGGAACTGGCCACCGTCGATCTCGACGCCGATTTCGGACTTACGGAGGACTTCTTCACGACGCCCGCGCGGCTCTGCTTCTTCACGCGCCCGAACGCGCCCACCGGCCGCGCCGCGCCGCGCGCCGAGGTCGAGCGGTTCTGCGCCGGGTTCAAGGGCGTAATCGTCATCGACGAGGCCTACGTCGATTTCGCGGAAGACAACTGCATGGACCTCGCGCGCCGCTTCGACAACGTCATCGTCATGCGTACGTTCTCGAAGTCGTTCAGCCTCGCCGGCATGCGGATCGGCGTAGCCGTCGCGAACCCGGACCTCGTCAACGAGTTTCTCAAGACGAAAGACTCATACAACATGGATGCCGTCAGCCAGGCAGTCGGCCTCGCGGCCGTCGAAGATTACGCGCACATGGAGCGCAACGTCGCGCGGGTGCGCGCGACCCGCGCGCGACTCATCGGGGATTTGCGGCGGCTCGGCTTCGTCGTGGGCGATTCGCAGGCGAACTTCGTCCTCGCGCGCAAGCAAGGCGCGCCGTCCGCCTGGGAACTCTTCGACGCGCTGCGCAAGCGCGCCATCTATGTCCGCTATTTCGACATGCGCCGCCTCGAAGACGCGATCCGCATCACCGTCGGCACGGACAACGAGTGCGCCGCCCTCGTCGCCGCTCTCGAAACCCTGCTCGACGTTCAGGCGTGACACGTCGCGGCCGCGCGATACATCGCCGCGACCTTCTCGCCCGGAATCTCCGCCAGAATGTTGTGAATCGCGCAGAAGACGTAACCGCCCCCGACCTTCATGCACGAGACCACCTCCCTCACCTCGCGCTCGATATCGGCGACCGTGCCCAGGGGCAAGGTGGACTGCGTGTTCACGCCGCCGCCCCACAGCGCGAGGCGCCCGCACGCCTTCTCCTTCCACTCGCGGCAGCCGCGGCCGCCGGCGGTCCACTGCACCGGGTTCAGCACGTCGAAGCCGCTCGCGATCACGAGGTCGATGAGGTCGTAGACCGCGCCGCACGAGTGCAGGAACGTCTTCACACCCGGCGCGAGACGATGTATCGCGTCGTTGATGCGCCGATAATAGGGCAGGAACAATTCCTCGTAGACCGACGGCGCGGCGACCAACTGCGCCTGGGTGCCCCAGTCGTCCGCGGACACGAGATACACGTCGATGTACGAGTGAATGTGCGGCAATAGCGTTTCGAGCGTCGCGACCGCGTATTGCGTGTACGCCTCGTGCAATGCCGCCACGAACTGCGGGGCCGTCATGCACAGCAGCGGGAACTGCGCGATCCCCGTGAACCCGCCGATGCCGATGCCCGCGCCCGGCCCGCAGAACAGGATGGCCCGGTCCGTTGCCTCCCGCGCGCGGCGGCAGTGCGCCGCGATGCGCATCGCCTCTTCCTCGCGAAACGGGTTCTCGGCAAAATGCTCCCGGATGCGCTCGAGGTCCGGTCTCGGAATCTCGCCCGCCAGGTCGAAGGGCTGCCCGCCGTGATCCGACTCGAAAACGTGCGACGACGGCGGCATGCGGTTCCCGTGACGTGGCTGGATGATCGTGCCGTCCTCGAGTGTCTCGAACATGTCCGGGTCACGCACCAGCGCGGGGAGACGGCCGTTGAAATCGTAAGGACGCCACAACTCCGGCTGCTCGAAGGCGTTTGTCGCGTCCGGCATGACCGTCGCCACGTCGATATCGAGCTCGTCCAGCACGTCGGTGTCCGGCAGCGCCAGCATCTGCCCCGTGTCGTAGACCCGCGGACGCCGCGGCGGCAACCCGAGCGCGGCCACGAGCCCCGGATACGCGAAGCAACTGATACCCGTAGACGCCATGCCCGCCAGGTCCATTGGCGCGCGGTCCGTCTCCTCGAACGCCAGGGCGCGCAACACCCGTTCCCGTCGTGTCATGGTTTCATGTCCCTCCGTGCGCGGCGCGTCCTGAAGCGTGTTTTCGCCGTCGCGACGCGGGATTATAGCATGGTCCCTCCGCTGGCCCCCGTTCGTAGTCCAGCCTTCAGGCCGTCTTCCGGGCAGGCTGAAGCCTGCACTACGAATACCGCCTCGATTGTGCTCATCGCGGCGGGTACGGTAAGGTGTGCATCCAGCACGGCGATCCCGGACGCACCGGTCGCCGTCACGACACGGACAACACATGACGCATAATAAGGAACAGGACACTTGCGACCATGGCTCGGCCTTCGCTCCGGAAGACCTGCTGTCGATGCTGGACCTGCTGCGCGCGGGCGTGATGCTCGCGGGGCCGGGCGGCGAGGTGCTTTTCGCCAATCGGACGTGCCGGGAACTACTCGAACAGACCGAGACCGAAGTGACCGGACGGCATTACCTGGACGTGCTTGCGTTGGCGGCGCCCTATCGCGCGGAAGTCGCCGCCGTGTTCGCGGAGGCGCCGGGACCGCGACAGCGCGCGCCTGTGCGGCTTGAAGCCCCTTCGGGCCGGCACTACTGGACCGAGATCGAGGCGCAGCCCGACCCGCGCGCGCCCGACCGGCGCATCCTTTACCTCTACGACGTGTCCGAGGTCCACCACCTGCGGCGGCAACTCGACGAACGTACCCATTTCCAGGACTTGGTCGGCAAGAGCGACGCGATGCGCCTCGTCTACGAACAGATCACGCAGCTCTCGCAGGTGGACACGACGGTGCTCATCCGCGGCGAGACGGGCGCGGGCAAGGAACTCGTGGCGCGGGCGCTGCATTTCGCGAGCCACCGCAAGGACCAGCCGTTCATCCCCGTAAACTGCGCCGGACTCACCGAGTCGCTCATCGGCAGCCAACTCTTCGGCCATAAGCGCGGCGCGTTCACCGGCGCCATCTCGGACCAGAAGGGCGTCTTCGAGGCGGCGGACGGCGGCGCCGTCTTCCTCGACGAAATCGGCGACATCCCGCTGAGCCTGCAGACCAGCCTGCTCCGCGTGCTCCAGGAGCGCGAAATCACCCGCCTCGGCGACTCCGTCCCGCACAAGGTGGACGTCCGCTTCATCGCCGCCACGAGCCGCACGCTTTCGGACGAAGTGGCGAAGGGCCGATTCCGCGAAGACCTGCTCTTCCGCATCCGCGTCGCGCGCATCCTGCTGCCGCCGTTGCGCAAGCGCCGCGAGGACATCCCCCTCCTGGTCGATTTCTTCCTCGAACGCGCCCGCGCCGCCACGGGCCGCCGCGTCCTCGAGGTCAGCGCCACCGCCATGAGCATCCTCATGGACTACCACTGGCCCGGCAACGTCCGCGAACTCGAAAGCGCCATCGAGGCCGGCGTCATTCGATGCCGCGGCGCCGTGCTCCTCCCCGAAGACCTCCCCGTCGAAATCCTGCACGCGCAGCCCGCCGTCGCCGCCCCGGTCATCATCCCCTACTCCCGCGCGGACGAGCAGCGCCGCATCCTCGACGCCCTCGAACGCGCCCGAGGCAACCGCGCCGCCGCCGCCCGCCTCCTCGGCATGGGCCGCGCCACTCTCTACCGCAAACTCCGCAAACACGGGCTGCTGGAACGATAGGGGCGGAGATGGCCATCACGGAATGAGAACGCGCGAATACCACGGGTGAGGCGCCCATATGGACTGAGTAATGCGCCGTAGGCGGATATTTGCACGCTTATCTGGTAAGCTGAACCAATCTCCAGCAGTCCAACGTGCGGCGCTCTGTGAGGTAGTACGATCACGAGCACGAGTACAGGTGAGGGGGCCGCGCCTATGCCGGCTCGGTATGGCCCAGCACGCGCAGGACACGCAGGGTCGCGGCGACGGGGTCGGTGTCCGCGCCGCCGAGGCGGCAGGTGACGCCGGGCCGTTCGCGCCAGGATAGCTCGATGTCGTTCCCGAATGCCTCGCGCAGGGCGCGTTGCGCGGTCTTGTTCAGCAGGTGCGCGCCCTCGAACTCGATGGATACGGCCCCCTTCGCGGCGACCATGCGCGTGACACCGTGTTCGGCGGCGAGGGCGCGGGCGCGCATGACCTCGATCAGCCGCCGCACGGGCGCTGGCGGACGGCCGAAGCGGTCGGCGAGTTCGGACTCCATCTCGCTGATCTCCTCGACGGCGGTCACGCCCGCGATGCGCCGGTAGAGCGAAATCTTCTGCGCGGGCACGGGCACGTAGTCCTCGGGGATGTAGGCGTCCACGGCGACTTCGAAAGGTGGAAGCGCGCGGTGGCGGACCGGCTCGCCGCGGGCCTCGGCCACGGCCTCGGCAAGCAGTTCCTTATAGGTTTCGTAGCCGACCTCCGCGATGTGGCCGTGCTGTTCCGCGCCGAGGATGTCGCCGCAGCCGCGGATTTCGAGGTCGCGCATGGCGACGCGGTAACCCGCGCCGAGGGCGGAGAATTCCTCGAGCGCCTTGAGCCGCTGCTGCGCTTCTTCGGTAATGGCGCGGTCGCCCGGCACGAGCAGATACGCGAAGGCGCGGTGCTTGTACCGGCCCACGCGCCCGCGAATCTGGTAGAGGTCCGCGAGGCCGAACATGTCGGCGCGGTCGATGATGATGGTGTTCGCGTTCGGGATGTCGATGCCGGACGCGATGATGGTCGTACACACGAGCACGTCGATTTCCTTGCGCACGAACGCGGTCATGACGTCCTCGAGTTCGTGACGGCCCATCTGCCCGTGGGCGATGGCGACGCGCGCGCGCGGGACAAGGCGGCGCACCTCGCGCGCCACCTTCTCGATGGTCTGGACGCGGTTGTGCAGGTAGAAGACCTGGCCCTGGCGGCCCAGTTCGCGTGTGATGGCCTCCTGGACCAGCCGCTCGTCCCACACCTCGATGCACGTGTGGATGGGCAGGCGGTCGTTCGGCGCGGTGTTGATGAGGCTCATGTCGCGGATGCCCATGAGCGAGAAGTGGAGCGTGCGCGGGATGGGCGTGGCCGACATGCTCAGCACGTCCACGTGCGTGCGCGCCTGCTTCAGTTTTTCCTTGTGCGCCACGCCGAAACGGTGCTCCTCGTCGATGATCACGAGGCCGAGGTTCTTGAAGCGCACGTCCTTCGAGATAATCCGGTGCGTGCCGATAACGACGTCCACCTCGCCCGCCTTGAGCCGTTCGAGGGTGCGTTTCTGTTGCCCCGCGGTGCGGAAGCGGCTGACCATCTCGATGCGGACCGGGAACCCCGCCATGCGCTCGGTGAACGTGGTGTAATGCTGCTGGACGAGCACCGTCGTCGGCGCGAGCAGGGCCGCCTGCCGCCCGTCGAGCACGCATTTGAACGCCGCCCGCAGCGCGACCTCCGTCTTGCCGTAGCCCACGTCGCCGCAGACAAGCCGGTCCATGCACCGCGGCGATTCCATCGCGCGCTTGACGTCTTCGATGGCGCGCATCTGGTCGGGTGTCTCGTCGTACTCGAAGGCATCTTCGAACTCGCGCTGCCACGGCGTGTCCGGGCCGCAGGCGATGCCGGGGCCGTGCTCGCGGGCGGCGTAGAGCTTGACCAACTCCTCCGTCAACTCGCGCACCGCCTTCCGCACGCGGCTCTTCCGGCGCGCCCACGACGCGCCCCCGATCCGGTCCACCTTCGGCACGACCCCGTCGCCGCCCATGTACTTTTGAATCTGGTCGATTAGCGTGACCGGCACGTAGAGCATGTCGCCGCCGCCGTACTGCACCGCGAGGTAATCGCCGGCCTTGCCCTGGAAACGGCGCAGCCCGAGGTAGCGTCCGATGCCGTGATGCGCGTGGACGATGTAGTCGCCCGTCTTGAGATCGGTGAACTGCGTGACCGCGGCGCCCGCCTCGAAGCGCCGCCGCGTGCGGCGCATATGGTGCCGGCCGAACATTTCGCGCTCGCCCAGAAGGGCCAGCTTGTCCTTCGGCGAGACAAAACCCGCGCGCAGCCGCCCGACCTCGACGGTCACGTCGAAGGGGTCGCGGCCCGGGCGGTAGCCGTGTTCCTCGAGCAGTTCGAGCAGGCGGCGGCGGCCCGCCGCGTTCACGCACAAGAGCCGCACGCGATAGCCTTCGATCTCCCACTCCTTGAGTTGATCCCAGAACCCATGCGGCTTGCCCGCCCATCCCGAAATCGCCAGCATCGGCGCGTGAAACCGCGTCGCGTCCTCCGTCGATTCATGCGCGATTTGCGCCACGCACAGCCGGGGAAACCTGGCAAGCCGCGCCGCCGCCTCCTCCCACCGCATGTAGAAGGGACTCTCCCCGAATTGCTCTTCGAGCCGCTGCGCCTCCTCGCGTATCGCCAGCGGTTCATCCAGGATAATCAGCGTGTCTTTCGGGAGATAATCCAGGACCACCGCGAGACCGTCCGGCTGCCGGGCCGCATCGATCAGCATCTGCTTCTCGGATCGCGGCAGGACCTCGACCCGTTCCGCGCGGGCCACGCTGCGCTGGGTCTCCGGCTCGAACTGGCGGATCGAGTCGATCTCGTCGCCGAAGAACTCGATGCGGTACGGAAGCTCCGCCGAGACCGGGAAGATGTCCAGGATACCGCCGCGCACGCTCATCTGGCCCCGCTGCTCGACCATCGGCTCCCGCTCATAGCCCATCTTCACGAGCCGTTCGAGGACATCGTCCAGCGGGTACTCGTGCCGCATCTCGAAGGTGAGCGTGCGCGCGTCGAGATGCTTGCGCCGCAACACCCGCTGCAGGAACGCGCGCACGGGCAGCGCGGCACACAGGGGGCGTTCCGCGTCGAGCGCGACGGCCAGCCTCCGCAGCGCGTCCAACCGTTCCGCCACGATGTCGTCCGACGGCGCCATCAATTCGTCCGGCAGCACTTCCCACGCCGGAAACAATACGGCGTCCGCGTCCGAGACGAACGTCGTCAAGTCGTCATGCACCGCCTCCGCCTCGATACGCCCCGCCGTCAGTACCACGACCGCCGCGCCCAGACGACGCGCCGCCTGCGCGGCCAGCAGCGTCTTTCCCGAGCCCCAGGGCCCGATCACCTCGACCGTGCCCCGCTTCTCCCGGGAAAGCGCCCGGACCACCTCGTCAATTATGTTCAAGTTCGGAATATCAACCATTGCACTCAACGCCCGACACGTCTCTTGCGCGGCGCCCCTCACACGCGCGACGTCCCGCCACGCAATGCCCTACAACCCACGCCATCAGCCTCTCACCGCAACCCGTTCCATCCATGATAGTCTACCGAAGAAACCTGCTCCAAACGCGTGTCGAGAGCAACGGCGTCTTGCCGCAGCGCCCCGCGGCAAG
>Ga0116142_10005455_pt1 | contig 11455 bp, 13 predicted proteins | sample AD_UKC033_MetaG_FD_89785 | JGI IMG/M metagenome (GOLD analysis project Ga0116142, IMG submission 89785) | Active sludge microbial communities of municipal wastewater-treating anaerobic digesters from USA - AD_UKC033_MetaG | ecosystem: Engineered > Bioreactor > Anaerobic > Digestate | place: USA... | reverse complement strand
TCGGTGCTCGCCGGCCTGGTCGCGCTGGAGACGCGCGTTGCTGACGATGCCTTCGTGCTCGTGCACGACGCCGCGCGTCCCTGCGTGCGTGACGCCGACATCACGCGCCTGGTCGAACTCGGCAGCGGGGCCGGCGGTGCATTGCTCGCCGCGCCGCTGCGCGACACGCTCAAGCGGGCCGATGCCGATGGCCGCGTCGCTGCGACCGAGCCGCGCGAGTCGCGTTGGCGTGCGTTGACCCCGCAGTTGTTCCGCCGCGGCGAACTCGCTGCCGCGCTCGCGCGCGCGCGTGCCGATGGTGCCGTCGTAACCGACGAGGCGATGGCGATGGAGCGCGTCGGGTATCGACCGCTGCTCGTCGAAGGCAGCGACGACAACATCAAGGTCACCACGCCAGCAGACCTCGCGCGCGTGCGCGCGCTGCTTGCCGGCAACTGAGGAATCGCCCATGCGCATCGGCCAGGGTTTCGACGTCCACGCCTTCGGCGCAGGCCACCAGGTCGTGCTTGGCGGCGTCAGCATCCCGCACACGCACGGGCTGGTCGCCCACTCCGATGGCGATGTCGTCATCCATGCGCTGTGCGACGCCATCCTCGGCGCGCTCGCCCTCGGCGACATCGGACGGCATTTTCCACCGAGCGAGGAACGTTGGCGTGGCGTTGGCAGTCGCCACTTCCTCCTGCATTGTGCCGCGCTTGCGCTCGAACAGGGATATGAGCTCGTCAATGCCGACGTCACCGTGATGTGCGAGCGGCCGAAGGTCGCTCCGCATGCCGACGCGATGCGCGTCAATCTTGCCGCAGATCTCGGCTGCACGATCGGTCAGGTCAGCATCAAGGCGACCACTACCGAGAGGCTCGGTTTCACCGGGCGCGGCGAGGGCATCGCCGCATCCGCCGTGGTCTTGCTGCAACGGCGTGCGCAGCGCGTTGCCGAAGCGCCCGCATCGCCCGAGCTGCGCGAACTCGTCGCCCGTCTCGACGTGGACACGCTATCGTGAGAGGCCTGCCGTTCGCACACGGGGGGCCGCCGCTGCGTGGCCGCCTGCGTGCCGTGCCGGAGGATTTCGAGGTCGACGAATGCCTCGGCTTCACGCCGGACGGGCAGGGCGAGCACCTGTTCCTGCGCATCGAGAAGCGCGGCGCGAACACCGAGTGGGTCGCACGTCAGCTCGCCGTGGCGTTGCGCGTTGCGCCGATGGCGGTCAGTTTCTCAGGCCTCAAGGATCGCCACGCGGTGACGCGGCAGACCTTCTCGATACACCTGCCCGGCAAGATCGAACCCGACCTTGGTGCGCTCGCCATCGAAGGCGTACGCGTGCTCGATGCGGCCCGCCACTCGCGCAAGCTCAAGCGTGGCACGCACCGGCGCAACGGCTTTCGCATCCGCCTCACTGATGTCGAAGGTTCGCGCGAAGCAGCCGAGACGATCATTGCCGCCATCGTCGCACGCGGCGTGCCGAACCATTTCGGTGAGCAGCGCTTCGGGCGTGACGACGACAACCTGCGCCTCGCCGAAGCCCTGTTCGGCGGTGCGCGGCTCGACCGCCAGCGCCGTGGCTACGCGCTGTCGGCGGCACGCTCGGCGATCTTCAACCGCGTGCTTGGCGAGCGTGTCGCTGCCGGCACCTGGGATGCCGCCCTCAACGGCGAGGTATGGATGCTGGCCGGCACGCATTCGATTTTCGGTCCGCAGGTCTTCGACGACGCGCTCGCCGCACGGCTTGTCGCCGGCGACATCGATCCGACCGGCCCGTTGTGGGGGCGTGGCGACTTGCGCAGCACCGGCGAAGTCGCGGCGATCGAGCAGGGCGTCGCCGAGGCCATGGCGACGTTCGCCGCCGGACTTGCCGCAGCCGGCCTCGAGCAGGAACGCCGCGCCCTGCGCCTGCGCCCCGCGGAGTTTTCGCATCACTGGGACGGTGACACCGCCCTCGTGCTGTCGTTCACCCTGCCGGCCGGCGCCTTCGCGACGACTGTCGTGCGCGAGCTGTGCGAAATCGTGGCCTGAGCACTTCGATCCCGCGCCTGCACCCAGCGCTGCTCCGGAGCGATGTCCTGCGGCATTGCTGGCCCCGCCCCCTGGCCGTGTCGAGCAGGCTCCGCACGCAACCGATCACATGGCATGGGTGGCATTCGCTGGGAATGCGCGGGTTCGGGGCGGTCGGTCATCCGCATTGGGCCGAATCGTTACGGGCCGGCCGCATTCCCGCCCGGTCAACCGGGTGGGCGGACGACCCGCGCTCTGGCGCCTGTTTCGCGCAGGAAGACGCTGAGGATCATCGCCACGACCACGCCTGCGATGAGCAGGCCGCCGCCGGCCTGATACTGTGACAGGCCGATCGCCTCGCCGGGCGGCGTGCGCGCATTGAGAAACCGACTGAACACCTGATTGAGCAGGGCGGTCATCGAGAAGACGAGACAATTGATCGCGCCGGTTGCCGACCCCTTGATCTGGTCCGGATTGACTTCCTTGATGATCGTGTAAGGGATCATCGCGGCACCCGAGCCGATGCCCATGAGCAGGCCGAGCACATAGGGCGGAAAGTATCCCGGTGGCAGATAGAGTATCGCGGCGAAACAGAGCGCCAGCAGCGCGGCGCCGCCAAGGATCACGGGCTTGCGCCGACCCATGCGGTCGGCGAAATAGCCCAGCAACGGTGCGCCGACCACCCAGCCGAGGGGCACTGTGCTCGCGCGGGCGACTGCGGAGGCCTTGTCCACGTTCAGGCCGTCGCTCAGAAACGGCACGCCCCAGATCATGTCGAAGATCGTCGTCGGGAGAAACAGGAGTCCGGCGATCAGCCCGCAAAGCCAGCTTTGCGGGTTGGCGAGAACCGTCTTGTACGGCGCCAGCATCCTGCGGACCGGCTCGGGAGGCCCATTGGTGGGCGCATAGTCCTGGCGCGCCGGGGTTATCAGCATCATGCCCACCGCAAGCAGGACCAAGATGATTCCCGAAAGGAACCAGAAGTGTTGCCACGGCATCATGGTGTGCACGATCGGGCCGACCGCGAACTGTCCGACGGAACCGCCGAGCATGCCGAAGCACTGGGTCATGCCGACCGCGGTGGCCAGCCATTCCTTGGGGAAGCCGCGGGTCGCCAGATAGACAGCGCCGGTGAACGCCACCGCGGAACCCGCGCCCTGAAGCAGGCGACCGACCTGGGCTGCCGCAAGGTCTCCGAGCCCGAACAGCACCGAGCCCACAGCGACGGCGATCACGCCGACGGGGACCACGTATTTCGGGCCGGCTCGGTCAAGCGCTGCTCCCGTGATGATCGCGAAGATCGCGTAGGTGTAGTAGTAAAGGCCGATGAGCGTGCTCAATGCGACCCTGTTCAGGGTCAGGGCCTGCCCGAGTTCATCCAGCATGACGCCCGGTGCCGACCGCAGCGCATACTGAGCAAAATAGAAAAGGCTGCACATCAACCAGGCGGCGATGAACGCGAGGCGAAGATGTTCGGCCCGAGACAGTTCGTCTGGTTGCGGATTGGTCAGCTGTGGCATGAGTTCATCCCGTTCTGCAGGGTGCCCGAAGGGGGGTAGCGATTCCCGGACTCCACTCAATGCACTTGGTCCGCAAGGAACCCCACGGTCATCCTCGGCTGCGCCGCGTGCGACACCCTGCAGACTCTACCGATGACGTGCCGCCAGTGGAATCATGCGCCCGGCAGCTGCGTCGATGGCCGCGCGGATGTCTCCCGGGAATTGGAATCAACTGGTGTGGCCGACCTGTGCGGGCGCCGCTTGGCGGTGCGCCGGCTCGACAGACGGCCAGCCTGCCTTCGCCGTCAAGCCTTGGTCCGTGTCCTCACTCGACGGTCACGCCGTTGCGGAGTTGTTCGGAGCATCCCTGGGGAGTTTCCGGTTTTCCCCATCGTGGTCGAGGCCGCCCCACGAAATTCAAACCCTGGGGGTGCGGGTTCAGCCGCGAAGGAGTCGGATCGGGCCATCCCCGGAAGAAGGTGCGCCGCCATGGCCGTACCGGGGACGCTGCGCAGGCTTGTGCCGGTGACGCCGTACTCTTGCCACCCTGCCTATAGTGCATGTCGAGCGGTCGCAGCAGACCGGGCCCGGTCGTCCGGCCGCCGTCCTCGATGGAGGTCGTCATGCGCAAGTTCATGTTGATGCTGACAGTGGTGGTCGTTTCCGGAAGCGTGGGTTGTGCGAGCTCGTCGAACGGCGTCGTGCGCAAGGACCGCAATGAAATCGACAGCGCGAAAATCGCGGCCGTCAACGCTTGGGCATTGCAGCGCGGGGTGAAGACCACCTGGGTCAATCCGCCGCTGAAGCGCGTGGCCTACGAACGCGCTCCGCGCAACGATTGAGCCGCCCATTCAGGGTCGTCCCAGCAGGACGAGCACGGCACCCGTGCCGCCCTGCGCCGGCAGGGCCGACGAGAACGCGACCACGTCGCTGCGGCGACGCAGGATCTGCTCGGTCAGGCCCTTGAGCACCGGCCCGCGCGCGGTCGCGGAGCGCAGCCCCTTGCCGTGCACGATGCGCACGCAGTATTCGTGGTGGCGGATCGCCTCGTCGAGGAAGGCGTGGATCGCTTCGCGCGCGACCTCTGCGGTCATCTGGTGCAGGTCGAGTTCGGCACGCACGCTGAACTGGCCACGGCGCAGCTGGCGCAGCAGCCGTCCGGGTTGTCCGGCTTTCAGATGATGGATTTCCTCGCCGACTTCGATCGTTGCGGGGTCGAAAGCGTGATCGAGCAGTTCGTCGCGCACGGCGGCTTCGTCGCGCTCGAATTGGCGGGGTTCTGCGGGCGGCCTTTCCGCCATGACCGGTACTTCGCTGGCGTGCGTGAGCGGGCGCACCGGACCGATCAGTTCGCGGAACAATGCGCTGTCGGCGTCGGTTGGCGCGGGCCGCGCCGGCGCACTGGCATGGCGCGAGGGCTTCGGGATGCGTGGCAGTTTCATCGTTGGCCGCACCATGCCGCGATCGGGCAGGCGCGGCAAGCCGCGGCGCTTCCGCTATCATCGCGGTTTCGCCATGCCTGCCGCGCTGGTTTGCGGTGTCGATCCGAGGGTTTCCGATGCGTGTACTGGTCAGCAACGACGATGGTGTCGATGCACCGGGCATCCATGTGCTGGCCCGTCACCTGGCCACGGTCGGGGAAGTCGTCGTCGTCGCGCCCGACCGTGACCGCTCGGGCGCGAGCAATTCGCTGACCCTGGATCAGCCGATCCGCGTCACCCGCCTCGACGACAGCCGCTACCGCGTCGCCGGCACACCCACCGATTGCGTGCATCTCGCCCTGTCCGGCCTGCTCGACGTCGAGCCCGATATCGTCGTGTCCGGTATCAACAACGCGGCCAACCTCGGCGACGACGTGATCTATTCGGGCACGGTGTCGGCGGCGATGGAGGGGCGTTTCCTCGGCTTGCCGGCGATCGCCGTCTCGTTGGCCACGCGCGACCACAAGGGCGAGCATTTCGAATCAGCCGCATTGGCAGTCATGCAGCTGATGCGCAAGCTCGTGGTCGATCCGCTGCCGGCCGATACCATCCTCAACGTCAACGTGCCTGACCTGCCGTGGGAGCAGATCCGAGGCTTCTCGGTCGCGCGGCTCGGTCGCCGCCATCGTTCGGCACCGTGCATCGCCCAGCAGGACCCGCGCGGACGCCCGATCTGGTGGATCGGTCCTGCCGGCGAAGCCGAGGACGACGGTCCCGGCACCGACTTCCACGCCGTGCGATCGGGCTATGTTTCGATCACGCCGATCCACGTCGACCTGACGCGCTACCAGGCGCTGGAGAAGGTCAGCGGCTGGGTCGGTTCGCTGAGCATGGAGAGCCACGCCGCATGAGCGGGACCGCGATGGCCAGGACGCTCCCGCGATGACTTCCTATCCGCACCTGACGCCGGAGGTGCGAGGCCTAGGCATGACCTCGCAGCGTGCGCGCGACCGCCTGGTCGACCGCCTCGAAAAGGAAGGCATCCGTGACCGCCGCGTGCTCGACGTACTGCGCCAGTTGCCACGCCACCTGTTCGTCGACGAGGCACTGGCCACCCGCGCCTATGAGGATGATGCACTGCCGATCGGTCGTGGCCAGACGATCTCGCAGCCGCAGGTCGTCGCGCGCATGACTGAACTCGTGCTTGAACACGGCGTGCCGAAGCGCGTGCTCGAGGTAGGCACCGGCTCGGGTTACCAGTGTGCCGTGCTGGCAGCGCTGGTCGACCATGTCTATACGGTCGAGCGCATCGACGAATTGCTGCGCAACGCGCGTCGACGCTTCCGCAGGCTCGGTTTCACCAACATCCGCTCGCGCCATGATGACGGCCGTCTCGGCTGGCCAGACGAAGCGCCGTTCGACGCGATCCTGGTCACGGCTGCCGGAGCCGACATCGAAGACGCGCTGCTCGCCCAGTTGTCTCCACAAGGCGTGCTGGTTGCGCCGGTCGGGCCGAGTGGTCGCCAGCAGCTCGTGCGCGTGCGCGCCGGCGAGGAGGGGGCTTGGCGGCGCGAGGTGATTGCCGCGGTCAGCTTCGTGCCCCTGCTCGGTGGCGTCGGATGATTGGTTGCGTGCGCGGGAGCATCGAGTGAAGCTGTTCCGGCCGCTCTACGAAAAGGCGCTGCATTGGGCCGCGCATCCGCGTGCGGAACCCTATCTGGCCGGACTGAGCTTCGTCGAGGCAATCATCTTTCCGGTCATGCCCGAGGTGATGCTCGGCCCGATGGTCCTGGCCAAGCCGTCACATTGGGCGCGCTATGCGACGGTGAGCCTGGTGTTCTCCCTGCTGGGTGCGCTGGTCGGCTATGCACTCGGCCACTACGCGTTTGAGGCGCTGCGTCCGCTGCTGGGTGCGCTCGGCTGGCTCGACCGGATCGATGCGCAGGTCGCCGAATTGAACGCGATCGTGCAGCAGAGTCCGTGGATGGCGTTCTGGGCCCTGGTCGTGGCCGGCTTCCTGCCGATCCCGCTGAAGATCTTCACCTGGGCTTCGGGCATCGTTGGCGTGCCACTGCTGCCGTTCTTCGCCAGCATGGTGGTCGGTCGCGGCAAGCGCGTCTACCTGCTTGCGGGCGTGATCCGCCTTGCCGGCCCGCGCGCCGAGGCGATGCTGCACCGCTGGATCGAATGGATCGGCTGGGTGCTCGTCGCCTTGATCGTGTTCGTCGTGGTCTACTTTCGTTTCCTGCACTGAGCGACCCGCCTGACCGTGCTTCGCCGCCTCCGCCCTGTCATCGTCGCCCTGCTTGCCGGCCTCGTCGCCGCGTGCGCGAGCACGCCGCCGGCACCCGTGCACGACCGCAGCGTCGGTGCGCCGCGCAAGTCCGTGCCGTCGCGTGCGCTGAATCCCGCGATCAGCGGCGAGCATGTCGTCGTGCGCGGCGACACCTTGTACAGCATCGCTTTCCGCAACGGCCTGGACTATCGCGACCTGGCGCGCATCAATGGCATAGCGCCGCCGTACACGATTCATGCAGGCCAGCGCATACGCCTTGCCGGCGCAACGTCGCCGCGCGTAGCTGCCGCTCCCGCGCCACGACAGCCGCCGCGGACCCAGCCCGTGCGTCCGGCGCCGACACCGAGTGCGCCGAAGGCGCCGAAGTTCGAGGACGTGCCGCCGGCCGCGCCGCCGCTGGTCGCATCCGCACCTGCTGCGACCACATCGGCATCGCCGACCGCATCGACGCCGGCCGTGACCCCGCCGAAGCCGGCCACGCCTGCGACCAGCGCACCGCCGGTGGCTGCCTCGACTTCCGGCATCACCTGGCGCTGGCCGGCCGAGGGGCCGCGCCTGAACGGTTTCGTTGCCGGCGATCCGACCCGTCAGGGCATCGACATCGGTGGCCGTGCCGGCGATGCCGTTCGTGCCGCCGCCGATGGCGAGGTCGTCTACAGCGGCAACGGCCTGATCGGCTACGGTGAACTTGTCATCATCAAGCACAGCGCGGCCCTGCTGTCGGCCTATGGCCACAACCGCCGCCGTCTGGTGCAGGAGGGCGACAAGGTCAGGGCCGGGCAGCAGATTGCAGAAATGGGCTCGTCGAGCGCGAGCCGCGAGATGCTACATTTCGAAATCCGCCGCAATGGCAAGCCGGTCGATCCGGCGGCATTCCTGCCGGCACGCTGAGCCGCTGCCCTTGCGGATGCCACCCCATCATTGGGAATCAAGAGCTTGGGGCCGTCCGGTGCAGGCGCAGATGGGCGTTGCGCCGGCTCGACAGACGGCCAGTCTGGCTTCGCCGTCGCACCTTGATCAGCGTCCGCACAGGATGGTGACGCCATTGTGGGATTGATCAGAACATCCCTTGCGCAGTCGATCCAGCGCTCCCTAAGCTCGCACGATGAGTTCCGCACTGCCGCCTGAACCGGGTTCCGAGCCCGAGGTCGAGGAAGTCCTCGCCCTGCTCGAGGCGATCGAGCCCGCGAACGAGGAAGTGCGCAGCTCCACGGGCGCCTACCTCAACGAAATCGGCCTCATTCCGCTGCTGCGCGCCGAGGAGGAATGGGCGCTGGCCGAACGTGTGCAGGCCGGCGATGTGGAGGCACGCCGTCGCCTCATCGAGGCCAACTTGAGACTCGTGGTCACGGTTGCACGCGGTTACGTCGGTCGCGGCGTGCCGCTGCTCGACCTGATCGAGGAAGGCAACATCGGCCTGATCCGCGCAGTCGAGAAATTCGAGCCGGCCAGGCGCCTGCGTTTCTCGACCTATGCAATGTGGTGGATCCGGCAGGGCGTACAGCATGCGCTGTCGCACCTGGGGCGCACCGTGCGCATTCCGGTGCACGTGCTGCGCGAACTGGCCCAGGTGCTGCGTGCCAACCGCGAACTGACCGCTCGCCAAGGCCGTGCGCCCAGTCTCGAGGAACTGGCTGCCGCAGTCGGCAAGCGCAGCCAGGACGTCGCCGAACTGTTCCGCGTCAGTGAGCACATCAGTTCGCTCGATGCGCCGTATTCCGACAGTGATGACCGTGCCCTCATCGAGCACATCATCGAAGAGGATGAGCCGGTCGCCGCGGCGAGCGAGGTCGGCGATCCGGGGCGTCTGCAGGACTGGCTGGCGGCGCTGAACGAGCGCCAGCGCCTCGTCATCGAACGTCGCTTCGGTCTCGGTGCGCAGCCGGTGCAGTCGCTCGCCGAGATCGCCCGTGATCTGGGCGTGACCCGCGAGCGCGTGCGCCAGATCCAGCAGGACGCGATCCGCCGCCTGCGCGGCCTGTCGCAGACGCCGCCACCGCGTGCCTGAGCCGTTCGGCGCGTCGACGACGTCCGCCTGGGTTCAGCCGAGGATGAATGCGCCGACGACGCGGCGCCCTTCGGCGGCGAGCAGGTTGTAGGTACGGCTGGCGGCACTGTTGTCCATCACCTCGACGCCGACCTGGCGACGCTGCAGTGGCAGCAGCAGTTCGCGCGGCGGGAACACGAGGCGGGCGCCGCTGCCGAGGATGACCAACTCGGGCTCGAGGTCGAACAGGCGCGCGATCGCTGCCGGATCGAGCGCGGCCAGCGAGGGCACGGGCCAGTCCTCGATGACGCGGTCCGGGGCGATGACGAAGCTGGCGCGCAGTTCGCGGTCGATCACGGTGATCGCGTCGGCACGGCAGGCGCGGATGAAGAAATAGCCTTCGGGACGGTCGTGGCTCAGGTGCATCGGTCGCACCGGCTCACTTAGGCAGCGGCAGTCTTGGTGCGTCGGCGTTGCGCCGCCACAACGTGGCGGTGCGGCCGATGGTCTGCACGAGTTCGGCGTCGAGTGGCGTGCACAGTGCTTCAATCTGCGCCGCGCGTTCCGCTCGGTCACCGCCCGAGAGCTTCACCTTGACCAGCTCGTGGTGGTCGAGGGCGAGGCCGAGTTCGGCGATGACGGCCGGCGTGACGCCCTTCTGGCCGAGCAGGACGACCGGGTCGAGCGAGTGGGCGAGACCACGCAGATAGCGCTTCTGGAACGGGGAAAGGGGCATGAACGGAGTCCGTGTACGGGCCCGGAAGCGGGGCGCCGGCAAGATTTCGGGCTATTATGCGGCTTCATTCCCGGCTGGACCAACGCGCGCGGCGCGTGCGGAACAAGTGTGGCACGAAGCAAATCGAGTTCACGCTGGCTGCAGGAGCATTTCAGCGACCCGTTCGTAAAGAAGGCGCAGGCCGAGGGCTGGCGCTCGCGGGCGGTGTTCAAGCTCGACGAGATCCTTGAACGCGATGCCCTGCTCAAGCCCGGCATGGTCGTCGTCGACCTCGGCGCGGCGCCCGGCGGCTGGTCGCAGATGGTGCGCGAGCGCCTCGGCGATGCCGGTCGCATCGTCGCCCTCGACGTCCTGCCGATGCAGGGCATCGGCGGCGTCGAATTCATCCAGGGCGATTTCCGCGAGGACGAGGCAGTGCGGCAGCTCGACGCAGCTCTCGGTGGTGCAGCGGTCGATCTTGTGCTTTCCGACATGGCCCCCAACATGAGCGGGGTGTCCGCGGTCGACCAGGACCGTTCCATGCATCTGGCCGAACTGGCCGAAGAATTCGCCGATGCGCATTTGCGCAAGGGCGGGGCCTTCCTGGCCAAGCTGTTCCAGGGCCAGGGATTCGATGAGTACGTCAGGCGCTTGCGTGGAAAGTACGCACGCGTCAGCATCCGCAAGCCGAAGGCTTCGCGGGCGCGCAGCAACGAGGTGTATGCGCTCGCCACCGGCAAGCGCGGCTGAGGGACCCGGAGAGGATCGCGCACGAACATGAACGACATGGCCAAAACCCTCCTGCTCTGGGTCGTCATCGCGGTCGTCCTGCTGACGGTGTTCCAGAGTTTCAATCCGCGCGTGGCCACCGTCACGGACCTGCCGTATTCGGAGTTCATGCAGGCCGTGCGCGACAACCGCGTCGATGAAGTGCTGATCAAGAACGATCCGGGCTTCAACCGCACCATCGAGGCCAAGCTGCGCGACGGCAGCAGCGTGCGCACGACCGCGCTGTTGACCGAACAGGCCATCGCCGAAATCGAGAAAGGTGCGCAGAAGGTCAAGATCGAAGCGGCCGACCCGCCGATGCCGATCGCGTTGCGCATCCTGTTCGACTGGCTGCCGATCATCATCTTCATCGGTCTGCTGTTCTATTTCATGCGCCAGATGCAGGCCGGTGCGGGCGGACGCGGGGCGATGTCGTTCGGCCGTTCGCGCGCCAAGCTGCAAGGCGAGGACCAGATCAAGGTCACCTTCGCCGACGTCGCCGGCTGCGATGAGGCCAAGGAGGAGGTTTCCGAGCTGGTCGAGTTCCTGCGCGATCCGTCCAAGTTCACCCGGCTCGGCGGCAAGATCCCGCGTGGCGTGCTGATGGTCGGCTCGCCAGGTACCGGCAAGACCCTGCTCGCCAAGGCGATCGCCGGCGAGGCCAAGGTGCCGTTTTTCTCCATCTCCGGCTCCGACTTCGTCGAGATGTTCGTCGGCGTCGGTGCGGCGCGCGTGCGCGACATGTTCGAGCAGGCCAAGAAGCAGGCGCCGTGCATCATT
>Ga0116142_10005451_pt1 | contig 11457 bp, 9 predicted proteins | sample AD_UKC033_MetaG_FD_89785 | JGI IMG/M metagenome (GOLD analysis project Ga0116142, IMG submission 89785) | Active sludge microbial communities of municipal wastewater-treating anaerobic digesters from USA - AD_UKC033_MetaG | ecosystem: Engineered > Bioreactor > Anaerobic > Digestate | place: USA... | reverse complement strand
TCCCCCTTGTAGCGGGAGGGAAGGGGCGAGGTGATACCGTGAACATTGAGAAGAACGGCGCGAAACCGAAGGACCTCCTCGTACGGGCCGGAGAATTCTTCGACGAAATTGTACTGCTTGATGAAACGGTCCTCTTTGTGGTTGCGGGACGTGGCGTACTGGACGCGGCGAACGGAACACCCGCAATAAGAGGCTATATTTTTATTCGCGCGGAACTTGTTGCCGGAAAGAAGCGTTCCGACGCAGAAATCTAAAAAGCGGCGGCGTGACGAAAGTATGGTAAGGTCTGAAAGGAGGTACCATCCGTTACGCGAACCCTTACCATACTTCGACAACAGCGACTTTTCGGCGATCAACTTGTAGCGGCCGTCGGGAAGGAGAGAGAACAGGACCGAACTGTCGAGGATCGCGGCGAGCCGGCGCTTGTGCCGGCGGCGGTCGTTGCCTGGCCGGTGGTGGAGCGAGGCGTAACCGTATTCGGAGTGCAGGAGATCGCAGAGCTCATCGAGGGAGAATATCCCCGAGCGCATGGCGAAGTGATGGCGAACGATGACGTAGTAGCGATAGTCATCGAAATCGCCGCCCATCGACTTGACGAGCCTGATAATGCCCCTGCTGACGCGGACCACCGAACGGTACCTTGAATAACCGCGCGATGGTTAACGGCAAACAAAAATGGAGGGGGATATTACCTTTTCAAAAATCGCGAACGGAAAATGATCAGAATCCGAACAGAAGAATGGTGAGAGTTGGATTTTTTTCATAAAAACACCCCTTTTAAACGTTGAATTTAAAAAACGGGGTGTTTTCCTGTTGACAAAAGTCTCACTGCATTGGTATATTCCAACCAACGAGACGGAAATGATTTCAGGGGCACCACCCCGAACTAGGCCTGAAGCTGGACCCTTCAGGCTTTGTTATTTTATAGGCTCGCGTTACACAATCCGCTACGTCATATAATCCACCATAACTGCAAAAAATGGGCCTAAACCGGCCGGATGAAGTGTAGAACAGGTTAAAAATTAATCAATTACTTTTTTTATGTCACATTAACCCCATTCCTCTATAAGAGAAATGTCCAGAGGGGCCTTTGAGGGACAAAATTTTTCCCCGGTGACTGAAAAAAGTGGAGGCTGACTATGTGGGCCTCTATATGGTATACGATTCTGGGGGAGGGAAAATAAAATTTTTTTTATTGAAATTGATATTTTTTTAAAATCAATATAGGGCTACCACAAAGATGATGTTGATAGATATGAGGAACAAACGATGGCAAGGAATTCATTCAATATTTTTAATGAACTTTCTGCTTGGGGAAAAACGTTGCCAATCTGGCAGAGCTCCTTGTTGTCAAAACTTATCAGCTCGAGTGAGCTGACAGATAACGACATTGACCAAGTATTTAATGAATTTTTAATTGACCAAGGATTGGTTATCCATAGTGGAGCCCGGATTGACTATACGCTATCGGTACCACAATTCCAAGAAAATATACCAGAGACTATACCTCACCTTAAAATGATGAAAGATGTATTAGGGGTAAATGCTCTGATTCCCGGAGAAGAGTTAACATTCGGCCCTAATCTTAATGTTGTTTATGGACCAAACGGCTCTGGTAAATCAGGATATGCCAGGGTACTCAAGGCTGCCTGCTTCACACGTTCGCATGAAACAAAGATACTTGGAGATGTCCGGCTCGAAGAAACAAAACAGGGTACACCAACTGCAAAGTTCGTTTTTAACAATGGCACAGATACAATATATGTTTATCAGCAGGAATGTCCTCGTTTGCAGGACTACTTTGCAGTGTTCGATTCCACTTGTATACGTGTTCATCTGGACGAGCGAAAAGCTTTCCAAGTAATGCCGTACTTGTTTGATGTATTTCCTCGAATGGTGGAGGTAATCTGGAAACTCCAAAATAAACTCAAGGAACAAATGGCTAGTAGGACACCGGCGGTGGATAAGTTCGTAATCCCTAACAGTGACTCCACTGTCGCCAAAATACTCACATCACTGACTGCAAGGACTGATCTAACAGAGCTGGCAAAGTTGGCTAATTTCGGTGATGTTGAGACTTTACGATTAGAAGAAATTATAAAGAAAATTAATGAGCTTCGAGGCACCGATCCAAAACAGTTGATAAAACAGAATGAGCAGAAGATTATAGATTTGCAGTCATTGTTGACGTGCCTTGAAACAGCGACAGCCAGTATAAATGAAGACCTAATTAATAAAACCAAACAGGAGATAGAAAAGACTAATAAGCTCATGGATAAATCAGCCGCTCTGTCAGCAGCACAGTGCGGCGACGAACCAGTGAAGCCTGTGGGCACATTAGCTTGGCGAGAACTACTTACTGCTGCAATTAAATACCACGAAGAAGTATACCCTGGCGACTCATTTCCACCTACAGCATCAGATAAACCGCGTTGCATTCTATGCCAGCAGGAACTCGGAACTGAGGCTAAGGACAGACTTACTCGATTCTATCAGATTGCAACCAGTGATGTAGAAACGCAGCTTGCTGATAGTAAACGGGAACTTAATGAAATTAGTAAGAAGTTGGGTAAAGTGAATTTGGATTTTTTCAATACTGAAAGTGCTGCACGACGTATGCTCAAGGACCTCGCCGCTGATCTTGAAGCAGAAATAGCCGCCCATATTGTGATTTGCGAAGCGACAAAAATTGGGCTAATTGAGTCAATCAACAATTTATCCTCACCGACTGTAATACCCCCTGTCGATTCAGTATCACGGCAGCTCCAAGAGCTATCTAAGCACATTAAGAAGGAAAACGAAGATCTTTCGATGAAAGATCCAGAGGAAATTATAAAACCGTTAATAACGGAACAAAAGCTACTTGAAGATCGCAAGTTTCTTTCAGGTAAATATGCTGAAATTGCTGCAGCGGTAGAGGATCTAAAGTGGATTGCAAAGGCATCCAACGCACAGAAGGGATTTTCCGGAACACAACGTGAAATTACTACTAAGCAAAAAGCATTGGCAAAAAATCTTTTAGCCCAAGGATTCATAGAATGCTTCACCGAAAACTGTAAAGCTCTTAACCTTGAGCTGCCGGTTAAATTCCGATTTGCAGGCGATGCAGGAAACACTGATCGTCAGATCGAGATAGCCAATGCGGGCTGCAGCGGCTTCGAACCGTCGGATGTTCTAAGTGAAGGGGAACAGACTGCCACCGCGCTCGCTGATTTCCTTACAGAAGTCGAACTTAACGGTAGTTGTGCCGGCGTAATTTTTGACGATCCGGTGACATCCATGGACCACATACGCAAGGAGTCCATAGCGAAGCGCCTTGTCAAAGAGGCAGCGACGCGCCAAGTAATAATATTTACACATGATATACTGTTCACCAACTACTTGGCAAACGCAGCGGTAGAGAACGGCATCGATTTCACAGGACGCACGGTATGTAATACTGATACACAAGAGCCAGGATGCGTGGATGTACTGGCATTCCCATACGAGAAATACGAGGGCGCTGCCTATGATAGGGCAAAAAAGCATCTCGATGAAGCAAAAAAACTCACTGGCGACATGCAACGCGACCAATTGGAAAAAGCATGCGGAAAACTTCGCACTGCGTATGAGGACTTTATTCAAAAAAAACTATTTGGAGATGTTGTAGGACGTTGGCGTGAAAACATAAAGTTCATACTTGATAAAGTTTATTTTGATGAGAAGATAGCTTTACGGGTACATGAGCGAATGGTAGCTTTATCACGCTATATCGATGCTCACTCCCATACGCCAGACTACCAGGGAATTCCTCTAACAACAACCCTTGTTGATAAAGAGCTTGCTGATTTCAACCAAATCAAGGGCGACTACAATACTGCAAAAAAGATTTGGGAGAAGGCAAAGCCGGTTGCAAAGTTCGACTGAAATACCATCCCAAATATATCCAGTACCTAAAATTTACCGATTTTACTAAAAGTTAAAAACAAAAACTTCAAAACTAAACCCAAGACCACACTCCAATTTAACAATCTTATACTCGATCTCCGCATCCCCGCCCATACTCTCTTTAATCTCAAGCGTCCCGATCTTTGACTGTATTTTCTTCAACTCGGACGTGAGCCGGTTAATGCTACCGTAATTATCATATAAACCTTTATCCCGCAGAATTTCAATCCTCTTTTTAACCCGCGATTCCTCATTGCGAAGCTGGGATATTTGATATGAACAGAGTTTTCGTTTAAGGCTTTCGAGTTCCCTTTCAATTTCCTTGTCGAGATTCACAAGACCGGCGATCTCATGAGGGGAGGCACATTTCAAGGTGATGAGGGCGCCATCGACGCGCTTTTCAATGAACATGTACTCGCTGGATTTAAGCTCGGGGATGAAGTTCTTTATATCGACGGTGCCCGTGATATACGACCCAGGCGGGACCTTGCGGAGAAGGGAAAGATCGGAGCCGGAGAGTTTTTTCACGGTCACCTTCTTATTGCTTTTATCGACGGTGATCTCCTCGATGTAATCCTTACGGAGCACGAACCGCTCCCCATTCCTGAGGAAAACAGCCTTTTCCGGATACATGGTGAGGACCGGAAGGTCCTCGACGACCTTCCGGCGTTCTATCTGGTCGAAGTAATCGACATGGGCGATGCAGAGGTACTGGCTGTTCTCCTGGAAGTCTTTTACCGCGGAGTCATAAGTCTTGTAGAAAAAGCGGCCGACCGTGCGGGCGGCCTTGTGGAGCGAGAAGGCTTCCCCGGAGACGGTGAAGGCAAGGAAGACAATAACAAACAGAACTACATACTCTTGCCAGGAGGAAACGAGGACGCGAAGCTCTGGGGTACGGAAGGAAATGTATTCCTTCTGGGAAAAAGGAGAGAACAGACGAACTCCTGATTTATTGAACAAGTCGATGAATATATGGCTGGCATAGGCGAGGACCAGCGCGGCATACCAGGTGGGGAATTTCCCCAACTGAAGGAGAAGGCCCAGGAAGAGGAGTGGGGAGAGGGCCAGTGAAACGGAAAGGATAGCGAAAATCGAATGTGTAACGGTACGGTGCCCGTACTTGCGCTGAATATACTTTGAAAGAGGAAGGAAAATTCTGCCGACCAGGCTTTCAGGGTGATCGATGTCCGGGAGAAGGGCCGCCAGGGACGACACAAGCGCCGTGGGCTGCTCGAAGCCGGCGGCGGAACAGAGGAGATAGGAAAAGGCGTAGTGGGTTACAGAAGTCATTGTTTACTTAAACTTGAAGTTTGATCTACGGTATTTATCCCAACCGTCAATAAAACCTTTTGAATAGTTGAATAAATAATCCATGAGTTCATCTTCACTACTACCGAAGAGCTCATAACTTACAGTGTTTTTAAAAAACTGATAATCACCGATTAGAAAATCCTGATGATATACCGAGATCAAATAGCCATGCAAACTGGCATGATAATTAATGAAGGGACGAATTTCGACAACGTAATCCCTGTCTTCGATTTGATAATTGAAACGTTTTGACGTATGATTCATGATAAATCCTCCGATAGAATGTTTATTTATTAGTAATTCATGAAATAAAAAATAAAGAAAACGAACCGACTTTTAAGCATTAAAAGTCTATTTTTTTGTCGCTGGCATAAAGATATATCTATAAAACACGAGCCTGAAGACTACCAGCAGGGCATAACTGAACGCGACCATCGACGTGGCATAGGACTTGAGCACGTAGGCCACAAAAAACAGAACAAAGATAAGGAGCACCGGGGCGATTGAGACCTGGTTCGATTCACGGTCGGGGGTGACAACCTCCTCGTTGGATTTCCCCAGGGTGAGCTGGCCAGCGATGTACTCCGCTTCCTTCAGATTGTCCCCCGACTGGTGGAGGATATCGTCAACGATAAGCTCCTTCTTGCGGGGATTGTTTAAGTGAATCATCTCGGAAAGGACCTGGCGGGTGTGATGGCGCTTCAGGGGCTTAACATCAAGAAAGGTCTTGAACAGCTTCTTATCGGCCGCCCGGGAGCTTGAGGCTAACACTGTGGCCACTTCCGAGAGTTTGGCGACGGTCTTACGGTCCAGCTTTGAAAGGTCGGTGATGTCATCGATGACGATAACACGCTCGAAGGCCTTTAACTGCTCAATGAGCTCGTCTATCGAAAGCTTTTTAAGCTCTTTTTCAGCCTCCTTATACACGGCGGGATCGTCAATGTTTTCCTTCGAGAGAATAATCCGAATAAGCGTCTGCTTCTTCTTGAACTCATCGATATAAACACTGTTTTCGACGCCCTTCAGGATCGCGGACTTGCCGCACCCCCTGGCACCCACAAGCACGACCGAAACGCCGTTGGAGACATGCTTGTTGATAAAAGCGAGCTCGCTTTCACGGCCGACCAGACCGCTGTACTGTTTCACGGAAATGTCCGTCCGCTTACGGATTGACGCGAAAAGGGAAAACAGGCGGCCGCGGGGACCGTCGAGCGTCATTACCGCCTCTTTCTTCTGCTCAACCGAGATGTGGGAATATATCATGGTGGTATCGAGCTTGGAATGGCCGAGGATCTGCGAAATGCGCTCGATAGGCACGTCATTCTCATAAAGGCCGGTAGCGAAGGAATGGCGGAGGGTGTGACAGTGGACGTCGGAACGGCCGAGATTAAGGGACGAGTATTTCTTTACCGCGTAATGCCAGGAGGAACGATCACCGCCTACGAGAAGGGAATCGGGGCTGAGCTGGTGTCCGTGCTTTTGAAGATAATTCTCGATCTCCTTCTGCAAACGGGAGTTGACCGGCACGATCCGTTCCTTGTTGCCCTTCCCATGAACCAACAGAAAGCCTCTTGCCAGGTGAAGGCCGTTGACGCGAAGACCGCACATCTCCGACACCCGGAGGCCTCCGTACGCCATAAGAAATATTCCCAGTCTGTGCTTGTCTTTTTTAATGCTTTTTGTTAATGATTCTATTTCTTTTTGCGACAAATACAGAGGGATTTTTTTTCTGTTTTCATTCATTATTACCAAATAATATTTTTACTATTTACAAGCTAAAAACATATTAATATATAAGCAACAACCGAAATGATTTATTAACTGAATACGAGCGATAACGGACACAACACAACAGCACACACACTTAATTCCGGGCGGTTTTTCAACAAAAGGGCCATTTTGGTGGATACTTTGTTCAACAAAACCGCTTGAAAAGGCAAAAAAAATTATTTCACTTTTTCGAGGTTTTCAGACACTTCAGTCATTATTTTTAAGAGCTTTTTATTGATTTCAAGAAGGCTATTCTTGTTTAAATCACCGCATGATTTAATATAAGTCAAGAGTTCTTTAACCTGTGCCTGAAGGACAATCGGTTTCATTTTCTATCTCCATTTGAGAGGCGTTTATGAGCAAATTTACTGTTGGTTTCGCATTAATTTCAATCCTTTTTACGACGGAAATGGTATTTTCCGATGATAAACAGGACAAAATGAAGGAAAACGAGCACAAAACACTCAAACAGACACTAGCGGACGCGAAGAAAAGGATCAAAGACGCGGGAACATACACCTGGAACGACGCCCTGCGCTTCCTGCCCACCGTGACCCTTTCACGGCGGGCGCCATACGATGAATACAGCAAGCCCACAAACGAGACCTATTTCTCGGCATCAATAAGCTTCAATCAGTTCTTCGACCTAGCTGATATTCACGACAAAAAGGCGGCGGAGAAACGGAAGGCCCTTCGAAAAGTGGAGAGCCTGGCGTTTAATATCGAAAAGCTCATAGACAGGAAATATCTGCTGACGGACCAGATAGGAAAGATGAAGAAGATTGTGAAGTCAATTGATGACCCCCTGGAAGCGGCAAACAAGCAGGAGAAGATTGACGCCCTGGAGGTAAAGAAGAACGAGACGGTGATCGAGATAGAGCGGCTTTATGCGGAAATTGAATATACCTGTGTTGAGGTGGAGAAGTAATATACTAAACGCTTAGGTTTTTTGTTGACAAAAACGGCTACTGGTGCGATATTAATATTACCTGATGCGCCACTTGAAGTCGAAAACCCTGATCAGGTCAGGGAAACCGCTTGGCGGTAGCTGGAAACAGCGTAGACTTTGAGGGCGCATTTTCATTTTCTAAGCCTGAAATTCCAGATTGTAAACCGTTTTCCCCTCATAGGCGTATCCCTGCAAAGATCGGCAAAACCAGCCTGAGAAGCGATATAAGCAGCAAGGTCCTTTTTTGACTGCCTGCTATCGGAAAGCAAATCATACCCATTCTTCTGAAAACCGATTGCACCGATAATGATGTCGTTCATCTGGATTAACTCCGATAATTTCGAGTTCTTCGGTTCAATAGACCTGAAAGGGGAAGATGATATTGAATACTTCTTATTGATGCCACGGTTCAGGATAAGCTTCAAATCTGAAAGAGGGTAGCTCGACGTCCTCTGGTCAAGATGAACGATGAAACGATCCTCCGCACCACGGCAGTAGTCCCGACCGAAGCAATGAAGTAAAAGCTGGTAGTAGAATTTATAAAAGCCTAGCTCCTTGTCCCCTTTATTGAATTTTCTGTGGTTTACCTGGTGGTTGTCTACTATGATGCAATGGAAATGAAGTTTGTCGGTATTATTAAGGGCAAAGAAATAATCAACGAACCTTTTGTACTCTTTAATCTTCTGGTTTGATACCTTCGTCCACTTAAGCTCTGAAAACATCTTCTGCTCTTCGCGGAAGTTTTTCATTGTGGCGTTAAAGACTTCGACGTTGCCGGCGGGGATGATTAACCCGCCAAGAACCATATAACGATCTTTCGATTGTCTGCTTTCATCGCAGTAGACGTTATACAGCATGGATATCAACTGCCCCAAACTACGTCAATCTTTGACTTAATCTTTGCCTCATGAATTTCGATAAGACGTTTACTATAATCAATAAGTTTTTGTTCTTCCTGAATCTTTGTGACAATTTCATTTTGAACTTCAATAGGTGGGAGAGGGATTAATAATGATATTAAATTATCCTGAGAAATATTTGTAATATTTGCCTTATTGGAAAGCATTATTGTTTTATTTCTATAAACAACGGTACGCAATAAAAAAAGCAAATATTCTGGAACAACAATAGATTTATTTAAGGATGCTCTAATAATAAAACCACAAAAAACAATAGGGTCATCATCTGTGGATAAAAATATAGATGGGTAACCAACGCCTTCGTACTTTACTGATGATCTAACAAAAAGAATATCACCAGATTTGACTCTATTACGTTCAATTTCCTTTGGTGATAAATCAACTCTTTCAAGGTTTGTAACATCAATATAGCAATCTGAGAATAAGTCCTTAATGTTAATAAACCTTACACCTTTGCCAACTTGTTCTTTCGTAAAATTTACACCATTCGATATTTTTTCACACACAGCGCCAAGTTCAACAAGAGGCCAATCTGGGTCAATAGAAAATGAAGGCTTCCAGTTTTCCACCACCTGGCGGGCACCATCGATGATTTTCTGGTAGACTTCAATTTCGGCAACGATTTCTTTTTGGACCTCGAGAGGGGGGAGGGGAAATTTATAATCTTTGATAAAACTCATTGATAAACGTTGAAGGCCACCTGTCCCAGTCATTTGAATCTTTCCAAGTTCTTTGAATTTATTACTGGAAATTACTCTATAAACAAATTCTGAAAGTATTTTATAAGAGGGTCGAATGACAGTGTATTCACTTGAACCGAAACCGATTCCATTTAAGAGATTTTTTGCAATACCACTTTTACCGTTTTCAAAACAAGGGGTAACTCTTGCCAATAGAACATCATTATCACGGAAATATGTGTAGCTTTTTAATAATTTACCAATAGTGCCTTCTTTTTGAGGGTGAAATGCTATCCTGTTTTCATTTAAATCTTCCATCGGAAGAAAAGAAACCATCAAATCAGCTGGTAGTTCTTTAACTTCCGTCTTTTTAGGATTAATTTCACAAACATCATCCAATTTAACCATAGGCCATTCATGATGAGAATGAACTATTGTTTCTCTATAACGATCCACAGAAAGATTATAATCTCCTTTTTCGGCAATACGCGATTTTGAAACGATAAGGGCATTAACATCATTTATAGAATCGGGGAGTGACAGACTTTTCTTGTATTTGCGAAGAACATCCAAGGCGGTCGGTAGATCATCTTTACCGTTAGGCCGACGTTGTGCGCCGAGGTCGAAGCCGTCATGATCAATCTTAATAAATAGGACATCATTCGTTTTTTTAGCAAGCGCTTTGTCCATGAAAAGAATGCTCGTTTTAACACCGGAATAAGGATTAAAAACACCAGCGGGAAGGGAGACAACCGCCCAGAGGTAGTTCTGTTCAATGAGCATTTTACGAAGCGACTTGTAGGCATTTGCCGACTGGAAGATGATACCTTCCGGAACGATCACGCCAGCACGGCCGCTCGTAGATAAGTGTTCCGCAATATAATCGACAAAAAGGACTTCGGATCGATTAGCCTGAATTGAAAAACGTTTATGCGGCCGAATGCCGCCTTTCGGAGTCATAAACGGAGGATTGGCGAGGATCACGTCAAAGGTCTCGCCCCAGCGATCTTCACTCGTGAGAGTGTCATACTCGTGAATCCGCGGCGAAGGAAAACCGTGTAAGTACAGATTAGCAAGAGAAAGACGAACCATGTCAGGTGAAATGTCATACCCTTCGAAGCTTTCCATGATCCTTTTGCGATCATCCGGAGTGAGTAAATCAGCGGCATAGTTGCCGTTGTTGCCGGCTTTTAACATTGAAGGTGACGTATTGGTTTTAAGAATATACTTGTACGATGATATAAGAAATCCGGCTGTTCCGCCGGCGGGATCGAGAACGGTTTCACCTTTCTTTGGATCAACAACAGCAACAATAAAATCTATGATGTGGCGAGGCGTGCGGAATTGGCCCGCCTCTCCCTGACTTCCCAGAACAGAAAGAAGGTATTCAAAAGCATCTCCAAGTTTTTCGCTGTGGTTGTAATGAAAGTCGTTTATTTCTTTCAGAAAGCTTTTCAACGTTTCGGGATCGCGGTAAGGTAGAAATGCGTTTTTAAAGATGTCACGGAAAAGCTGGGGTATCTTTTTATTGGTGTTCATTTTGGCGATAGCTTCGCCATAAAGAGTGATAAGGTCATAACCGCCGAGTTTCGGGTCAAATATTTTAGACCAGGAATACTTTTTATATTCCCCTGAAAAAAACGACGCCTTGCCTCCCAACTCCTCGGATTCTCGGTCCATGTCGTCCATGAATTTATAGATAAGAGCGATAGTGATCTGCTCAACCTGGGATTTCGGGTCGGGGACTTTGCCGACGAGGATGTCGCGGGCGTTGTCTATCTTGCGTTTTGTCTCGGCATCGAGCATGGAGTCACCGTTTACATAAAGGTATTGAGAGAAACATAGTCTTTGACGTATTCCGGGATCACGTCACGCCAGCCGTTGAGGACCTTATAATCGT
>Ga0116142_10005446_pt1 | contig 11468 bp, 11 predicted proteins | sample AD_UKC033_MetaG_FD_89785 | JGI IMG/M metagenome (GOLD analysis project Ga0116142, IMG submission 89785) | Active sludge microbial communities of municipal wastewater-treating anaerobic digesters from USA - AD_UKC033_MetaG | ecosystem: Engineered > Bioreactor > Anaerobic > Digestate | place: USA... | reverse complement strand
GGACGAATGGAAATCAACAAGCACCCGCACAGGTGAAGCAACCGAGGGATCGTGGGTTTTCTTGGGATCGCAATACGGCGCACGTACGGGCAAGAGTGCCGCGCCGCGCAATCAAGCGATGAATGTGGATGACATTGAAGAGTTAATCGAATCGTTGTTTGCAAAACATTTCAAACAACCCGAACCCAAAATTGAGGAGACCGGGGAGATGATCAAACTGAAAATTGCAGAGGCGGAATATGAAATTAACGCCGCCGACGCAGAGAGCGCAAAGGCAATGGTTGCCGAGATCGAGGCCAAGCTCGCAAGTGCCGATGAACAGGCCAAAACCCTCCGCGATGAAATTGCCGCGTTGAAAAAGGTTTTGGATGCCGCCGGCGTTGAAACCGAAGAGCAGGCCGCCGTTGTTGCCAATGACGCCAAGACGTATCGAGAAAGCGTGATCGATGAAACAATCAAATACGGCCAATTGACCGGCGCCGTTCCAACAGACGAAGATGGCGCGAAGGCGCACCGCGAAACGCTTGCCAAGCTGCAGACCGAAGAGATCAAGGGTCTGGGCGACGGCTATCGCAAGTCGTGGGAGAAAGCCAATCCGCCACAGGGACAGATCAAGCCGGACGAAGGCAAGGGCGCAAAAGAGCCGGAGTTTGACAACGCACCGAACGCCGCCATCAAGGGCGTGCCGTTCTAAACATTTTTTTAATCCAGGAGGAAATTCGAGATGGCAAGAGATTTCATTGTTGCCGGTGATATTGGTGAACCCCTGCTTGTGATGGCGTTCCCAGATTCAACGCTGAAAACCGCGATCACCACCGCAATCGCAGCCGGTACAAAGATGACCCAAAAGTTTGTCAAGTGGTCGACCGGAGCAAATTTTGAGGTGACCACCGCGTCAAGTGACGGCGATTTGATCGAAGGCCGCATCGTCGGCGTGGAGCCGTACGTCAACTCCAGCGGCACTGCGACCTACAAATTGACGGTCGAGTGCTTCTGGTACGAGGACGCTGCAAGCGCCAAGTACCCAGCGACCCGCATGGTTGTGCTTGGCTATGCAACCGGCGGCTCTCCCGCGCTCGGCAACACCGTCGCGGTCAATTCGACCACCTACACCGACGTGAAAGACGCAACCAGCCTCGGCGCTGGGCGAATCATCGGTATCGATACAACCAACGAAAAGCTGGCCGTTTTGATGTAGACCGGGCGGCTCAAACCATAAATTTAGGAGCGATGAGAAATGAACCTGAAAGAGAAATTCGCATGGTTGCCCGGCGAGCGCCTTGAAGTCGGAATGTACGACGAAGCCATTCACAAAGGCAAGGCTTTCGGCGAATGGCTTGAAGGTCTGAAGCAAACGCATCAGGGTTCGCCCTATGCCGGGATGACCCAGATCGAGATGATCAAATCAAAGATTCTTGCCAAGAGTAGCGGCAAGCTGGTTGTGCCGACCGCGTTTGATGAATTGATGGCACATTTCAACCTGAACATCGGCGGCGCCGCGTCTGACAGCCTCGGAAAGTTTTTCGCTTACTCCGATTCTTCTGTCCTGTTGGGCGAGTACATTTCGCAAGTTGTTGCTGCGAGCTTGATCCGCACCAGCCTGGCGAGCGAGTTGACCGCGCTGCAAGAACGAATCAGCGAGGTCGATTTTCGCCGGACTTATTTCGAGGACGCCGGAGAGGACCTGGAGTTGGCCGAGGTCTCCAAAGACCAAGAGCTGCCCGACATTTGGATCAACATTGGCGATCAATCCATGCGCCTGATCAAATACGGGCGTTATTTGAAAGCCAACTTTGAGGACGTCGATCGGGTGAGCTTTAACGCGCTGAACGTCGTGCTGAATCGAATCGGTATGCAAATCGGCGTTGCCGAAACGTCCGAGGGCATTCGTGTTGCGGTTGACGGCGACGGCAACAGCAACGCTGCAACGACTTTCAATCCGACCACGACCAACACGCTGAACACGACTGAAGTGATCAAGCTGGCGACCGAGCTTGACACCCCGTACCAGACCACGCACCTGATTGCAAAGAAAGATCAGATGCAAGCCTACTTGGCTGCAGCGGCTGGCGTTTCGAGTGTCAACGGCCCGAACCTGCTCGGCGCGATCAATGTCGACTCGCCGAAATGGGTTGACTGGGACAAAGGCAACACCGGGCTTGAAAGCGACTATATCCTTATCATGGACAGCCGCTACTGCCTCGGAAACGTTTCGGGTCAGGCCGTGTTTGTCGAAAGCGAGCGGCTCGTGAAAAAGCAACTGAAAGGCACCGGGATCTGGTATCGCAGCGCGTTCTACAAAATCGACAACAACGCCTGCAAGGTCATGGACGTGACTTTCAATTGATAACCGGAGGGCCTAAAAAGTGGTAAAGATAAAGATTAAGAGCAATCAACCGTTCAGCTTTCTCGATCACGAGGAGCCGAAGGTTTTGATAGTTTTCACCGCAGATGACGTGCGGACGGGCAACCGCGAGCGCGTCGTGTCGCGGTGGCGCAAGAGCTTGACCGGACTTGCAGAGGCCGGATACATCGAAAGAGAGGCAGAGCATGGCAATCGCAACGTGCGACGAAATTCGCGCGCGACTGCAAAAGTCGGAGAGTGAAATCAGCGATGAAATTCTCAATAGCGCTGCATTCATGCCCGCAGCCGAAGCGTGGCTATCGAAATATGTCACATACAGCAGCCTGGATGTAACCGACAAAGCTCTTGCCAAAGCCGCACTGATCGCCTATGTCTCGGCGCGGGTCGTTATGACCGCGCCGCAGTCCGGCGCAAAGTGGGGACCGATGGCCGTCAATGACCTGAAAGCATCCGAGATCAAAGCCGCTTACGAAAGCTACAAGCAAGAGGCGTTTGATTTTCTCGGAGAGCTTGGGGTTGTTGTCGGCGCCGGTGGGTTTGTGGTGTCCGGCCAGGGGAGCGACGAGTACAACGATGCCGCAGAGGAGTTCGAATGGACAGACTCACTCGATTTATAAACAGCATCATTGCAAACGGCACGGCGGCAACCGTCAAAGAGTACAGCGGTGGGACGCAGTGTCCGTGCATGATAAGTCGCGGCACAGAGGCACCGGCTTATTCTGCAGACTGGCATCGTCGAAACCCGTCCGCAACGAACTGCAACGGGACTGGATTAATCGGATCGACAACCAGTACGGTTTCGATAAAAACAATGGTGATCGACGCGAAGGCCGTTGGAGATGAGGTCGACAGGTCCGGCAAGTGGACGGAGATCGGCAAGCTCGAAGCCGATGACGTTGCGCTTTATGGCGCGGTCAAGGTCAGTGATGGGAGCAACTACTCGTTTGCCGATCTTACCGACAAGAACGAAATCACTGTACTGGGCAATACATACGCCGTCAAGTATACGTTAAAAATACCGATCGATGGCACTGTCGTGACGGCTGCACTCTGCAGGAGGCTTTCGTGATTAACGCGACGTTTGACGCCTCTGCGTTTTTGGAACTTGCCGGCAAGAAAAAGATCGCTTTCATCGAGGGTCTGATTGCCGGGGTTGATTTTGGCATGACTGAACTGCCGAAAGCATTTACCAAAAACTTGATGGGCGTAAGACATCAGCCCGGCACGCGCTCGCCATATCCTGGGCAATTGCCGGTGACGCGGATATCGACAGAGCTTTCAAAGTCTACAAAAATAAGACGAGTCGACCCGGTGAGTGGTCTGGTATTCATCGATGAGCGCAACGCTGATTATGCAATTCACGTTCACGACGGGACGCGCAGAATGAAAGCCAGGCCGTTTGCTCGCGAAGCCGTCAACGAACGCAGACCCGCGATATTGCAACGAACAAACCGCGAAGTCAAAAAACGAATGGATAAACTGGGATGATCCGCGAAGGTTACGAAATCGCCGATATACAGCAAGCAGTCATGGGGTTCTTGCGCGCAAAAACCGTTTCGAGCGCGCCGTGGACGTCGTGGGCGGTGGTAGAGGGCTGGCCCAATCAGACGGTTTTTGAGACTTTTACAAAACCGTTTCTTTATTGCCACTCTCCACTCATGATTGAACAGGTACAGCAGCAAGGCGGCGGCAAACCGCGCTTTAACTGGGAGCTTGTTGTCGGCGGGTGGACGGATCGAGAAAAAGGCGGCTCTGAAGAGGCCGCAATCATGCAATCGGCTTTAATGCGGCTCTTTGCAAATTCGGCGGTGAACGCGGTCACTTTCTCCGGCACCGTTGCCGGCACGGCATTCACAGCAAAAACGCTGCCACAGATCGGCGTGGTGATCGACGGCATTCAAAATCCGCGATCTATCGAGTTCGAGCAAGAGGATGATTTTCGCGGCGAAGTGTCCATTCTTTTGACGGCGTGACAAAATATAGTTAATTCTTAATTAATGGAGGTTCTAAATGTCTGTATCTGATCAACTCGGAATGTTGGACGCCGACGTAGTGGTGTCGGGTCGCAATACGCTGCACCGCGTGTTTGTTCACGGGTCGAGCGTCTCCGATAACGTTGCCGCGATCAACCTTGACGCGATCAAGTCAGTCGAGGCCGATCCGGTGAGTTACGAGAGAAGCGAAAAGTTGTACCAGCAGGGCGGCGGCGACGATGCTCTGCAGTACGACATCGGCCAATCGCACGGGGTGCGAATCACGGTTTACGCCGGACAGTTGCCGACGTTTTTGGCTTACTTGATGGGTACGACCACTTTCGGTAAAACCGGCTATGCTGCGCAGAACTTGACTTTTGACGCATTGGCACGGTTTGACATCGAAAGCGTGTACCGCAAGAAAGACAACGCAACTCACCTGTTCTCGCTGATTCACCAGGATTTGGTCATTCAGCCCTTTGCCGTACCGTCGCCGATGGAAGATGTCGATGTGGTGATCCCGGCAATGAGCTATCACGACCCGATCGTTTTGGCGGCCGGTTGCGAGGCCGTCTATTCGCAATACAACGGCGATGGATCGACAACCACTTTCACGTTGCCCGCAACTCCGCTTTCGCTGCGAGATTTGACGGTTGGCAACGCCGATGACTGGGTGCTTGAAAAACTGATCTATTGCAAAGTCAAGCTGTCCACCGACGAGCAAGGCTCTCGGCAAAAGAGCGGTATCTCGATCAGCGGCACGTCTCTGACTTTCACGACTGCGCCGGCTGCCGGGTCAGTCGTGCAGGTGTTGTTTGCGAAAGAAACCGCCTGATGGCGGTTTTTCGCACTAACAATCTTTATCAAGCCGCCGCGATTATCTGGGAAACAGGCATTTACCCGGATGGTTACAGCGTCCCGGATGATCGCGGCCTGATTTGTTGCGAGTGGGCTGACTCGGCTGGCATTGCCGAGTCTGTCCGTCGCTACGACAACAGAGAAATGCGCGTTGATCCGCGCGGGTTGTCTGTAATACACATCAACCTAAAAAAGAAAGTGAACAGCATAAAGGGCGATAAAAATGGCTAAGAAAGTAAGCACCATTGAATTGTTGCGCCGCGCCAATCAGGGCGCTGTTTTGGAGACATCATTTCAAATCCCGATAGGTGACGGCAACTTTATCGACGCCAAGCTGACCGCGCCGGACGCAATGCGAATCTGGGAGGAATCCGATCTTGAACGCCGCGCCGTCTGGGCGAAAGCCGAAGAGAAAGGGCTGGTCGGAAAACCGATCAATCGCGTTGAATGGGACGCCGATCTTGAACGCATGACACCGGAGGAGCGAGAGCTTGCCGAGCAGAATCCGCCGGTAGACCAAGCAGAACAATTTGCGCGGCGATTCGGCGGCATCAATGTTTTGCGCGAAATCATCCCGCGACATCTTCGTGACACACGCGGCGAGTATCTTTTCGGAGAGAAGCAGGATCGAGAAGATTTCGTCAGGATCATGTTTTACAATCAGGAGATTTTGCGGGTCGTGTCAAACGCATACGTCGAGTTGACGCGCAAAATCAACCAGGCGCGAGAAGCAATAAAAAACTGACCGAGGCGGGCGAGGGCTGGAATGATTTTCTATTGCAGGACGCTATCGCTCGCAGGTATGGATTTCGCGGCCCATTCGATCCCGCGCTTACTGAAACGTTAAGCGATCCGATCCGGCGAGAGTTTCTGGTTCGGGTTTTGGCAGTTAAAACGACCGAGGAGCTAACGTTGGAGCTACTTGCCGCACAATATCCCGAACTTTTAAAATCTTTGTTTGATGTTCACGGGACCGCGCTCGCAAGAGTCGGCGGGGCGAAAGTTACTCGCATATTCGAGCGCAGCAGACCGCGCCGGGCCGATGGTGTCCGGCAAATTTATCGATTGCCAAATGGACAAGTTGTCGGGGTGACTGACTGATGCCAGACCTTTTAGGGATGAGCGCCGGGACTGCCGGGAGCATTATCGCGGTTGTCGGTATTGCCGGGCTTGACAAATTCGAGCGCGATCTGCAGAAAATGGCGACCGCCGTCGACGGTAAGGCGCAGTTTTTAAACAAGAGCCTGACCGCCGTTGCCGCAGCCGGGGCGACCGTGTTCGTTTCGTCAATCGCCGCCGCGACAGAATTTCAATCGTCTTTTACCGGCGTCACAAAAACGGTCGACGGGCTGTCTGACAATTTCGGCAACCTTACCGCCGAGGGGCAACGTCTTGCAGATCAGTTTCGCGCGCTATCGCTCGAAGTCCCGGTATCGGTAAACGAGCTTAATAAAATCGGCGAACTTGCCGGACAGCTCGGAGTCGGCAAAGAAGACATCCTCGAATTTACCCGCACTATCGCCGCTCTTGGAGTCACCACGAATCTGACTTTCGAAGAGGGGTCTACGCAAATCGCGCGGTTTATCAACGTCACAAAACAAGTCGCACCTGCAGGCTCGCAGATGGCCGAGCAAGCCGAGCGGATCGGCTCGGCAGTGGTAGAGCTTGGCAATAACATGGCAACCACCGAGGCAGAGATTGTCACGTTCGGGTTAAGAATTGCAGGATCAGGCGCACAGATCGGTTTGACGCAAGACCAAATTCTTGCGTTCGGGGCGGCGCTTTCAAGCGTTGGCATTCAAGCAGAGATGGGCGGCACGGCAATTTCGAAGCTGTTTATAGACATGGCGAAAGCCGTATCTGACGGCGGGGCGCAGCTTGAACGCATGGCGAAGATTGCGGGGATGACCATACCCGAATTTTCGCGGCTATTTAAAGAGGACGCAGCCGGGGCGATCAACGCATTTTTTACCGGGCTGAACGAAACGCAAAAATCCGGCGAGAGTCTGTTTCCGATCCTTGAAGAGATGGGCTATAAGGAAGTCAGGTTGCGAGATACGATTCTTAAAACCGCTTCTGCGTCCGATATTTTGTCCGAGGCCCTGGGGTGGTCCTCTAAGGCGTACCGCGAAAATACGGCGATGGCCGACGAAGCGCAAAAGCGATATTCGACATTTGAAAGTCAGATGCTTTTACTTAGAAATCAGTTTCAAGACGTGCAAATAGAAATCGGCAACAGATTTTTGCCGGTATTGAATAGCACGCTCGGAGTGGTTAATTCAAACAACCTTGCACTTCGCGCCGTGACGGATTCGCTCGGTAGTTTGCTGCTTGTTTTTGGCGCTGCAGCCATTGCGTTTAAAACTTACCAGGCAGGCGCCGCGCTTGTCAATGCGGCAAACGTTGCAATGGGCGGATCGTTTACCGCGACCGCCGGGCCGATTGGTGTGTTGGTCGTTGCGCTTTCTGCTCTCATGGCGATTTATGAACACACAGAAAAACAAATTCGGGAGCATTATAAGGCAATCGGCGAAGGCGTGAAAGAGGTCGGTGTACTCGAAAGTGAATATAAGGCGCTGACCGAAAAAATGCAATTGACCGCCGACGAGCAAACGAGATTAAATGAGGTCACGGGCGAACTTGAAACGGTCTATCGCGCCGCCGGTATTTCCGTTTTTGATCTGTCGAAAAACTTTGGACAACTTGACGATCAAATCCGAGAGATCAAACTTGCTGAATTGCAGAAAGAGCTCTCCGATCTAAACGAAGAGCTGCGCGTCGCAACGAGCTATCCGGTTCTCAATTTCCTTGGACTCGGCGACAAAGAAGGCACTGAGATGCGGATTGCAGAGGTCAACAACTTGATTGCGCAGTTGACCAAAGAACAAAAAGAGCTTGCCGCCGCCACAGAATCAACCGGAGGACCGGCCAAGAATCAAATCGATTGGATGAAAAGGATCGAGGACGCCGGGTATAAAACAGTAGAATCAATGCAAGCGCAAATCCGCGAAATTGAAACGCTGATGAAGCACGTTGAGCCCGGTTCGTCACCGTGGCGCGCGATGCGTGATGATCTGAACGATCTGTATGCACAGGTCGGTAAGGTCTCGCCGTTTTACAAGTTGTCGCAGGACGCGCTTGGCTTTTACAGCGTCGGCGAGGACGTGACGCAGGTCACCGGTAAGATTCGCAATAATTTTGAACAGCTGCCGGAACCTATCGGTGAGGTAGATCAAAAAATAAGTAAACTCGGAGACTCCACCGAAAAGGGCGGCAAGGATTGGGTTGCATACGCAAGCTATCTAAACGACATCACGAGCCGCTTTGGAGAGGCCGGGGATTTGATCGGCAAGGGCGCAAATCTAATTGCAACCGCCGTGACTGGATCGTTTGACCCGTTGACGTTCGGTTTGAACGCCGCCGGGTTTGCGATTGACGCATTAAGCACCGGGTTCGGGTTATTCAAAAAAGAGGCCGATCCGGTCCCGAAAACAATCGAAGAGGTAGAGGCATCGCTCGGCGAACTGCAGGCGCGAATTGAGTCGACAAACGAAATCATCGGGCAGCTTGGGTTTAGCTCTACATACATCACCGGGCTGCAGGGCGCAATTGATGAATACAAAGAAGATATGCGAGTTGCAAGCGGGTATTGGTACGATGTACTTGCAGGGTCGATTGAACAATTTCAAAAGATTTTAGAAGATTTGACCTACGCTTTCAAGTATGAGGATGTTTTTGCGACCGCCACCGGCTCGCTGGATATATTAATCGAGAAAGCTCAATATTATACCGAATATTTCGGTAATATCGACATGAGTGGATTTTCGACACTGCTGCTCGGCGAAATCCAGAACGGGCAAAAGCTGCTTGCGACGTTGGACCCGACAAGTAGGGCCTATGAAGATTTAATTACCAAGCTGCGCGACGCCTATAATTGGTACGGCCAGCTTTCAGGGCAAACAAATATATTAATGACCCTATATCCAGAAATGGCGGATCAACTTGCGCGAATATACGAGGCGTCGAAGCTGAACGCAGAAGCCGCCGGCGACGAATCTGTTATGCTTGAAGTACTAAAAAATAGTCGGGTGTTGCACGCCACTTCTGTTGAAGAGCAGATCGCAATATATGAATCGTTGATGTCGATGGTGGGGCAAGAAACAGAAGAGTATAAGGCGCTTGAAACAATTCTGACGATATTAAAACAAAGCATAAATGACACAACAACAGTTATAGATCATAACTCTGATGTGGTTGACGAGAACACTGTCGCCGTTGATAAAAATCGAGTGTCTCATAAAGCGCTGGCGGTTGTCGCTGAAGATGCGACGGCGATTATCGAAGAGTCAAATAAGAATTATACAAAGATGTCCACCGTTGTTGATGAGTCTGGTGAATCATTCAAAAGAGCGGCTGCTCAAATTGGTAAATATAATTTCATTCTTGACGAAACACTACAAATGATTCGCAAAAAATATACAGAATTTGAAGAGGGTGTCAGATTTATTGGCGCGGCGCTTGATGAAATAAATTATTTCAAATTCGACATTGACATGACAGACCTGGACGAAAAAGCGCTCGCGTCGTTAAAAAATGTATATGCTTATATGCAAAACCTTAACCCGAATAGTGAGGCGTTTCTGGATGCGCAGAAAGCATTTGACCAGTTGTTGGGCAAATTTTACCAGATTGGCTACTCGTGGGAGGACATTGCAAGGTATTTAAATATTCCGGTTCGCGGCGAGATACAGTTTGGCGTCAAGGTTGTTTCGGATGAGGGAGGCGAGGATATTGTCCAAAACAATCCCGTTCTGGGTGAGGCCGTTATCGATTATGGCGCGCTGCTAAAATCTAAAATATCGGTAATGCAGAACGCTTTATTTTTAGCACAACAAGGACTCGGCGATCTTCAGGCCGCGCAAGCTGGTAGTTTGGCTCAAATTGCCGAAAAGTATAACGAGCAAATCAACTCTCGCATAAATACACAGAGGGCGCTTGAAAATGAAATATTGGAACTTGGCGACCGGCTTAAAAAAATAAACGAGCAATATTCGGAACAGATCAATCAAAAGTTGGCAGAGCAAAGAGATATTGAAAAAGAGATATACGACCTTGTAATAAGCAGAACAGAAATTCACAAGGAATATGAACAACAGATAAACGCATTGCGATCCACGTCTGGAAAAATCTCTGACGTATTGCAAGATATAATGGCAGATCAGGAGCCGCTCACCATTCGCAGAATAGAAGAGGCGGTGTTTTCGTTGAGCGGCGTTGCGCGCTCTTTTGTTGTCGACTGGGACGCGATGCTTGACCGGTTGATGGGCGGCACAAAGTCTGAATATGAGGAGATGGAAGAAACCGCCAAATCTGCGCAGACGATAATCGACAAAGCAAAATATTTCGGCGTAAATATATTCGGTACGGAAGTTGAATCGCAGCTTAATGCCATGATTTTTAGCATCCGGGAGTTTTTGAGTGAAATAAACCCGGACAGCCAGGCATACAAAGACGCGCAAGAAACGATCGGCAACCTTGTTAGTGGGTTTGAGGGACTGGGTGGTGTTCTTGACGAGGGTGCCGCGCAAAGGTCTGCGGCTGACTGGGCAGAGCAGGTTCGTGTGCAGCTTGAGCAGCAGATGCAGGGGCTGCGTGACGAAGAAGGCAAAAAAATCATAGCCATAGATGCCGACATTGATTTAGCAAAACAGAAAATCGCCGAAATAGATAATGACGTACTCGAATTGATGGCCAGGTGGCAGCAAGAGCAGCTGTCTATTAATACAGACATAATGGCAGCGAAACAAACCATTGTAGAGATTGACGACGAAATTAGAGCATTAATGGAGCGGTGGGAGAAAGAGGAATTACAAATCGCCGTCGATATTGATAATGCTAAAAATAAAATCGCAATCCTTGAGGAACAATTACAAAACCTAATCGAGACGTATAACAACCAAACAATAAAGTTGAACGTTGAAACCGGAATCAACACCGGACTAAACGACACCACCGTGGCATCTGGCGGCAAACCTGGTGGTGGCAATTTTTCTGTGAATGTTTACGGCGCAACGCCCGACACTTGGGTATCGATAACCGACAAGGAAATCGAGCCGCGAATTAATGAACGCAATCGGCGGTTTACGGTTGGGGAGAATCCGTATGCCGGATAATGCCGTAAAAGTAACTTATTCTGGCGGTGACGTTTACTTTTATCAGGATGAGATCGTTCTTGGGCAGACGGTAGAAGAGGACTTGCACCAGATACACGC
>Ga0116142_10005442_pt1 | contig 11479 bp, 6 predicted proteins | sample AD_UKC033_MetaG_FD_89785 | JGI IMG/M metagenome (GOLD analysis project Ga0116142, IMG submission 89785) | Active sludge microbial communities of municipal wastewater-treating anaerobic digesters from USA - AD_UKC033_MetaG | ecosystem: Engineered > Bioreactor > Anaerobic > Digestate | place: USA... | reverse complement strand
GTGCAGAGTTTACTCTCTGTGATCTTCAGTGCAAAGACGTGTTTTCTATGTCCGGATCCTATACGTAAAATATTCATGTTTTGAGTGGGGCTTTGGGGGTATAAACCTGCGTTATTCAAAAAAATTTTACAAATGAACTGTTTGATTTTTAGATCGAAAGTAGATTACTCGTTAACGATTTATGATTAAACGCGATGTCGTTTTCCCCTCGGTGCCTTCTATTTCCAAGACATAGGCAGCCGGAGCCAAATGCGCAACCGATAAAGTGAATAATTGATCGCTATTTGTTTTTAGCTCATGTAAAGGTTTGCTCATTAATAATCTACCGGTAATGTCATACAATCGAAGCAAAGTGTTTTGATAATTGAGGGTTCCATTAACTGAAATATAAACAAACTCTGAAGAAGGATTGGGGTAAATATTAACCTGATATACAGCATTGGGATTAAATCGTACACTTACCACAGCGCTGTATTTAAAGGTACCGTCCATGTCGAATTGTTTTAATCGATAATAATTAATTCCTACTTGAGGCGAAGGATCCAAGAGCGAATAATGTAAGACTTGAGAGCTGTTTCCGGCTGCTTTAACGCTTCCGATAAATTCGAAATTTAAACCATCGAAAGAACGCTCCACTTCAAAATGAGAAGAATTAATTTCACTTGCCGTAGTCCATTTACACAATACTTCTTTTTCGTTTATCGCTTCAGCATTAAAATCTAAAAGAGTGACTGGTAAAGGAGCGGAATTATCAACGGCTACCCAAGCAAAGTTATACGTGTTTACACCTGCCACCGAAACAGTATTGGCAGCTACATTAACTGAACCAATGGCAGGAAAGGACCAAGTTGCACCACCGGTTCTTTGCATTTGTAAATTTAACTCTACTATGCTATTGTTACCGCTATTGTGTTCCGCATCGAGATAAGTGAACGTTATAGCACTGGTAGGATTGATTCCATAGCTACTCGAATTGATGATCCAAAATCGATCTAATACTTTATCAGAGTTATCGATACCGGCACCATTGGTTAGTAAACTGACTCCGGTAGGGAGCGGTCTATTGTTTGGATTCAGAAACACATTTGTTGGGTAGGTTGAAACAGCAATCTTACCGGTACTGCCCAACCCTGCAGAAGATAAAGTCAAGGATACCGGAATAAATTGAAAGCTAACATCTGTGCCAAAAGGGAAAACATAATTAGCAGGTGGAGCCGTATTACCAATTTCCCATTCAATGGTACCATAGCCTGCAATGGGATCATTTTCTGAAATGATTAATCCACTTGTTCTGGCGATAGCCAAAGGATTTTTATTCGCAATTTTCAATGTAAAGTTGTTCAATCTAAGATGAACATTGTTAATGTCCAGATTGCCCAGAGTGTTAGCACCAAATCCTCCAGTACTCATATTTTGTGCTAAAGAAACATCGCCTGATCCGCTAGCTAAATTCACGTGAAAAAAATTGGTTTGGCTCGTTCCGCCAATGATTTTTGTACCGGGTCCAAAAAAGCTGACAATGCCACTGGGCGAAACAAATCCAGACAATCCCGAATTGTTGGTCCAATTACCGGATACATCAATTGATCCAAAATTATTAAACTGAGCACTGTTTTGAAGTACAACATCACCATTGATTTCGATACTTGCCCCGTTGTTGGTAACGATTACATTATCGCTTACAAACAACTGTGCATTTGATTGCTGAATGAGTATTGCAAATAACAAACAGCAAGTGAACAATGATTTAGATGATCTTACTAACATATTTACATATGAATTTATAACTCAGAAAATCAAATTAGTTAGTGTTTCAATTTTAAATCTTCCAACTGTTTTTTTAATTCTTGAATTTCCATTTTAGATTGTTCAATCATTTCTTGTTGCTCTTGAATGGACTTAATTAATACCGGAATTAAGTCGGAATAATATACCCCAAGGCGGTCGGCATCTTTAGTGATCCATTCCGTACTGTTTTCATCCTTTTGTACGTATTCTTTACTCACCACCACTTCTGAAATAACCTCATTTAGTTCTTGAGCGATCAACCCTATTTTAACTCCTTCGAAGGGACGGTCTTTCCAATTAAACTGTACAGGGTTTAATTTCAACACTTCGTTTAAACCATAATGTATAGGGCGTATATTTTCTTTGTCGCGTGCATCGGAGGTATTGATTGTACCATTGGTTGCAAAAAGAGTTATCCATCTGTTTGTTGTTGAGCCTAAGTTCCTCAAATTGTTGGTTTCAGGAATAAAGTGAGCATTGGTTTGTAATGTATTGGCACCACCATCTTCTATTGTTTCAGCAGAGCCAAAATGAATACCATGCCCTGTGCTGAACCCAACCCTGAGCATTTCATCTGTAACAAAATTAGTTCCTATTTTAACAGCAGTATCACCGGCATCTACCAAAAACATATTGGAGTTTCCAACTGCCTCGACTCTAAAATCGTTATTACCCCCGTCTTCATTAAAGGTGGCATTTCCTCTTACATCCAGCATATATAAAGGACTAGTAGTACCTATACCTACATTAACATTTGAAGCTGCACCATTAATACCGGCTACCGATCCTAACACTAATGAGTTGTTTGTGGAAACAAAAGCTTGAGACCCTATGGCTGTAGCATTTGTCAAATTACTTGACCCAACATCGGCATTATTTCCAATTAAAGTATTTTGAGAACCCGTCACATTGTCAAAACCAGCTCCGGCACCTAAGGCAACATTGCTCCCTCCGCTTGTATTGGATAACAAAGCTGATAAACCTATAGCCACGTTTGCACTACCTGTAGAGTTTTGTAATAGCGAACTACGTCCTACTGCAGTGTTTTGAAAACCGGTGGTAGAATTCAACATGGAGTTCATACCCACTGCTGTATTCGATCCAATATTGGATGAACCTATTGAACTACGTCCCGCTTTAAATCCAATAAAAGTATTATCGGTGGCGCTAACATTTGCTGCCCCAGCCTTTGATCCAAGTGCTGTATTGCCGGTGCCGCTGGTCAATGATATCAAAGCTGAATCTCCGACCGCTACCAAATCGGAAGCTGTTGAATTACGCAGTGCAGAACTACCTATTGCAACATTACTATTTGATGTGGTCGAAGATCTTCCGGCATCGGTTCCTATATATACATTCGATTCTCCAGATGCATTATTGATTCCTGATGATCGCCCTAAAAAAATATTTTTAGATCCAGCTAAGTTATTCAATCCTGCCTGCGCGCCAATAAAGGTATTCGAATTACCAAGTGAAACTCGTCCAGTTTCAAATCCTAAAAAAGTATTACCACAGCTTGCAACATTATTCATTCCAGATTCAAAACCTACCATGGTATTATCACATCCTCCTACATTAGCTCTTCCACTTTTGGAACCAATAAAAATATTACCGTCAGCTACATTCTTTATTCCACTTTCAAATCCAAGAACAACAACATCCTGTGCAGAATTAGATTTTCCTGCGTCTGACCCTATAACTACTGAATTATTTATTTTAAGCGCAGCAGATGCGGCCCCTGATCCAATAACTACAGAACCAGTTGTACCATTAACTCCAATTGAATTTATAGAATTAAATGCACTATCTCCAATAATTACATTATTTCTTCCTGTTGTAATATTAAAGCCTGATCGAGAACCTAAAGTTACATTTTCATTGAGTTGATCGATACTACCCGCTTTAGAATTGTTTACTCTAAATTGTAATGGTTGATTATCAGTAGTACCAATAAAATTAACAGAAGGATTGGTGGCAGTATTCCCTGTTAGTCCCCATGCGTTAGCATCACTAGCTATCAAGTTTTGCCAACTGGCTCTGCCAAAGGCATCTGACATCAATACTTTTCCACTCGCTTGTAAGCCATCCTCCATTCTAATATTTCCTACCACGTGCAAACGATCTTGTGGTGTGCTGGTTCCTATTCCAACATCAACATTAGATGTTGCCCCATTTATTCCGGCAACGCTGCCTAAAACCATTGTGTTACTTGCATTGGCTAATGCTCTATAACCAATGGCCGTTGTATTGGTTAAATTATTAGAAATCGATACTCTGGAACCTAATGCGGTATTAAAAGTGCCTGAAAAAAAACTTGGCCCGGTGTTACTTCCTATAAAAGTATTTTCCGATCCATTTCGACTAAATAAACCTGCATTATTCCCAACATATGTATTTAAATTTGAGGTTGTATCATTCAACCCTGCATCATCGCCTATATAAGTGTTGAATTGTCCAATAGTATTTGATCGGCCTGCATCTGAACCAACAAAAACATTTTCAGCACCGGTGGTTGTATTAAGGCCTGCTTCTTCTCCAAAAAAAGAATTGAAGTTTCCTGTGCTTAACCTTCCAGAGAGTGTGCCCATGAATGTGTTACCAAAAGTTGTAATAATGCTCATTCCAGCTTCAAAACCCGTTATTGTATTATGTGAGCCGCTTATATTTCCACGTCCACTTCTACTACCAATAAATGTATTAGCAAAACCTGACGAGTTGTTTAAACCACTTTCAAATCCGTTAAAAACATTATTAGCCGCTGCATTTTTTTTACCTGCATCAGCGCCAATAATCACGGACTGAAGTGCGTTAGTTCCATTTGAAGCAGCACCGGCACCTATAACCACTGCATTAATAGAACTGGTACTTATGCCAAAAGCACTGTCACCAATTACTACGTTGTTCTTATTTGTAGTGACTAAATTTCCCGCAAGAAAACCTAAGGTTACATTTTCATTGAGTTGATCAATACTACCCGCTTTTTTATTGTCTACTCTAAACTGTAATGGTTGATTATCGGTGGTACCTATGAAATTAACAGAAGGATTGGTGGCAGCATTTCCACTCGTTTCCCATGCATTGTTAGGTCCACCATCTAAAACTTTGATCCATCGAGTTCCGTTCCAATAATAAAATCCCACTCCATTTCCGAATGCGGTAAAAGGATTAGTATTGAATACAAGCAAACCGGTAGCCGGTGCAGTTACCGGTGCAGCAGCTGAAACCAATGGAATGGAAACTCTTGGAATTAATATCCCTCTTGTAGTGGAAGTAAGATCGAGTAGGCTACTCGGATCGGGTGTTGGATTATTAATACCCACATTTTGAGCTTGAATTAATCCGGGCAAATGGAAAGCGAGCAATAAGAAGAGTAGCCTGATTTTCATATGTTACTTGATCTAAGATTGTATGGTAAAGAAAGCAAGTAACCCTTCTATTCTCAATAACTAATAATAGTGATAAAGCATTAAACCATATTATTTCGTATGGCTATTGAAATGGCTTCTCCGGCAGAATTAACCTGAAGTTTAGTATATATTTTTTTGATGTGTGAGTTTACGGTATGATAACTTAAGTGTACTTCAGCAGCAATCATTTTATAGCTTTTCCCTTCCACCAATAGTTTTAATATTTGCTGTTCCCGCTCACTAAGCAACTCCAAATCTGAAGGATGTTCAGATTTGTGGTCGAATCGAAAATGTTTCATTACTCTTTGCGCAATTCCTGGCGACATGTGGGCACCTCCGTTGCAAACATCAATTATAGCCTCTAATATTTTTTCCGGATCGCTTTTTTTCAGCACATATCCATCAGCACCATGTTTGATGGAATTGAAAATATAATCATCATCTTCAAAAGATGTTTGTATGATAATATTGATTTGTGGGTATTTGTCTTTAATTGTTTTAACGGCATCAATACCAGATATTCCCGGCATGATAATATCCATTAAAACTAGATGAGGATTGCAGGATTCTATTTTGTCGAGCACATTGTTAGCATCCTCAAAGCAACCTACTAACTTAAGTCTTGGATCGGATTCAATTAACATAGACAAACTTTTTCTTCGATCAAAATTGTCTTCAAATATTGCTATATCTATTGGTTTCATTTGTATTATATCGTTTCATTAATTGGCCATATCATTATTATGTACGTACCATTACCGGGAGTACTATTAATCTCGCAAGTTCCATTATTTCTACTCACTCTTGTTTCAATATTTTTCAATCCATTTCCTTTGATAATATCTTGCTTATTAAATCCTACGCCATTATCGTAAACAAATACTTTTAGTTGATCCTGATCAATTTCAATATTGATTTCAGACCGTGTTGCTTTGCTGTATTTGGCTTGGTTAGTTATACATTCTTTTATGGCCAGGTAAATATCTTTGCGCAATTCCATTGAAAAAGAAACAGTTTTTACATTTTCATCAACTATAAAAGATGTTTCAATATCCTGAACTGACAAAATCTCATTCGCATCATTTTTTAAGCGAAAAACAATGTCCTCTATGGAATCGTTTCGTGGATTTATTGCCCAAACAATATCACTCATATGTTCCATTGTATTTATAGAACTTTTGTTGATGTACTCTATATAATCGCGTACATTTTTCATTTTAGATTCAAAATTTTTAAGTGCCAGATTACAATATATTCGAATACTACTGAGTGAAGCTCCTACATCATCGTGCAAATCTCTTGCTATTTGATCTCGGGTATTCTGTATTTCTTCTTTCAACATCTCTGTTCTTTTCAACTCTTCTATAAGCAATGTTTGAGTTCTAACTTTTTCATCCTGATCGTGTTTCGCTTTATACCCTAAACCGGTATTGAAAAACAAAACTTCAAAACTTAATCCCAACATGGTAAAAACGATTGGAGCAACAGGCACCCAATATATTGCTGAAGGAAGACTTGATAAGGTCATGGCCAAAAAATGTCCGGTGGCAGCACACAAACTTCCAATAAGAAAGAAATTGGTAAGACGAGTTCTATTTTTAAAGAAATAAGCAATTAAATATAGTGTGTAAATAAATACAACAATGCTGACGGATAAAAGAAAGATACGTGAAGCGTAGTTTGGCATCCATATTTCACACAAAACAAATAAAATGGATATTAATAGAATACCATATTCTGCTTTAATTATTTGTCGGTTAATATGAGGATGCAGTGTTGGCATTTCCAAAAAATGTCTGGCAAATTTCAAATAGAATATATAGGGAATAAATAGCAATACATTGCTGATATCTAAAAACCATTCACCAAAAGAATAGATTAGAAATGGCAGTTTTATTATTACTTCAGCTTTTAAAAAGAAATATAATAAAACACATATTAAATAGGCGATATAAAATACATACTCCGATCCTCTATTGATATACCATTGAATAAAAATATAGATGAGCTGAAAACTAAGAAGTGCAAGAAAGGAGAACAAAGCAAAGACCAAAAAAGATGAACTGTACAAAATGTTTGATTTTTGATTTTTGATCCGTGTTTCATCTAATATTTCAAGTTGATAAATTCCACGCTCATCATACGTTATTGACCTGTAGTAAAACACCAAAGTATCCCGTTGACCAGCATTCAAATTATATTTGAAGCTTGGGTAGTAATGTCCCTCTTTGTTTGCCAGAATGTCAATAGAATTAAAAGAAGTAAAACTAGTACTAGGATTCACCTTTGAGTAATAGTACCCCGATCCTAAATAGGAATTGATTGAAATATAGAAGTCAAGAGCATATTCCTTAGGATTGGTAAGAACGACTTCATAACGATGATAGTTTTTATGGTTATCGTCAAGTACCAAGTTCTGAAAGCAAGAATCTGAAATGTTGGGGTTAAATAATCCAAAATATTTTAGCTCGCTAACTTCGATTGGAATATCACTCTCATTTACTATGGTATGCGTATGTTGTGCGTATAGTGAAGTAAACGCACACACACCCAAAAGGAATGTCAACCATAAAATACCTAAAGTTTTCTTAAGCATATTTTAAAGCAGCAAGGTATTTAGAAAGCGAATAAAGCTCAACAGATTTTATTCACTAATTATAGTTAATCGGAACGTCTAAAAAAGCTTATAGAGGTATGTTTCCGTGCTTTTTACGAGGCAGTTTGGCTACTTTATTTTTGAGCATTGCAAAAGCGTTAATAAGCTTTTGTCGGGTAATTGCAGGTTCAATTACTTCATCTACATACCCTCTCTCAGCTGCACGATACGGATTGGCAAAAGTCTCGGTATATTCCAATTCTTTTTCCTTCCATTTTTCTCCGGGATTTTCAGCAGAAGCGATTTCTTTTTTAAAGATGATTTCGGCAGCTCCTTTGGCTCCCATAACAGCAATTTCGGCAGTGGGCCAAGCATAGTTCATATCTGCACCTATGTGCTTGCTGTTCATTACATCGTATGCCCCACCATATGCCTTACGGGTAATTACAGTTATGCGTGGCACTGTTGCTTCGCTAAAAGCATAAAGCAATTTTGCACCATTGGTAATAATAGCATTCCACTCCTGATCGGTACCAGGTAGAAAGCCGGGCACGTCCTCCAATACCAAAAGAGGGACATTGAAGCTATCGCAGAAACGTACAAAACGGGCTGCCTTTGTTGAGGAATGAATGTCGAGCACTCCGGCCAAAACCATCGGTTGATTGGCAACTATTCCGATGCTTTTACCTGCCAAGCGGGCGAATCCTACCACAATATTTTCAGCAAAGTTTTTATGAACTTCCAAGAATCCTTCTTCACCATTATCAATCAATTGATAAATTACTTCCCTCATATCATAGGGCTGATTTGGATTTTCTGGTATTATGCCGTTGAGTGTAGGACGAAGTTCGTTGGCACTTGAATAGTCTTGACCGGGCGTTTCATCTTCGCAATTTTGAGGAATAAAACTCAGCAGTTGTTTGATAGTATTGATACACTCCAACTCATTTGGACAAGCAAAATGTGTTACACCTGATTTTGAAGAATGTGTAGATGCGCCTCCAAGTTCTTCGGCACTTACCTCTTCGTGTGTTACGGTTTTAACCACGTTTGGTCCGGTAACAAACATATAAGATGTGTTTTCTACCATCAAAATAAAATCGGTAATAGCAGGAGAGTAAACAGCTCCACCGGCACAGGGTCCCATGATGGCCGATATTTGCGGCACCACTCCACTGGCTAATGTGTTTCTATAAAAAATATCTGCATAGCCTCCCAATGAAACCACTCCTTCTTGAATTCGCGCACCTCCCGAATCGTTTAATCCAATAAGAGGAGCTCCATTTTGCATAGCCAAATCCATGATCTTACAAATTTTCTCGGCATGAGTTTCTGAAAGCGATCCGCCAAAAACGGTAAAGTCTTGAGAAAAAACATACACCAAACGTCCATTGATTTTTCCAAATCCGGTTACAACTCCATCACCTAAAAATTTTTGTTTATGCAATCCAAAGTCATGAGAGCGATGGGTAACCAACATTCCTATTTCTTCAAAAGTACCTTCGTCTAATAGGAAATGAATTCGCTCACGTGCAGTTAGTTTGCCCTTTTTATGTTGATCGCTTATTCGTTTGTCTCCTCCGCCCTTTTGTGCTTCTTTCTTCTTTTCGTTGAGTAAGTCGAGTTTATCCTTCATTGTATCGGTATAATATTTACAGGTACAAAGAAAACAAAAAAGCCACAGCAATTTTACTGTGGCCTTATCAATAGTTAGCGGTTGAATTAATCCCAACCATTTATTCGAACCCCGATTGAATAAGAGTAAAGCTCGGGACCTTTATTGTCTTTGATCAAAGGGGTAAGCGCATAGGTTCCGTAGAGTACAAAATTTCTATACCCAATACGGGCAGTTGCTTCCATTCTAAAATTCTCCATAAAAAAGTTGGAGTGATTTTTAAACTTCTCTGTGTCTCCATCAATCACTACCTTTCTTTTGGTATGTGTACTCACCCGATAACCACCTATCAGTCCGGCTGCAATATGAAAGCTTTTATGCGCCAAAGGACTTGTATTAAATTCCAATAACAATGGCAAGGTGATAAACTGATTTACTAATTTACTTTTCTTGTACGGAATGCTATCAATAAAACCTGCTAATGAATCTTTGCCCGATAATAGTTTGGTGCTATTATCAAATCGATAGTTGTTAATGCTGTAACCCAGACCCGATACAAACCATAATTGTCGGTTGTAGATGTTTACATTGAAAGGTACAATATTGAAATTAACATTGATGCTCTTTCCTGTTTTTAAATCCAGATAATCGTATTCATCAGGCAAATCGGATTTATTATCGGAATTTAAAAAACCATTAAACCCTAATTCAAATCCTGCCCAATGTGGCTTTACTTTTTCATTTAGGTCTTTAGTAATTTGTACATTGCCATTGTCGATGATCACGATTTCATTTCCACCAATTTTAACTTTAACCGTATCTCCGGTTTGCGTTTCACCTAAAAACTCCGACTCATCATTCGAACCAATCTTGCCAATTCCACTAATGTTTTTTATTAATACCGATGGTGACTGATCAAAAGTAATTTTGCCATTACCCGATATATCCACATTCAATGTATCTTTTACATTTACCGACACTTTCCCAATTCCACTAATATCTATATCGGCATTGTTTGCTGATAAATTTTCAGCTTCAACTGCACCGGCTCCACTTATAGAAACATTTAACTGATTGGTTTCTCCTCCTAAAACACTTTTACCTGTTCCGCTAATTCGTGTGCTGATGGAATTGGATTTAACCAATCCTTCAAATCGTCCAGTGCCACTGATATCAATCTGCAAATGATCGCAGTTAATCCTATCCTGAGCAAAAATTTGCGAGCTGCCCGAAATTTCAATCTCATCGATATTGTTAAATAATAAATCTACTCGTTTCACTTTAGCGCCATTGATGGAAAGTTTCCCTCCGGAACTGATGGAATAATCCAACTCTTCAACATTTCCCTCAAGAACTCTAAAACCTGTTTGTTCTCCCTGGTAAAGATTAATTTTCACACTTCCATTTAAACTGATCTTATTAAATGATTTAGTAGGCAACACTTGAGTACTGTCTTGAGCCTTGGTGATGCAAGAGAATAAAATAATTCCCACTAGGGTTGTAATTAACTTTTTCATACGATTTGATTGTTTAATAATGTGACGCCTATACTACACTATTTGTTACAGGACAATAGAATTATTTTGATAGAGATGAAATTGCATAGTCGTTTTGTGCAATATCAATTGGGCCTACATCTATTTTGAAAGCCCTCTTTCTTTTTCGTGAAGCTGAACCCGGCTCTATGTAAATGTTTCCATTACCAATGGCATTAAGATTATCCAAGCTTGTATTGTTTTCATCGCTTGTAGTCGAAGACAAATCTAAATTGGCCAAATCATTTAATATTTCTTCGCTAATACTCTTCTCTATAGATGAAACATGATTGTATTCAACTGCACTTTGAACAATCATTGGGTTTTGTTGTGAATTTGATTCCTGTTTATTTCTCGATTCCATGACATCTGCTGATGATTCATGTTGATTCACTTTTTCAGTATCACTTTTAGACATTGTTCTGTTTTGCTTTATCTGTCCGATTTTAACTTTCTCTCTATTAACTGACGATTCTTCCAAAAGATCAATACTATTTTCAGTTGGTACTTGTTGATCTAAAACAATATCCTTCTCCAT
>Ga0116142_10005441_pt1 | contig 11480 bp, 12 predicted proteins | sample AD_UKC033_MetaG_FD_89785 | JGI IMG/M metagenome (GOLD analysis project Ga0116142, IMG submission 89785) | Active sludge microbial communities of municipal wastewater-treating anaerobic digesters from USA - AD_UKC033_MetaG | ecosystem: Engineered > Bioreactor > Anaerobic > Digestate | place: USA... | reverse complement strand
CGCCGTCCTCGATGACCTCCTGCCTCGATTCGGCATCGCCCATCGTGACCAGGCGCGCGCCGGTGAAGGCGAACATGCCGGTCGGCGTGTCGACCTTCGCGCTCAGGCCGACGTCAATGCCCTTGTCGGTGCCGGGTTTCGGCAGTTCCTTCGGCGCGCCGGGCACGAAGGCGAAGCTGTCCTTGAGGTCGCGCGAGTGGTACTCGCGGCCGACCATCCAGTGCAGTGTCGAGGAATCATTCGACCAGTGCAGGTAGGAGCCGACGTCCCTGCTGATCGCGGTGACCGGGATCGCCTTGGTGTCCTTCGACAGTTCGATGCTGGCGCCGGTTTGCGGCATCGGTGCGACATACGCATTGAACAGTTCGGTGAAGGCCACCCACTTGCCATCGGGGCTGACGCTGACGAAGTCGACGTACTTGAGGTCGAACACGTCGCGCGGCTCGCTGCCGTCGATGGCGATGCTTTGCAGCTTCTTCTTGAGGCCGCCGCCGGTGAGGAACAGCACGCGTCGGCCGTCGGTCGAGAACTGCGGATCGGCACCGGATTTCGCCACGCGTCGGGCTTCGCCGCCGCTCGCCGGCATGACGTAGATGCCGGCTTCGCCGGAATTGAGGTTGCCGGTCAGCGAGGTGCCGGCGGTTTTCGCATAAACGATGCGGGTGCCGTCGCGCGAATACTTCGGTGCGTAGTAGAAGCCGGGCTTGGTGGTCAGCGTGCGCGTCTGGCCACTGCCGAGCTCGCGTTCGACGATCGCGCCCTGCGCGGCATCCGACCAGGTCGTGTAGAGCAGCTTGCGGCCGTCGGCACTGAACGCGGGCTGGTATTCGAAGTTCGCTGCGTCGCTGGTGAGGCGTTTCGGCACGCCGTTGGGCAGCGACTTGAGCCAGAGATGGCCGAGTGCATGGAAGACCAATGTGCGCCCATCCGGGCTGGTGGCGACGTCGCGGATCATCTTCGGCTGGAAGCTGCCCCGCTCGATGGTCTGCTCGAAATGCAGCGGCTGGGCGAGGCTCTGCTCGACCTCGGCCTTGAACGCGATCGCGGCCGGCGTGCCGCTGGCGGCATCGACACGCCAGAGCTTGCCCTGCGCCCAGATCACGATGGCCTTCGAGTCGGGCGTCCACGCGTAATTAGCGTACGGACCGAAGACCGCCCAGGCTTCCTGCATGTCGTGCGAGAGGCCGTCCCACAGCGGGCGCACCTCGCCGCTGTCGAGATCCTGCACGTGCAGGACGCTTTTCTCGCGCACGCGCTTGACGAAGGCCAGCGATCTGCCGTCCGGCGATGGCTGCGGGCGTACCGCGCCACCGGGCGTGGCGACGACGGTCTCGATGTCGCCGGTTTCGCGGTCGAGGCGCTTGATCGCGTAGATCGTGCCGTGCGGATCCTTGTTGTACTGGAAGAACGGGCCGGGGCTGACGTCCTCCGAGTAGTAGACGTGACGCCCGTCAGGGCTGACCGCCGGCTCGCCGAGATCCTGCTGGTCGTTCTTCTGCTTGGTCAATTGCAGTCCGGTGCCGCCCGAGCGGTGGTACATCCACAGCTCGCCGGCGCCGAGCGAGCGCTGGCCGGTGAAGTGCTTGCGGCCGACGAGGTACTGGCCATCCGGCGTCCACGCCGGGTTGTTGAGCAGGCGGAAGTCCTCCTTGGTGACCTGCACGGCGTCGCTGCCGTCGATCTTCACGCGCCACAGGTTGTTGCCGCCGCTGCGGTCCGAGGTGAAGGCGAGCTCGCGGCCATCGGGGGAAAATCGCGGCTGCACGTCCCAGGCTGCGCCGCGGGTCACGCGCTTGGCAGTGCCGCCGGCGATTGGCAACACATAAAGGTCGCCGAGCAGGCTGAAGGCGATGGTCTTGCCATCCGGGCTGACGTCAAGATCCATCCAGGTGCCCTCGTCGACGCTGAAGCGGACGGTCTTGGCCTGCGCCCCATGCGCGGTCTGCACGTCCCACTTCGGCGGTTCCTCCTTCTTCTTTTCGGCAGCGCCGGCGAAGGACGGCAGGAGCAGGCTGGCGGCGACGGCGAGCGCGAGCGGACGGATCGACATGGACGATTCTCCCCGGATGGAAGCCGGGATCGTATCCGTGGTGTCACGGGTGTGCACGTGAGGAAAGTCCTGCAGGCGAGCCGTCTGGGGCGCTGACGTGGCAACCGACGCGGTCGCCGCGATCGAGCAAGGCGCATGGGCACGTGCGCGTGGTGGCTTGCGCGTGGCTGGGCATTCGCGGAAGACTCGCCATTCCCTGCTGCGGAACCTGACGATGAAGTGGCCGGTCCAGCGGATCCTCGCGTGTGCATGCCTCGGTCTGGCCTGCCAGCCGACCCTGTGCGCAACCGCCTGCGTGGATGCGGAGGTCGTGATCGACATGCGTGTGGCGCCGGTCTTTGCCGAGGCAGTGCTGTCCGCGACGCTGCGCGGCACGCTCGTGCAGGCGGCCTTCGGCAGCCTCGACACCGAAGTCGCCGTCGGTGCAGGCGTCGACGGGGCTTTCACTGCGGCCGGCGCGCGCGAAACGGCGTTTCTCGTGCAGGCGATCGACCCGGCGGCGACGCCAGTCGATCCGATCCGCGCCGCGCTGGTGATCGTTGCCGGCGGCAAGCCGGTGCGTGTCTTCGAGACCGGACTCGGGCAACGCCTGGGGGGGGCGTTGCCTGGCCTTGGTACGGGTGGCAACGACGCACTGGTGGTGCTTGCGGAAAGCTACGGCATGGGGCAGTCGTCGCTGCGCCTCGCTGTCGTCGAGGTCGCCAGTACTGCCCTGGTTGAACGCGCAGGGTTCGATGCGGCACGCGTTGACGCCTGCGACGACGCGCGTTTTGGCGGCTTCGTCGAAGCCATTCGCGTCAGTCGCTGCGAAGGCGAAGCCGATCCCGCGCGCTGGCAGGCCGAACGCCTGCGGGCTGCCTGCGTCGATGGCCGGGCACCGCCTGCAGCGGCGTTCGGTCCGGCGGTCAAGGGTAAACCCTAGCTCGGGAAAGTCCCGGCTTACATCGCCGTGCGCGGCGCGCAAGATCGCCGCCACTGGCAGCGTTGGAACACCATCCGATGTTGCTGATCAAAGCCAACTGAAACCAAAACTCGGAGGTGGATCATGTCTATCGGTGGCGGCGGCAATTTCCTCAGCAGCATCGGCTCGATCGTCGGCGGCATCTTCGGCGGCCCCATCGGCGCCATGGTCGGTCAGCTCGCCGGTCAGCTGCTTTCCTCGGTGGTCGACCAGGTCATCGACCAGCTCCCGGTCGACCAGGCGTTCAAGGACCTCATCAGCGCGGGTTTCAAGGCCGGCATGGGCGATGTCGGCGGGGCGATCCAGGACGCCAACCAGTTCATCGAGGATCTCGGCCGCTCGATGGGCGGTTCGCAGTCCGACATTTCTTCGATGCAGCGCTCGCTCGAGGACTTCAGGAACGAGGTCCGCGACCTGTTCACCCAGGCACTGGCGCGCGAAGCCATCGAGAAGGAAGAGGAAGGTTCGGGCCAGTGCTCGGGCAAGACCACGCAGCGTGGCGGCACGGCTGGCGGCGGCGCGGGCTGGCTGCGCGCCATGGCCGAGGCGCTCGGCAAGCAGTGTGACCAGCTCGCCGACGAGCTGCAGGAAGCGGTCGACAACATCGACAAGGAAGACCCGAGCACGATGGTCGAGTTCCAGACGATCTCGCAGCAGTTCAGCATGCTGATGAACGCGACGACGACCGCCATCAAGACGATCGGCGAAGCGATGACCGCGGTGGGCCGCAAGCAGTAAGCGGTCGTTCCACGGATACGCGGGAACGGGCCGTTCGTCGGCCCGTTCTCGTTTTCGTCGGGAGTGAACCGCGTTTTTACGGATCGGTCACGTTTCGGCAACCGCACTTCCCGCAGTCTCGGCGCCGCGCCGTCGCAAGCAGATCCGGCGCACGGCCACATCGCCAGATGGCCTGGAGGAGGATGTCATGGCGAAATCAGTCGTCACCGCTTTCCTGAGTGCCCTCATGCTTGGGCTGTGCGCCGTCCGCGCGCAGGCGCAGATGATCGACGGCGCCCACATGGCCACGCCGGTGCCCGACTACGCGCAGTCGCTGATCTATGGCCAGACTTTTTCGAAGTCCTATCGCGATCGCGTGTCCGGCAAACGCGGTGTTGCCGCGCAGCGCAAGACAGCACACGGATCGGTGCCCCCGAGCTATCCGCGCGACGATTTCCGTGTGAGCTTTGCGCCGGAGGTCTCCTCGGCGGTCCGGCATGACTACATCGCCGCAATCGCCCGCTCGACCAACCCCAGAGTCGCCAGCGAGCTCGACAACTTCTATGCACGCAATCCGGTACGTTCGCAGTTCGAGATTGCGATTCGTCCGTACGGCTTGCGCAGCGATGACCTCGCCGACATCGCCGCGGCGCACCTGGTGGTCATGTGGATGACCGCCAACGACGCGGCGTTGCCGGACGTGCGCCAGGTGCGCGGCGTGCAGGCGCAGGTGCAGCGGCAAATGGCCTCGAGCGGTGCGGCCACGCCGCACGCCGACCAGCGCCAACGCATCGCCGAGGCGCTCATGTACCAGACCGTCACCCTCATCAAGGTCCGCGAGCAGGCGCAGGCTGAGCGGGCTGTCGCGCAGCTGGCCAGCCTGGCCGACTCGGCGCAGGCGACCATGGCACGGCAGGATGTCGACCTGCGTGGCATGGTCCTGACCGACGAGGGCCTGGTGCCGCGCGGATGAACACCATGGCTGCCGAACGGTCCACCACGATGCCTGCGCCGCGCCGGCGTGAACCGCGGCGGGACTATGCCGGTGCGGTCCTGCTGCGCACGCGCCGCTTGGTCCTGCGCGGACTGTGCCTGCGCGATGCCGAGGACATCAGCGCCCTGCATGCCGAGCCGCGTGTTCGTGAACACCTGCTCGAACAGGTGCCGATCAGCTTTCTCGAGACGATTGGCTTCATCGCTCAGGCCAACCATGTCTATGCCGACACGCCGGGTCTCGGCGTTTGGCATGCGAGTGCGCCCGACGGTTTCGTCGGCCTGTTCTCGTTGATGCCAGTGGTCGGCAACGAGCATGAGATCGAACTCGGCGCACGTCTGATGCCGGCATCGTTCGGCCGGTTGTATTCTCTCGAGGGCGCACGTGCCCTGCGCGACCACGCCTTCACCCGGCTCGGCCTGGTACGCCTGCGGGGTTTCTGTCACCCGCGCAATGCAGCCGTGCCACTGATCTTCCGCCGACTTGGGTTCGCCGACGCCGGCACGACCGAACATTTCGGGCGCGAGGCGCTCGCCTTCGTGCTTGAGCGCGAAGCCTGGAGCGCGCGCGCTGCCAGTCCATCCACAGCGAACCACCTGGAGACGCCATGAATGCACAGCCCGCCCCTGCGCCGACAACCGCATGGCCGATCGGCGACGATCCGGCGCTGTCGGCCGAGGTGCGTCGCGAACTCGTCGATTCGCTGGTCGCGCGCGGCGGCGTCGGTCGAGAGCAGGCCGAAGCGGAACTCGCCGCGCGCGATGTCGCTGCGGACTTCGAACGACGGTTCGCTCCGCTTGGGCTCGACCGTCGTGAACTGCCTGACGTGCTCGCCGCGCAGATCATCGGTATGTGGAGCATCGTCCACGACGCGGCCTTTCCCTCCGCCGACATCGCACGCGCGCTGAGCCGCCAGCTCGCAAGCTCGTTGCCGGGGCGTGCCGAAGCGGTCGATCCACGCAAGCGCCAGCTCGTCGGCGAGGCACTCATTCACGAAACCGTGCTGGCCCTCGAGGCGCGCGATGCCGCGCGCGCGGCCGGGCGTCGCAGTGAACTCAAGCAGATGGCCGAATCCGCACAACGCAACATGCTCAACCGCCAGGCGATCAATCTGCGCAAGACACAGTTGACGCCGCAAGGCATGCGGCGCGGCTGAGACCCCGCGGCAGGGCATGCGCCGGTCGCGCCAGAGGCACAACGGCGTTGCGCACGCACGCGGCCGGTGCTGCGGGCTTCGGGCTTGGCTGTCGCGGTCCTCTGTCCTGTGCGGGCGCAGCTCGGCGTTGCGCCGGCTCGACAGGCGGCCTGTCTGCCTTCGCCGTCGCGCCTTGATCTGCGCCCACACAGGACGGTGACGCCGTTGCGGGATTGATCAGGACATCCCTTGCGCGACCCATGCATGACGCACCTGGAATCAAAGATCGCGTACAACCCAGCCGCGTGGCACCTGACGCGGCTCGCCTCCGGCGGCGACCGCCGCAGCGGCGATCTCGTGCGGCGCACGGTTCGCCTTCCAGTTCGCGGCGAGGACGGCGAGGCGCTCGCGCGTGCCACGCATGTAGATGCCCTCGAGCTCGGTTTGTGTGTCGGCCTCGAGCTTGAGCGGGTACAGGGTACGCGCCTCCTCGTCGGCATTGACCAGCTCGATCAGGCGGGTCAGCGCCTGCACGCAGACGTCCGCGCCGAGCCGAGTCCGTTGCGTGCCCTGTGCATGCCAGACGATCAGATACTCGATCGGACCGAACGCGCGCTGCGGTGCCGACGAACCGAACATCTGTCCGGCCAACGCGCCGCTGATCGGCGTGCCGGCCTGCCACAGACGGCTCGCGCCCCAGGCCGTGAGCTGACCGCTCGGCAGGTCGTTGCGGCGCAGGCCGATGGCCAGGGTAGCGGCGAGCGCGCGCTGTGCGCCCGGCTCATGGCTTTCGGCGATCGTCACCAGCAGCTTGAGGAAGGTTGGATAGCCCTCGACTTCGCCAAGCCGGCGCGCGACGCGCTTGAGCAGGGCGAGACGGAAATCGGGATCGGCGTTGAACACCAGCGCACCGGCCAAGCGCCCGGCCGAAGCGACGACGGGATGCGCACCGGCGGCACTCATGCGCAGGCCTCAGCGCAGGCCGGCGAGGATCGTGTCGACGGCCTGATCGAGTGCGGCCGAACCGCCGGCCGCGGACACCGCGCCGGGCATGAGATCGAGGCGGCGCGCACCGTCGGCGGCACCGTTCCAGACGTCGCTGCCGAGCAAGGTCTCGCCGGGGTCGCGGGTCGGAGCGAGGGCTTCGGCGGGAGTTGCCTCGGCTGGTGCCAGTGCACCGCCATCGGCGAGCGGGCCGAGACCAAGCCGGCCCTGCTCGAGCGCACCCAGCGATTCCGCGTCGAGCGGCTTCAGCAGGGTCGATCCGATGTTGTCCGAAGGAATCTTCATGGCCTTTTCCGCAGTCCCGCATCAGGAGCGCACATGACCGCATGCGCATCCTATCGTCGTGACCGACGGGTGACACCTGGGGTTAACCCTTGCGTCGTCCGCGCCGAGTTGCGCCGATACTGGCACAAACCCGCGCGCGGCAGGCATCCTAGAACTCCATGAGCGGCCAGAAGAACGACAGCGGCGACCGTACCGAGAAGCCGACCACCAAGCGCCTGCGCGACGCACGCAAGGACGGTGACGTCCACAAGAGCACCGAGCTCAGCAGTACCGTGATCGTGCTGGCCTGGCTGCTCGCCATCGGGCTGCTCACGCCGGCCTATTACCGCACCCTGGCTGGCCTGTTCGGCGGCATGTTCGAGGCGATGACGCGGCCGGGCCCGGTCGCCCTGAGCCAGGCCATCGAGCAGGGCGGTATCGTGCTCATCCTGTTGACCGTGCCGGTGATGTTCGTGGTCGCGGCGGTCGGCCTGTTCACCGACTACATCCAGGTCGGCACGGTGTTCGCGCCCAAGCGGGTCAAACCGGACATCTCGCGGCTCAATCCGACCGAGGGCATCAAGAAGATGTTCTCCAAGGACAATCTCGTCGAACTGCTGAAGTCGATCCTCAAGACCAGCGCGATGGTGGGCATCTTCGTGGTCGTGCTGTGGTCTCTGCTGGCTGACTACATCGCCCTACCGCTTGGCCAGGTCGGCGATATCGCCAGCGCGCACTGGCAAGGCTTGTTGCGCATGTGTGCGTGGACGGTGTTCGTGTTCTTCTTCGTCTCGGCACTCGATGCGTTCTGGCAACGGCATTCGTTCATCAAGCGCCTGCGCATGAGCCGGCGCGACATCCGCCAGGAATCGAAGGAGAGCGAAGGTGATCCGCACATCAAAGGCCGGCGCCGCCAGCTGCATCAGGAATGGGCACAGCAGAACATGCTGCATTCGGTGCGCAAGTCGAGCGTCGTCGTGACCAACCCGACCCACGTCGCCGTCGCCTTGCTGTACGAACCCGGCGAGACCGACCTGCCGGTCGTGGTCGCCAAGGGCGAGGACCACGAGGCAGCGATGATCCGCGCCGCCGCGGAGGAGGCCGGTGTGCCGATCATGCAGAACGTTCCGCTTGCGCGCGGTCTCAACGAGAAGATCGAGATCGACGACTACATCACCGGCGAGTTCTTCCAGGCCGTCGCCGAAGTGCTGCGCTGGGCCGAGAGCGTGCGTGCGCAGCGCGAGGGGCGTTAGGCCCCGACCCTGCTGCAGCTGAAACCGCTCCCGCAATGGATTGATTTCGTGGGGACGGCCTCGGCCACGAGTGGCAGAATCAGGAACTCCCTGGCTGCCTGCCCCATGGAGCCGTCCCGTGCGAGCGCAGCTCGGCGTTGCGCCGGCTCGACAGACGGCCAGCCTGCCTTCGCCGTCGCGGGATTGATCAGAACATCCCCTATCCGAAAATGCCGCGCAGCACGCCGAGCAGGGTCTTGTTGGCGACGAGGTTCTGCAGGGTGACCTGCACGAGCACGCCAAGCATGAGCAGGACGATCCAGGTGGCGATCCAGGCCTTGATCGGCAGCGCCAGCTGGAACACGTTGAGCTGCTGCGCGTAGCGGTTGATGAGACCGAAGCCGACGTCGACCAGCGCCATGATGACCAATGCAGGCGCAGCGATGAGCAGGGCCATGGTCATCATCGTGCTGAACTGGCCGATGAAGTAGGCGCCGCCGGTCGCGTCGAGCCTGGGCAGGAAATCGCTCACCGGCCAGACCTGATAGCTGGTCAGCAGCAAGTCGAGGAACACCATGAACGCGCCACTGGCCATGAACAGCCAACCGGCGAACTGGGTCAGGAATGCTCCGGTCAGCGATGTCTGGTGGCCGGCGAGCGGATCGACCACGCTGGCGATCGTGGTGCCAACCTTGGCGTCGATCATGTTGCCGGCCGCACCGATCGCCCAGAACACGATGCCGAAGGCAAAGCCGATGGCGAGGCCGATGAAGATCTCCTTGACGATCACCACGGACCAGTGGCCATCGCCCATCTGCGCGTACGGCGAAGCCGCCGCGGCGATCGGGAAGACGACGATGGCGAGGCTGACGAAGAAACTGTTGCGCACAAGTGGCGGCATGCTGCTGCTCGACAGCAGCGGCAGGGCGAGGAAGGCTGCGGTGATGCGCGGCACGGTCAGGGCGATGCCGAGCACGTTGTTGCCGAGATCCTCGAACGGCATCAGTGTCGGGCCATGTCGGGGAAGTCGGTGAAGATGCGGTCGGAGAAATGAAAGAGCGTGCCGCCAATCATCGAAGTGGTGACAAACAACACGATGACGATGACGACGAACTTCACCGTGTAGCTGAAGGTCTGCTCCTGCAGTTGCGTGGCAGCCTGCAGGAAGGCGACCAGCAACCCGATGATTGACGCGGCGATGATCGGCGGCGCCGACAGCACCAGCACCAGCCAGAGCGCGTCCTGGGTCAGCCTGATGATGTCGAAGCCCATGCTGACGCTCTCAGGTGTAGGTGGCGATCAGGCCGTGCACGAGCTTGGCCCAGCCGTCGAGGAAGACGAACAGCAGCAGCTTGAACGGCAGCGATACCGTGGTTGGCGACAGCATCATCATGCCCATCGCAAGCAGGATGTTGGAGACCACGAGATCGATGATGAGGAACGGCAGGAATATCAGGAAGCCGATCTGGAACGCCGCAGTCAGTTCACTCACGGTGTAGGCCGGCACGATGACGATGTAGTCCGTTGCACTCACGCTGGCGCGGCGTTCCTCCGGTAGCAGGCGTTGCGCACCGTTGAGGAAGAAGGCGCGCTCCTTCTCGGTCGAGTGACGCACGAGGAACTCGCGCAATGGCTCCTTGCCCGCCTCGACCAGCTCGAGCATGCGCTCGACGTTCATCGGCGCTTCCGGATGCTGTTGCATTTTCGTGGTGATCGCGTCATGCGTGCTGAGCATCACCGGGTTCATCACGTAGGCAGAGAGGATGATGGCGAGGCCGTTGATGACGACGTTTGGCGGTACCTGCTGCAACCCGAGCGCATTGCGCAGCAGGCTCAACACGACCACGATCTTGGTGAACGACGTGACCATGACCGCAACGAACGGCGCCATCGCCAGGCCGACGACGGTGACGATGACGAGGGCAGGGCTGAAGCTACTGAAGTCCATCGGACTCCCAGCCCTCCAGTTGCACGCCGAGCGTTTCGCCGATCGCGACGAGGCGGCCGCTGCCCACGCGACGACCGTTGGCGCGAATGCCGATGCGCGCGTCGTCGAGGTTGCTGGTGAGGGTAAACACGTAACCGGGTTCGAGCTGACTCAGCTTGGCCAGGGGCAGTTCGAGTTCGCCGATCGTGAAGTCGATGCGTACCGGCAGCTGGGCGAGCGGGTCGGCGGGCGCGCCGGCGTCCTCCGCGGCGGCGGGCACGGGATCGTCGCTGTCGGTCATTGTCGGGCTCCGCAGGGAATCGATGGAAGGATCAAGGGGAGTATCGATACGCACGTGACCAGGCTGCCAGCTTGCTTGCCAGGCGCCGACGTGGCCGTCGCCGACGATGCGCACGTCGAGGCGAGAGAGATCCTGCGTGCGTGTCCCGAGCACGATCACGTTGCCGGCTTCGAGGCCGCGCAGGTCGGATGCGGCCAGGGTGGGGCCGGCCAGGCCGATGCGCACGCGTACCGGCAGGCTCGCCAGCGCCACCGGCGATCGCGTGCAGCTGCCGGTGCCGGCGTGTGCGAGCAGGCGTCGTGCGATCGCCGGAGCCACCCGCAGCACGCCTTCGTCGCTGGTTTCCTCGCCGCGACCGAGACGGAACCCGAGCGTGACCAATCCGGCGGCTTCCTCGGCATCGTCATCGAGCAGGGCCTGGGGCAGCACGATGCCGCGGAACACGCGCGCGAGGCAGGTCATCGCGCGCCGGTGGCTGAGTGTCCAGGCGGTCAGGCGCGCGGTACCGGCATAGTCACTCCAATGCAGTTCGCCGATCGATGTGCTCGGCTGCGCGTGGTGCAGGGCAAGTTCGCCAGCACGACCGTCGACGACGATGGCGACGCGCTGCGCGCAGACGCGCCGCGGCGCAACCGTCGCCTCGAACCAGAACGGGTCGCCGTCGTCGAAGGCCCAACGTCGATGCTGCACGTGCAGCGCGCAGAGGATCTCGCTTGCCTCGGCCGACAGGCGGGCGAGGCGCTGCCGGAGCGGGGCGGGCGCGACCGCCGATCTTGACTCCATGCGCTGGCGCTTCATGCGGCCTCCAATGCGAGCCGGACGAGGTCGGGCAGGTTGTGCACGCCGAGCTTGCTCATCATGTTGGCGCGGTGCAGTTCGACGGTCTTGATGCTG
>Ga0116142_10005440_pt1 | contig 11482 bp, 10 predicted proteins | sample AD_UKC033_MetaG_FD_89785 | JGI IMG/M metagenome (GOLD analysis project Ga0116142, IMG submission 89785) | Active sludge microbial communities of municipal wastewater-treating anaerobic digesters from USA - AD_UKC033_MetaG | ecosystem: Engineered > Bioreactor > Anaerobic > Digestate | place: USA... | reverse complement strand
CCACGATCCCGAATTTTCTGCCGGAACAGATCGTGTACTTGAGATGGAGGACGGAAGGATAATCAAGCAATAGATTGCTATCCTTCTACCATATGTGATTTTTACTGTAAATTCTGTTCCAATAACTCTCTCAAGCAGAGAGAATAATTGAACCATTCTCTCTGCGAGATAAAGATCTATTCATTACATTTGATGAATCAGCTTGCGGAAACAAATTGTATAAAATTGATCGTCAAATGGCAGGGAAGAATGAAGCGTATGATACAATAATAATTGGTTCCGGTGCCGGTGGTCTGGCTACGGCCATTTGTTTGGCAAGAGCCGGACAAAAGGTTCTCGTTCTTGAACAACATTATGTTCCAGGAGGCTGGTGCCACAGTTTTCATTTAAACGGACAAAGATTTAGTCCGGGTGTACATTATGTTGGTTTACTAGGTGAAGGTCAATCGACGCGCGAACTTTATGAAGGATTAGGTGTTGCCAATGACATGGTTTTCTTTAGAATGAATAAGAAAGCATATGAACATTGTTGGATTGGAAATGAACGCATTGATCTTCCAGCAGGGATGGAAGAATTGCAGGCCGCTTTATCAGAGAAATTTCCTCATGAGAATAAGAGACTGAAAAAGTATCTTAATTTGATCAGTAGGGTGAGTAAACAAATTCAACTCATCCCAAAGATGAATGGTTTCTGGGATAATGTTACTATTCCTTTCAGAACAAAAGATATGGGAAAGTACGGACTCTTCAGTTTAAAAAGAGTCCTTAATTGGCACATAAAAGATCCATTGCTGAAAGCTGTCCTCAGCATACAGTGCGGAGATCATGGCTTACCACCCTATAAAGCTAGTTTTCCGGTACACTGTGCTGTGATGGAACATTACTTTGATGGAGCATTCTATCCAATGGGAGGCGGTGCAGGTATTGTAAAGGCGATGACTAATGCGATCAAAAGGCATGATGGGGAGATCCGAACAGGTCAGAGAGTTAAAAAAATAATCGTTGAAGATAAAACTGCGAAAGGAATTGAACTAGAAGACGGCACAAAAATATTTTCAACCAGAATAGTTTCCAATGCAGATCCTTCGACTACATTCGAGAAAATGATCGGAACAGAACACCTTAGTCAGGGCATGAAAAAGCGATTGGCGAAGACTACCTATTCGGTTACATCCCTAATACTCTTTGTTACGGTAGACCTGGATGTCACACAGGCCGGAATTGATTCAGGAAATATTTGGTATTTGAAAAACAAAGAAGTCGATGAGCTTTATCAGGAAATGATAAGCAAAGATGTTACTGAAGGAACAGAATTTCCGGGTGTTTTTATTAGCTGTACTACCCTAAAAGATCCCGCAAGCTTTAACGGGAGATACCACTCGTTTGAAGCAGTTACTTTTATAGATTATGATAGTTTCGATGAATTTAATCATTCAAAGGATTATCATGGTGAGAACTACCTTCGTTTTAAGGAGAAGATCATAGCGAAGTTTTTAAACAATTTAGAGAAGATCATTCCGGGCTTTAAAGAAAAAATTGTGCAGGTTGATTTAGGTACTCCTAAGACCAATGAATACTACCTGAATACAACAAGAGGAAGTGTTTACGGAACAGAAAAAACATTCAAACAGATCGGACCATTTGCCTTTTCAAATAAATCTGAAATAAAAAACCTTTATCTATGTGGAGCAAGTACACTTTCCCACGGAGTTGGTGGTGCTACATACTCCGGAGTTCACGCCGCTGCTAAAATTCTCAAATGCAGATCAGAAGAATTAATTGTTTCAGATGAAAATCAAAATATCAGGATCTATGAAGCTGAAGATCGCTCTGACTGGCCGGATTGGCTTCTCCAAAAAATAGCTGATAAGAAAAGACGATTTAAAGAGTTGCCCAAAATCAAATCTAACCTGATTCCGGAACACATTCAATAGAAGAATTTATTCATTGTCGGTCCGGTCTTCAGCAAAAGTTTTATGAACTTTAAAGTCCCGCCCTATATATATTTCATGTTGAAGGTATACTTATTTAACCTTCTGCTCTTTTCACTTTGTCGGATATTGCTCTTTTATATAGCTGTACAGGATTGGCCTGTACCGGGAAATTTCAATTATCCAGACTCAATTCGTGCATTATCCATTGGTCTGCAATTTGACACTGTTGTACTTTCATATATTCTTGTGCTTCCTATATTGCTATTAGGAATAATGAATCTCAGAATTTCAGGAAAAAGGAAAGTGCTAAAAGCTGTATACCTTTTTTTGCTCCTTGTACTTAGTATTGCCTTAGGAATTCAAATCGCCAATATCCCATACTTCCTTCACTTCTTCTCCCCGTTGTCGAACGTTGCTTTTCTCTGGGCTGACAATCCCGGATACTCAATTCAAATGGTGTTACAAGAAAAAACATTCTTAGTTTACATTATTCCTTTAATCCTGCTAATTGTAGCCGAATATTTATTTCTCAAAAATCAGTTTCAAAAACTACTGTTGAGCTATGACAAGAAAATACATTCCAATAATGCTACTCCCTTCAACTATATAATCTTCCTGGCAGGACTTACTCTTGTGATTGCAGGGCTTCGTGGGCGTATCAGTGGAAAAACTCCCATTCAACCCGGAACGGCATTCTTTTGTGACAATTCTTTATTGAATAACTTAGGGTTAAATCCGGTATTCACATTATTTCATTCCTATATCTCAGAGCGAGATCCGGATAAATGGAAAGTCGATCTGATGGACGACCAGGACGCCATAAGAAACGCATCGTTATATCTAAATATACCACCAGATAAGAGAAACAGCAACTTCCCTCTTTCGAGAATTAGTCAGGCTCCCGGTGAACCCCTTCGTATGAATGTAGCCATAGTGATCATGGAAGCTATGTCAAAATTTAAAATGGGAAAATGGGGAGGGCCTAAAAATCTAACGCCCAATTTAAATCAACTAATAAAAGAATCATACTACTTTGATCAAATTTATACTTCCGGAATCCATACATTCAATGGAATCTACAGTACTCTGTTTTCTTATCCTGCACTTTATAAGATGCAACCCTTGAAATCATTGGTGCAAATTCCTCATGATGGCCTGGGAAATATTCTAAGGTCAGCCGGCTATCAAACCACATTTTTCACCACTCATGACCCTGAATTTGACAATGTGAGAGGCTTCCTGACTTCTAATGGCTTTGATCGTGTCTTCTCAGAGTTAGACTATCCATCAGAATGGGTTCAAAGTACAAATGGAGTTGCTGATCATAAGATGTTTGAATATGCCATCCCTCAATTGGATAAAATAGCTCAGACAGGCAAGCCATTTCTATCAGTCTTCATGACTACAAGTGATCATGGCCCTTACATTATTCCTGAGGGTATTAATTTCAATCCTCATTCTTCAGAACTAAAAGATCAAATTGTAGAGTATGCGGATTGGTCAATCGGACAATTTATTGACCATGCAAAAAAAAGACCATGGTTCTCTAACACACTTTTTGTATTCATTGCTGATCATGGAATAAGTATGGGACATACATACGATATGCCTTTGTCATTTCACGCAACTCCTCTTCTATTTTATGCACCCGAAGTATTATCTCAACCAAAAAACATTGATTGCCTAGGAGGACAAATTGATGTCTCTCCTACAATCCTTGGCTTGCTTAATATCCCGTATACGAATAATACTGCAGGAATAGATTTGCTAAATGAAAACCGGCCATTTATTTATTTTTGTGCAGATGATAAGATTGGTTGTCTTGACAAAGAGCATTATTTGATCCTAAGAAAAAATGGAAAAGAAACACTCTACGAATATGCAGATTTAAAAACCGAAAATCTTATTCATCTTTTTCCTGAAAAAGTTGATAGCATGAAGTCTTATACATTTTCCATGATGCAGACCACACAATGGATGATAGAACAAAAAAGATTAAAATATAATGCAACATTAGAAAGGAAATGAAAAAACAACTATGAACTTCAGATTTCTATTGCTCATGCTAGGCTCATTTATTTTAGTCCTCGCCCTTTTTGTGATTCTGACCGGAGGTGGGTTTGGAACCAATTCAAGAACCGGACCACTAGAAATAAACAAGATCACTTTCATCGCGCATAGAGGCTTATATAATTATTATGCTGAAAATAGTTTGGAGGGTTATGAACGTTGTGAAGAAATGGGCTTTGATGCCATTGAAACAGATATAAGAGTCACAAAAGATAGACATCTTATAGTTTTTCATGATGATAGCACTAGCCGTTTACTTAAAAAGCATTCACTCATCGAACAATTAAATTACGCAGATCTCGACAACTACAATCTCCATTTCCATGGCACCCCCACTCAGAACAAGGTGCTGAGCCTTGATTTGTTCCTTCAAAACTTCAAACAAAAATTCACCATATATTTAGATAACAAGGTCAATAAGAAATGGGTTGCAGATAGTTTGGTTATGAAATTGAAAATTGCCGGTGCTGAAAATTCAGTAATTATAGCAAGTTCCAACCTACTATTTCTGGCATATATCAAGTATAAGGACAAGAATTTATATACTGTACTTGAAGGATTTGACGCAGGTAAAGAATGGATCTTTCATTTCATTCCAAAATATTATAAGCCGGACTACTATTCAAGCTTTATGTCCAAGGTGAATGAAGAGCAAATAAATTTTCTTAGAAAGAATAATATACTCGACAGGAAAATTGTTTATGGCGTTGACAGTTCCAATGTCAATGCAGTTTTAAAGGCAGGTATTCAACATATGATTATAGACTTTGATTCAAGTTTAACAGGCCTTATTCATGAGCACTTATAAGGATACATCATAATTTTTTATCTGAAATTTTGCCGTTTGACATAGAAACCGTACTCCAAAAGCTAATGAAATTCTATCCTTTGTTGCTTGAATATTAATGCATATAACAATCCGATTAACCAGGAGCCAGTAGTTTGGTTAATTAAAAATATATAGCGAACTTCGCAACACTTTGAGTCACCCTCAAATGAAATCAGGACCAAATATTTAACGCAATATCTCAGTCACCGGAGTGAATATTTTATCTCCATTCTATGTCTATCTGTTAAATGCAAAAATTAAAAACATACATTTCAAAAAATAAAGTTTGGCTTAGAAAGATTGGTCTGGCCGGATTTCTATTTTTTCTTTTGAAAGGGATCGTATGGCTTATTATTGGTTATGCCCTATTAAAATAAGGTCTTCGATATTAAAAATTGTATTAATATTTTCCATCTATTATAATGCATACAAAAAGTGTTTTTCAAACTATCAAACAACACTTTTTACTTCCGAACGAATATGTGTGCATTAATCAAATTCCTGTTTTAACCGGGATAAAGGTATTGCTTATTTCAGGGCACAACAGTCTGGATGTTACTCGATCTCATCTGTTTCTTGGATACATGCCTGTGATATTCGGAATTCCCAAGAACATAAATTTTGACTCTGCTGAAACAACCGAACTACTTTTTTATACAGAAGATAAGTTATGTGGCAGGATCAGACTTAAGCTTTCAAAAACACTCCACCCTTGCCTTAATTTGTTTGAAGGAACCGGAGCACAACAGAGATTACTTTCCGTGGAGCAAAAATTAGTTCATTATGTGAAGGGAATTAGAAAACAGAAGGATCACCCTCTTTATCCTAAAAAAGGAGTCTATGATCAAATTCGAGTTGCGTATTCATATCCAAGAAAAATTTCTATTCTCATTCCTGAAAAAGATAAGGTACTAAATGTATTTCCGACTGATCTTCATGGCAATATAGAAACCGATAACACATATATTATTTCTCTACGGGAAGCCGGAAATGCTTGTAAGCAAATAATGACTTCTGAATTAATCACCATTTCGGATATAAACTCAAAAGCTTTCCGGGAAGTGTATGCTCTTGGGAAGAACCATATGGCTGAAATGCAGCGCATAGATCATTTTAGCGGAACAATTATTGAGTCCAATGATAGCATTCCTCGTCTTCTTTATAAAGATGCAGTCAGTTATAAAATTCTTGAAAGACTACATGACTGCAATGTCGGAATACATAAACTTATCACTTTTAAAATTCTGAAAACAGGAGATATTCAGGCAAGAACAAATATACTGGCACATGTGCATGAATATTATGCTCTATGGAGACGGAGAAATGGGTATAAGGATGAGCTATTATTTCGATGAAGCCTGTAGATTTTCCACCCCTTGTTTCAGAATGTGATAAAAATAATTTTTTCTAGTCAATGAATAAATCGGAATTCTTGTTAAATTTGGGCCAGTAATAACTCTAGCCAACCGGCCTAAAAACTCCACCATGAAAAAAACACTTGCCTTATTCCTATTTATCTGTTCACTTACTGCAATATCAGTTGCTCAAAGCTTTACTTTAGTAGAAGGAGACCTTTCTGAAGTTAAGAAAGAGAAGAAGATGAACTTAGAATTTACCTACGAAAAAATGGGTGTCGGAAAATTTGCTTCTGAGACTGAATATGTCTCACAAAAAAAGACTGACTATAACGCAAAAGAACCGGGACGTGGTGAATCGTGGGAAGCATCATGGAAAGCTGATCGTGCAAATCGATATGAGCCCAATTTTATTCAGCTTTTTACAAAATATTCTAAAACAATGGCCGTAGGAGAATTCCCGGATGCTAAATACACCATGATCATGAATACAGATTATACTGAGCCGGGATATAATATTTACGTGAGTCGTAAAAATGCTCACATTAATGCAACCTATACAATTGTAGAAACAGCAGACAGAAGTAAGGTTGTAGCAAAAATTAATATGTTAAAAGCTCCAGGCCGTACTATGGGAGGAAACGACTATGATACGGGTGCAAGAATCGAAGAAGCTTATGCTGCTGCCGGTAAGCGCCTTGGCATGTTCATCATGAAATAAGAATCTAATAAATCTGATAAGCCGCTTTCAAAACAGGAAGCGGCTTTTTTTATCATCAACATATATATTAAATTAGTCTCAGATAATTTACAATGCTTATGAAAGAAGATTACTTAAATATCAACCGAAAAAGCTGGGATGCGCAAACCAATATTCATGTTCATTCCGATTTTTACGGAACGCAAGATGTCCTGGATGGAAAGTCGTCTTTAAATGATATCGAACTCAACCTGCTTGCTAATCCGGTTGAAAAAAGAATTCTACATCTTCAGTGTCATTTTGGTTTGGACAGTATTTCTTTGGCCAGACTTGGTGCAAAAGTCACTGCAATAGATTTTTCGCAAAATGCAATTGACCATGCAAATATTATAAACAATAAAACAAAGCAGGATGTAAAATTTATCTGCTCAGAAGTTTATGAACTTAATCTCGATAATAAATTTGATATAGTTTTCAGTTCTTATGGAGTAATCGGTTGGCTACCTGACATGAATAGGTGGGCTAATATCATTTCTAAACACTTAAAACCGGGTGGAAAATTTATTTTTGTAGAGTTTCATCCTATCGTCTGGATGTTTGATAAAAATTTCGAACGCATAGCTTACAACTACTCTAAGGATGAAGAAATCGTTGAGGAAGAAAAAGGAACCTATGCAGACAAGAATGCAGATGTTAACCTGACTACCATAACATGGAACCATAGCCTGAGTGAAGTAATCACAAGCTTAATCAATGCAGGTTTGGAGATTAGCCACTTCGAAGAACACCATTTCTCCCCATACAATTGCTTTGAAAAAACTGAAGAATTTGAAGAAGGAAAATTTCGAATCAAACATTTGTCAAATAAGATTCCAATGATCTATTCCCTGGTAGCTATTAAGAAATAATAATGTCTTCTAATTTTATTACAATGGAACATAAAACCATCATTCAATCCTTAGAAAACAATATTGCAGTTTTTAACTCAATCTTATCCGGTGTTGATGAAAATTTACAAGTATGGAAATTCAACAAGGAAAAGTGGAGTCTTCTGGAGATCATTTGCCATCTTTATGATGAAGAGCGTGAGGATTTCAGAACACGACTAAAATCTGTTTTAGAAGACCCTGAAAAGGAACTGCCTGCCATTAATCCTGTGGCCTGGGTTCTAGAAAGAAAATATTCACAAAAAGATTATACAGACACTCTGGATGCATTTCTGGATGAACGGGAAGAGTCTATTAAGTGGTTAAGGTCATTGAAAAATCCTCAATGGGATAATGCATACATACATCCGAAACTAGGAGCAATGAGCGGAAATTTATTTCTTGCTAATTGGTTAGAACATGACTATTTACATCTTCGTCAAATTCTAACCCTCAAACATGAATATTTAAAAGCGATTAGCGGAGAGAAGTTAAACTATGCCGGTGACTGGTAATCGAAGTCGTTATGAAAAATAAAAATGAACGGGTTGATGCGTATATTGATAAAGCCGCAGATTTTGCGAAGCCTATATTAAAACATATACGTAAGCTTGCACATAAAGCCTGCCCTGAACTTGTGGAAACTATCAAATGGGGGCATCCGCATTTCGAATTCAAAGGAGTAATTTGCGGAATGGCTTCATTCAAGTCTCATAGCGCGCTTTTTTTTAGAAGACCGGATCTGGTTCCCGGCCTGAAAGATATTAGCAAAACAGGAGAAGAAAAGGCTATGGGTCAATTTGGACACCTGGAAAGTTTAAAAGATCTACCTCCGGATTCCAGGTTGCTATCATGGATGCGAGAAGCTGCAAGAATAAATGCTGCAGGTACTCCGGAGAAAATTAAAAAGAAAATTGCTCGAAAGAAGTTACTGAAAGCTCCTGTCTATTTTATTGATGCTCTTAATTCAAACAAGAAAGCATCAGAGAAATTTCAACTATTTACGGATGCCCAACGCAATGAATACATCGAATGGGTTACTGATGCAAAAACTGAAACTACCAGAAATAACCGACTGAAATCAATGATTGAATGGGTGAGAGATGGTAAGCCGAGGAACTGGAAGTATATGAAGAAGTACAAGTGAGTGATCTACCGGCAGATTATTTAAAATCTTTAGATTAAATTATTTCAGAATTTTCTAATAAAAACTAATCATGCCTTGCTCCCTCCACTACCCGGAAAATATGTAATACTGCAGGGAACAATGCATCCATAGTTTCTTTTGCACCTTTAGTAGATCCCGGTACCGCCATGATCAAAGTTTTACCTTTCATACCTGCAATACTTCTGGAGAGCATTGAATATGGAGTTCTGTCTTGTCCGTAATTTCTGGCAGCTTCCATAATACCTGGAACTTCACGTTCCAAAAAAGGTCTAATGGCTTCAGGTGTAGTATCTCTATCAGAAAGTCCGGTGCCACCTGTAAAGATGATCATATCATTACCTGCAAGGTATAGATCATTCAGTTTTTCCTGTATACGATCAATGTCATCCAGAATTACTGAATATTCACTTATCTCAATTTTGTGGTTTTCAAGTTTAGTGATGATCTCTTTACCTGCACTATCCTTTTTCTTGCCTGCAGAAACGCTATCTGAACATACTACGACAGCTGCTTTAAGATCCTTGCGATATTTATCCGTAAAGTCAGACTTGCCTCCCGATTTAGATACCAACTTAATTGATGAGATCTCAACTGCTTTATCAATTGGCTTGAGCATATCGTAGATTGTTAATGCTACGACGGAAGCTCCATGCATAGCTTCAACTTCTACTCCTGTTTTATAAACCGTATGTACTTCTACTTCGATGTGAACTTCATTCTCTGAAAGTCTATAATTTATTTGTGTAAATTCTACCGGCATTGGATGACAATCAGGAATCATTTCTGCTGTTCTCTTAACGGCAAATAATCCTGCAATTCTGGCGGCTTCCAATACATTTCCCTTTGGTACTTTGCCTTCCCTAATGGCGTTAAGAGTATCTTTGCTACCGGTTCTGACAATAGCAGAAGCAATAGCTTTTCTTAATGTATGAACCTTATGTGTTACATCAATCATGAAATTGTGGAATTAATTTTCCAGGAATGTGATTCGTCTTCAAATATTTCTTTACCCCATACCGGAGCTTTTGATTTGATTTCGTCAACAATCCATTTACATGCTTCAAAAGTAAATGCTCTATGTTTAGCTGAGACAAAAACAAATAAAGAAAGTTTACCCACTTCGACAGTTCCCAGGCTATGATAAATATGCATGCATGTCAGATCAAATTTATCGAAAGCAGTTTCACGGATTTCATAAAAAACATCTTCAGCCATTTCTTCGTACGCTGAGTATTCTATTGATTGAACCGGCTTTCCATTCCGCTCGTCCGCCCGAACCTGACCTAAAAAAATATCGTGTGCTCCTATATTAGTCTTAGAACTATGTTTCAAGATAGAATCAGCAATAAAAGAAGGACTGATGGCTCCTTGAATAAATACCTTATGTCTTTTCTTTGATTCCATTCTACACTTGTTCTTTCCTTTTCTCTATCCAGGCATTCAGTCCACCCCGAAGATTGACAAGGTTTGTCATCTTATACTTTGTCTCCAGCAACTCAATCGCTTTTTGACTACGGGCACCACTTTTACAGATAACGATAACTTTTGATTCCCGGGAAATTTTATGAATATTTTCTTCCAGCATCCATAGCGGAATTTTTAAATCATTTAACTCCGGAACTTGTGGTTCTTCAAAAATTTCCCGCACATCAAGAAACTGAACGCACTCCTTCTTTGCCAATATTTCACTCAATCCGTCAGCACTTATCTCATCCGCTTTTACAATACTCTCTTCGGAATTACAAAAAAACTGATAATCCATTTTCTCGAATTCCGAAATAGTCCCGGGCATCACCTTTAATGATTCCGGACAAAAATCAAACTCTAGTGTTTGTGTATTTAAGTCTAGAGAATTAAATAAAAACAAATTTCCGGAGCTTGTTTTTCCAAGTTCTATGATTTGCTTGATCGTCTCAAGCGCCATGAATGAGCCGATGATCCCGGGTAATACTCCTATAATGCCCGTTTCGGAACAATCTTTTGTTAGATCTGCAGTAGGCGGTAAAGGAAACAAACAACGATAGGTGGGAGAATCAGATTTTCTTAGATCAAAAACGGCAACTTGTCCTTCAAACTTGAATAATGCCCCGGATATGAGTGTTTTCTTAAGCAAGAAACAAATATCATTCAATAAATATCGGGTTGGAAAATTATCGGATCCGTCTAATACTATATCATACCCTGACAAAATTCTTTCTGCATTTTTAGTAGAAAGTCTTTCTCTAACTGGATCAATTCGAATTTCCGGATTTTGCAGTCGTAGTTTTTTTGCTGCAAGTTCAGCTTTAGCCTGACCAAGTTCAGAAGCATTGTATAGAATTTGCCTCTGCAAATTTGACCATTCAACTACGTCATCGTCTACAATTCCAATTTGTCCGATACCTGCCGCCGTAAGGTACTGGAGGGCCGGACAACCTAATCCACCTGCACCGACAACCAGAACCTTTGCGGCCTTTAATTTCTCCTGGCCTTCGATTCCAATTTCGGGAAGCAAGAGATG
>Ga0116142_10005438_pt1 | contig 11483 bp, 8 predicted proteins | sample AD_UKC033_MetaG_FD_89785 | JGI IMG/M metagenome (GOLD analysis project Ga0116142, IMG submission 89785) | Active sludge microbial communities of municipal wastewater-treating anaerobic digesters from USA - AD_UKC033_MetaG | ecosystem: Engineered > Bioreactor > Anaerobic > Digestate | place: USA... | reverse complement strand
CAGCCCCTTGGCATCGTAGGGCGTGGCGGGCATAACGACATAGATGCCCGGAAAGTGCAGCCACAAGGCCTCCAGGCTCTGCGAGTGATGGGCAGCGATGGAGCGGCCCGTGCCACCTTCGGTGCGAATGACCATCGGCACCCTGGTCTTGCCGCCAAACATGTAGCGGTTCTTGGCGCCCTGGTTGGCGATTTGATCCATCGCCAGCGGGGTAAAGTCCACGTACATGATCTCGGCGACCGGTCGAGTGCCGGCCATCGCCGCACCAACCGCGGCCCCACCGATGGTCGCCTCGGAAATTGGTGTGTCGCGCACGCGTTCAGCCCCATAACGCTCAAACAGCCCGCGTGTGACGCCATAGGCCCCGCCGTACAGCCCAACGTCTTCGCCCATAACGAACACCGCGGAATCGCGGTCCATCTCTTCGCAGAGTGCCTCGTTGAGCGCTTGCCAGTACGGGATCTGTCTGGTCGCCGGGTCGCGGTAGATGCGCTCACGCAGTGCGCGCTCCGCCTCGACCTCTCCTGGCTCCCGCGACCGAATCACATAGACATCGTCGTACAGTCCTTCGGGAGAAGGCCACGGAGAGGCCAGTGCGAAATCGGTGGCAGTCTTGAGCGACTCAGCGGCCCTGCTCTCGACCGACTGGAGCTCATCGCGCGTGGCGATGCCTTCCTTCTCCAGCAGTGCTTTGAAGGTAACGATGGGGTCCAGCGCTTTCCACTGCTTCTCCTCTTCTCTGGTGCGGTAGGCGCAAGGGTCAGACCGCGAGTGGCCAAACCAGCGGTAGGTCTTGCACTCGACCAGAGAGGGTCCGCCGCCTTCCCTGGCGCGCTGCACCGCCTGGCTCACTGCCTCTCTCACTGCGAGGACATCCATTCCGTTGACTACTCGCCCCGGCATGTCATAGGCGCACACTCGCGCCGCCACGTCGGGAAGTCGGGACGCTTTCGTGAACGGAACGGACATTCCGTAGAGGTTGTTCTCCACGACATAGACCACTGGCAGCGACCAGGTGGAGGCGAGGTTGAGCGCCTCGTGAAAGTTGCCCGTGTTCGAGGCGCCGTCGCCAAAGAAGCACAGCACCACACGCTCCTCTTTCCGCAGCTTGACGGCCAGAGCTGCTCCTGTGGCCACGGGGATGTTGCCGCCGACGATGCCTGTTGCCCCCAGATTGCCCTTTTCGACGTCGGCGATGTGCATCGAACCACCGCGTCCCTTGCAGTAACCGGTGGCCCGCCCACAGAGCTCGGCCATCATTCGATTCAAGTGGTCTTGCTTCTCAGCCAACGTCTTGGCCAGGGAGTCGCCCCGGGCGTGGCAGTGACCGTGTCCCCGGTGCGTGCTGGTGATCAGGTCATCGTCGCGGAGCGTGGAGATGGCGCCCACGGCCACTGCTTCCTCTCCCGCGTACAGGTGCGATGCTCCCTTGATCAGGTCCTTGCCGAGCAAATCGGACACGGTCTCTTCAAAGTAGCGGATCTCGAGCATCTGCCGCAGCAGCTCTAGCAACCGCGGCTTGCTCAATCCGCCCAGGCGTGACTTGGCAGTTTTCGGTGACTTGCTTTGCGCCATGCTTGTGTTCTCCCTCGATTCCTGTGCTCTAGACGAGTCTTACGTCAAGTCCCAGTTCCCTGGCCTTGGCCACGAACTCGTCCGGGGCTCCGGTGTCAGTGATCAACACGTCGAGTTCGGTGATCGGAACGACGCTGGCCAGGCCTCTGCGTCCGATCTTGCTGGAATCGACGACTGCGATCACCGCATCTGCTGCGCCGACACAGGCCCGGTCAACCTCCGCGTCAAGGACGGTGGCGGTGGTCGGTCCACCCTCCAGGCTGATGCCCCCTGCGCCGAGGAACATCTTGTCGGCGTGCAGTTGCGCCAGGTTGGCCAGAGCCTGAGGGCCAACCACCACTTCCTGCTCCGGCAGGTAAACGCCGCCCAGAAGGATCAGATGAACGCCCTTCCAGGAGCCCAGCTCTCTGGCGATGGGCAGCGAACTGGTGATGACGGTCAACTGCCCCGAGATCAAGATGGCCTGAGAGATGTGCCTGGCCACCTGTACTACCGTCGTGCCCGAGTCCATAATCACCACGTCGCCGTTCTGAATCAGCGCGGCGGCGGCGCGGCCAATGCGTTCCTTCTCTTCGCGGTGCATGGCCATCTTTTCGGTGAACGACCATTCGAGGATGGTCTGAGGAACGCTCACTGCTCCGCCGCGGATGCGCCTTAAGAGTCCCCTGGCCTCCAGGTTCTCGAGGTCGTTCCTGATCGATACCGTCGAGATTCCGAACTTGCGGCTGAGCCCGGCCACGCTCACGACACGCGACGTGGCCAGGTCCTCCAGGATTGCCAGTTTCCTTCTCTCACCAGGCTCTGCCATGTCCGCACCTCCCATGCAACGAAAGTGATTCTCTTTCGTTGTGCTTACGTAGGTGATCATACTCGCTTTCGGATTGGTGTCAAGCACCCGGCATGACGGCCAGCACCCTTGCGGCTGTGATTTGACAGCGGACCACCTGAACGTTAGAATGGATCAATCGGAGTAAGCAGACTCCAGAAGGAGGTAACAGCTCTTGACCGAACAGGATAAGCGGCAACGGCTCGAGGTGACCGGCAGTGTCGTTGAAGCCCTGCCGAACGCCATGTTCCGCGTCGACCTGGACACGGGCCAGAAGGTTCTGGCCTATCTGTCGGGCAAGATGCGGCGCTATTATATCAAGGTACTTCTCGGGGACCGCGTCCGCGTGGAACTCTCGCCTTACGACCTTGGCAAGGGCCGCATCGTGTACCGCTACAAGCAGCGCACCGAATAGGGTTGCTGCATCGTCAGGCATTGCGCTGTTTCAGCACTTGCGATGTCAGAAGGAGGATTTGATGACCAGAGGAGTTCGCTACCTTCTTGCTCTCTTGGCTCTGGCTGTCGCCGTTGTCGCCTGCGGGCAACCGGCGCCGGCACCCACGGCTACTTCAGTTCCCGTCTCACCCACGGCCACGCCCGTGCCACCGCCCACTGCGGTGCCGCAGCCGGCGCAGTTGTCCCTGGGAGAGGAAAGCTGGAAGCAATACTGCTCGGGATGCCACAGTGGCGGCTTTACCACCCTGGCTATCTCTGGCTATCGCTCGGCGGACAAGCTATACGACTATCTTCGCGCGAGAATGCCGCCCGGCAATCCTGACGCCGTTTCTGTCCCCCGGCGGTATGCCATCACGGCCTACTTGTTGAGCCAGGCCGGGCTGATCAAGACGGGTGTCGAGATCACCGAAGCCAACGCGGCCAGCGTGACCTTTGGCGATGCTCCCGCCCCTGCCGGAGAATCCCAGGTCGTCTCGGGACAAAAGGCCTTTGACGCCTATTGTGCCAGTTGTCACCGCGCGGGGTTGCAGGCCAGCGTGGTCAAGCGCTACCGAACCGCGTTGGGCCTCTTCCAGTATCTGAGGACGGCCATGCCGCCCGGAAACCCCGGTCGCGTCCCCGAGAAGAGCACCTACGACATCGTCGCCTACCTCCTCTCCAAGGCTGGCCTGCTCAAGGAAGGCCAGAGCGTGAGCGCCGACACCGCCCAGGGCATCTCCTTCGAATAGTCCTCACTAACAGACAACGAAGGCTGAGCCACCGGCTCAGCCTTCGTTGTCTGTTGCTGTGCGAGGACAGGCGTGAGTGCGCCTGTCCTACTGTGGCTAGTCGTCTTCGTCCACCTTGCCGTGCGGGGTGAAATACATCACCGTCACGAAGGGGGCAATCTGCTGCTTGATTCCGTCCTGCATGATGTGTCCCGAAACATGCATGATGGTGTCGGCAAAATCGTCATCGATGCCCATCGCAGCCAGGCACGGATAGTGATGGTGCAACATGCCCGCCTCAAACTCGGCTGAGTCAACTGCTACCCCGACCAGTCCCTGCGCGACATACCTAGCGCAGCCGCAAGTCGCATCTCGCTCTACGACCACCCCCGTGATGGTCTTGTTGGCCGCGTCGAGCTGCACCTGGAAACGTGGGCGGCCAAAGTAGCGGGCGAACTCGCTCACCAGCTCGTTGTAGTACACCACTCGGTGACGCCCCACATTGTAGTGATCCTCAGCCAGCGAACACAGCGGCTTGGGAAAGAACACCGGCACCTGCTGCTCTTTGAGCCACGACTCGAGTTGCCTCGCCAATCCTCTGGGCATCCACTCGTTGCGGTCGACCGGAGCAATCACTGCCCTGGCGCCGGTCATCCTCACGACTTCAGGCAAGAGCTCGGCGATCCCCGGATTCTCGCCCAGTGATAGCACCAGGTCGGATGCCGGCAGCTTGCCGGGCAGGAGATCCTCCGGATAGTCTATGACCAGGGGCAGACTGGCTGGTGCCCTCCATTCCTCGACCTCCCAGCCGCTCGGCAAGTTGTCCCGGATGTTGTTCACCATCCGCTGGCCGTACTCCCCCTGGGTAATGACCAACAGCCTCATGCCTGTCCCCTTGGGCTGTTGCCGGAGGGCTTGCCTGGCGTGGGCCGGTAAGGCGTCGGAATGAACTCCACCGAGGGACGTCGCTGACCCGACTGCGGATATAGGTCCATCAGGGCGTAGATCTCCTTGGGCATGTCCTCCGAGACAGGAAGGCCCAGCTCCCTGGCCTCGCCAGCAGAAATGGGATAGTCGTGGGTCCAGCAGCCCTCACTGAGCTGTTTGGCCAGCTCCTGGGCTCTCGACTCTTCCATCTCGTTCCCTCTCAGCAGCGAGTACACGGTACGGTTCACCTGAGAGATAGCCTTCTTGGCCACGTCCGCCATAATCAAGGTCTGGTCATCTCGGTTAGGATTCTCTGTTTCCAGGGCTGCCAGCAGAGATACCGCTGGGACGTATCCTCCTCCCTGAGGCATCTGGAGTTGTGGGTCCACCGGTCCGAGCACACCGTTCGGATCCATCACGATCTCGTCTGCGGCCATAGCCACCAGCGTGCCGCCGGACATCGCATAGTGCGGTACAAAGACCGTCACCTTGGATTTGTGGCGGTTCAGTGCACAGGCGATTTGCTCCGCGGCCAGGACAAGCCCGCCTGGCGTATGCAGCACCACATCAATCGGCACGTCCGGGTCAGTCAATCGAATCGCGCGCAGCACCTGCTCCGAGTCCTCAATGTCGATATACCGGCTGATCGGTATGCCGAGGAGGCTCATTGTCTCCTGACGGTGTATGAGGGTGATCAGCCTGGAACCGCGCTTGCGCTCCAGCGCATCGATGACCATCCTGCGCCTGGCCTCCACCGTGCGCTTGGTGATCATGGGCAGGAAGGTCGACACGAGAAACAGAAGCCAGATGACGTTCAACAGGTCACTTAGGTTCATCGCAACCTCCGAGGTATCGTTGACAACTCATTATACCTGCTTCCCCGCTGCTCTGCTACCCGCCCCTGACGAGCCGCATCGCATCGGCCGAGCGAAAGTAGCGGCGGTAGGCACTGCACTCTCTGAGTGCATCTCTCAGTCGAAGCAATGCCGCGGCTTCACCCCGCGGGTCTGGCGGACCGCCGGCCGCCAGGCTCAGCTGAGCCGGTTCGTCGGCCAGGATGGTGAGCTGCCCCTTGGCCTGCAGCCACTGCAATCCGGCCTGCAGCGCCCGCCGGTCATGGGCCATCGCTCCTCCGAGTGCGTCCCAGCTCACCGCACCCTCGTGTGAGGTGATGGCGTACTTGACCAACGAGGCCAGTCGCGTCAGGAAGCGTCCTGCCGTGTCTAGGTCAGGATCGCAGGCGAAAAGAAAGACCCGCTCCGGGTGCGCTCGCTGCAGCGCTTCTCGCCAGACAGAGGGGCTGGGCGGGGCCGTCCATACCACCAGTGAAGTGCTCTCCGCCAAGGCTGCCCGCGGTCTGGCGTCAAAGCCGGTGACAACTGCCGCTTCGGCCCAGAGCTGCATCTCACCCGTTTCCCACACCGCTCGCAGGATCGATTCCGGTTCAGCCATGGTCCGGTAGTCGGCAACCAGAACGGGCCGAACCTCTCTGACCTCCGGCACAGGAACCGGGACTTGCTCTCGCGCATCGATCCAGGTCAACTGCAGCTCGTCCTCTGACAGTCGGCTCGTGGTCAGCCCGTAGGCAAGGTCAAATGAGCCCTCAGGGACCGGCAGGTCGGCGCTCTGCCACCAGACTGCTTCGTGGATGGCGCCCTGGCCATCGCGGATGCGCACCAGTCGGTGTTCTCCCGTGCGCCCCAGAGCGCGTGACTCTGCCACCTGCAGGTCTCGGGCGGCGAAAATGAGCCTGGGGTTACCTGGTCCGAAGGGAGCCAACTGGCGCGCCTGACGCAGGGTCTCGGTGCTGAGGGCTGAGAGAGGGACGTATTCGTCGATGGCGAGCTCGCGTTCGGGCCAGGTCTCGCCCACCTGGGATTCCACTGCCCTGGCTAGCGCGCTGCGCAACTCCCCCACTCGCTCCGGAGGCATCGCGAATCCAGCGGCCATCGGGTGACCGCCGAACGACTGGAGCAACTCGCTGCTCTGTCCCAGAGCCAGGTAGATATCAACGCCCTCCACCGAGCGGGCGGAACCCCGGGCAGGTTCGCCCTCTGGCGTAGCGATCAGCACCACCGGCCGGCCGTAGCTGTGCGCCAGGTGACCGGCCGCAATGCCCAGGACTCCTCCGGGCCAGCGCGCATGAGACAGCACCAGCACCGGCGGCAGTGCGCCCTTGTACTGGCGTTGTGCCTGAGCGCGAGCTGCGGCGATGAGCTGCTGGCTGAGGAACTGCCGTTTGGTGTTCAGAGCTTCCATCTCGGCGGCAATGACTCGAGCACGAGTCAGGTCATCGGTCAGCATCAGCTCTACCGCCGGCGACGCGTTGCTCAGGCGCCCCAGTGCGTTGAGCCGCGGAGCAAGCTGAAAGCTGACGGTATCCTCATCCATTCGCTCCCGGACGACACCCGCCGCCTCCATCAGCGCGGCAAGGCCGACGCGCGTCGTCTGGCGTAGCTCGGCCAGGCCGAGCTGCAGCAGCGGGCGAACGTCGCCGTGATGAGGGGTAACGTCGGCGATCATGCCCAAGGCGGCCAGGTCCAGGCCAAGGCCTGCCACGCCCAGGGCCTGGATCAATTCCAGTGCCACTCCCGCCCCGGACAGGGCCGACAGCGGGTGGTCCGGCTCGAGCCGCTTCGGGTTGACAATCGCCAGGGCCGGTGGAAGCGTGGGGGGCAGAGCGTGATGGTCCGTCACCACAACGTCCAGGCGTGCCTGTCTGGCGAGGCTCAGCGCTTCGTGCGCGGATACCCCCGTATCGCAGGTGAGGAGCACCTGCGTGCCCAGTCCGAGATAGGGTTGCAGCGTCGACCAGTGCACGCCGTGCGACTCGCGGCGGTCCGGGATATGCCAGTCCACCAGCGCCTCGGCGTGGCGCAAGGCGTGAACCAGAATCGCCGTTGCGGTGAGGCCATCGGTGTCAAAATCGCCCCAGACCAGGATTCGTTCGTGCGCCTCCACCGCCTGCTTCAGACGCTCGACAGCGGGCTGCATATCGGGCAGCTCGAATGGTGTGGTCATCGTGTACTGCGCGGGGTCGAGAAAAGCGATGGCCTGACTGGCGGTCGTCACTCCGCGCCTGACCAGCGCCCGGGCGAGCAGTGCCTGACCGTCGACCGCTGCGAGGACCTCGGGCGGCGCTTCAACCGGCTGAGGTTCAACCCATTTCATTATGACAACCTCTGCGGGCAGGCTAGAACGGGATGGGAGTCAGCGCATCCATGTCGAGCTCGACGGAAGTGAGTTCTTCCGATTCCGTGTCCTTGGCCTCTGACAGCTTTCCCGCCTGCATGCTGTCCCAGCACAGAGAACGATAAACGCAGAAACGGCACTGGGCCAGGTTCTGCGTACGGGGGAACGCAGCTGCTGACGCTCCCTGAGCCGAGTCGGTCTGGTCCACCCGCTGCGCTATCTCGGCGATCATCGCGCTCAGCATCTTGCCATCGGCCTCATACTGTTCAGTGCTGTATGGCAGCCGCTCTGGCTGGGCGGGAAACTCGGCGAACCAGTAGCACATCTCGACCTGCTCCGGTCGGATAGGCACCCCGCCGTTGAGCTGCACCCCGGCTGAGACCAGCACCCACGGATAGACTCGCGTCTGCAGACGTCTGGCAAGCCACGCCTGATCTGAGCGGTGGGCGTTTGTCTTCCAGTCAAGAATGAGCCAGCGGCTCTGAGGACTGCCGGCCAACAGATCAAACCGTGCCTCGACCTGGTGTGAGTCGATCCTGGCAAGCAGCGTGGCTTCGCACAGCCTTACCTCCCCGGGCACATCGGTCGGAGGTTGATAGGCATAAGCTTGCCACCACCGCAGGAGATCCGAGTCGGCCGCGGCGACCCGCTCCAGAATGTCGAGCGAGATCCCGGAATGGAGCTGGCTCAACAGTCTGTGGAAGGCAAAGCCGCGCTCCGTAACCTGTTCCCACAGCAGTGCGTCTTTGCTGTTTGGCCCTGGCCAGCGACAGTGCCGCAGGTGGCGCAGTTCAAAGCGGCGCGGGCAATCCTCATAGTCCTGCAGGCTGCTCTGGCTGAAAACCAGATCCTCAGGAAGCACCATCCCCTCCTTTCACGCCAGGCTGGCCGCCACCTTGGCCCAGCTCGAGCTGGCCGTTTGGCTCTTCGAGGATTCCGCCACCTGGCGCCTGCGGTTGAGTCTGCTCCCAGAAGGTGCGCAGCTCGGTGAAAGCCACCGCGGGGGTCTGAGTGCGCTTGCGGCCGGTGTTCCAGGTAGCGATCAGATCACGTTTGGCTCTGGTGATGCCCACGTAGAGCAGGCGCAGCCTCTCGCGCACATAGTCATCGCGCGCCTCGGCTGACGCAGCGCCCTCTCTGTAGTCGGGACCGTCGGGTCGCAGGGAATCGAGCTGGCCTAGGGCCTCAGCCTGCAGGTTGAGGCCGTCGCGTACAAACCAGTACTCGCTCTTGAAACTGTCCAGCTCCCCGCCCGAGGGAAAGTCATAGTTGTTCAGCGCGGTGAGATAGACCCGGTCCCACTCCAGACCCTTGGCCTTGTGCATCGTGGCCACGACTACCTCACCGCGATGCTTCTCCGGGTCCAGCGTCGAGTCCTCGCCGAGAGTCCCTGCCAGTTGCCGTTCGTTGCTGGCAATCTGGTCGATCTCGGCCACGAGTTGCTTCAGCGTCCAGCCGGGGTTGGCATCGCTGATGTCGCGCAGGGCCACGGCAAAGCGGTAGGCTCTGACGATGTCTACCTGTTCGCTGAAGAGATCAGGCACGATGGTGAGGATGAGCTGGTCAATGGGCAGGCCGACGGCGGCCTGCCAACGGCGAACACGGTCGCGGAAATCGCTCAGGAGCAGCGTCTCCTCGTCGACGCCTCCTGCAGGAAACCAGTCAACGCCCGCCCGGGGATACAGGTAATCCTCCACCTTGGCGCAGCTCATGAGCCGTTCGGCGATGGCTTGAATGAGTGCCTTGCGCTCAACGTTGTTGATCTCTCGCCAGCGCCAGGCCCGGAAGGCCTGGCTGAGTTTGGCGGGACTGTCCGGGTCGGCCACGCAGCCGAGCACTCCGCGTAAAGCATCCGCCGTGTCACGAGCTGGGCTGGTGCGCTTGAGCAACTCGATGCAGTTCAGCCCCCGGTCACGCAACTGCCTGACAAACTCCTCCCCTCGACTGTTGTCCGGACAGAGTATCGCCACGGTCCTCTGCGAGTTCTCGGGCACCCATCGGGCCAGGGACTCGACCACCGCCCGCACTTCTTTCTCCGGTGCAAGCGCCTTGGCAAAGAACGTAACCTGACATTCCTCGTCTGGCGGATTGGCCTGTGGATCGTCGGGCGGGGTCGGGTCGATGACCTGATGGCGGAACGCCCTGGCTGCCGCCTGAATCGGCGCACCAGTCAGGGCCCAGTCGACCAGGTGATTGGCCAGTGTCTGAATGGGCCGGCCGGAGCGACCCGACTCGGCCATCTCCACCGCTTCAACGTCATCTCGCTCGAGGTACTCGTTCAGCAGGCGCGGATCGGCCGTGGTAAAGGTGTTGTACACGGCCTGATTCGAGTCCCCGACGCGCACCCAGTTACCGCCGGGACCGGTGAGCAGCTCCAGCAGGTCCTGCTGCAGGCGGCTCGAGTCCTGGGCTTCGTCCTCCAGCACAAAGGGCCAACGGCGGCGGCAGCGCGCGAGGTACTGCTCGTCGAAGCGCAGAAGGGTAAAGGCATAACTGACCAGGTCGTCAAAGTCGACCTTGCCGCGGTAGGCCAGGCTGCGCTGATAGTCGGCGAACACGTCGAGGCAGAAGCGGGCCAGGGGCAGCGGCTCCGAACGTTCGGCCAACCAGCTCTGCAAGAGCTCGGGGGTCCACTGGCGGTCCTTGGCCTGGCGAATGAAGGCTTTGGCCACTGCCGCCGCCTTGTCTTCCTGCCACTTGCGGCGTCCCAGAGCGGAGCTCGCATACTCTGCTTTGGCATAGAAGCCAAACAGCTCGCCGTGCGTGCGCAGGGACGATTGGACAACCTCGTTGAGCAGCCGGGTGCATTCGGCCTCGTCGGCAACGGCAAAGTCATCGGCCAGCCCCACCAGCCCGGGACGCTCGCGCACGAGGTCAAGCGCCAGACTGTGCAGCGTGCGCACGCGGTAACCCATCCCGGGCAGCAGGTGATAGTCCGTTCGAAGCATCTGGCGAATGCGTGCGCTAAAGTTATCCACGGCCGAGTTCACCAGGGTGACGATGAGCACTTCCTGGTCGCTGTCCAGGCCGGTGGCTACCAGTCTGGCGGCCAGTGCCGACAGCACGGCGGTCTTGCCGCTGCCCGGTACGGCGGCAACGCCCATCCGCCCGCCCGAGTAGGCGAGAATGCGTTTTTGCGACTCTCTGGGCTTGAACACGCTACTGCTCCGCGCTCTGGCGGCTTAACCGCAACAAACGTTGCAGGCGGTCGGCCAGCGGCCCGTGCTCTTCCCTGCCGCGCGGATTGAGGTCGCAGGAGAGAGCATAAACCCTCTCGCGGCACCGCCTCAGCAGTCCCAGCAGGATGCGTGACAGGGCATCGTCACTGGTCTGCTGCTCCTCATCGTCTGTCCACAGCCGGTCGGCCGGCCAGTGTCTGGTCAGCACATAGGGGTGCGTCAGCGGCTGGTAGATGCGCCTGCCCCAGGCAGGGCTGTTGACGTACAGCCAGAACTGGTAGGCCACAGGGCGGTTCTCGGCCAGGAAGGTGTGAGCAGGACCCACAAAGACTGCCTTGTCCGAAGCCGAGGGCGAGTTCAGGTACTGCGCCGCCACAACTCCGCGGCGCACCATAGCGATGTACCGCTGGCCTAGCTCATCGTGATCGGCCGCGTCTACGGCCCGGCGGAACTTGCGCACCGACTCAATCAGATTGGCTGTGGCCGCCGCAGCATCGAGTGCACCGTGAAAACCGTACCCGGGCCGCGACAGCACCTCGTCAAAGAACAGGGAAAGGAACACGTCCAGCGGTTGGCCGGGCACCAGCGCATACTCTTTCAGCCAGGTTCTCAGCCCGCTGT
>Ga0116142_10005433_pt1 | contig 11485 bp, 10 predicted proteins | sample AD_UKC033_MetaG_FD_89785 | JGI IMG/M metagenome (GOLD analysis project Ga0116142, IMG submission 89785) | Active sludge microbial communities of municipal wastewater-treating anaerobic digesters from USA - AD_UKC033_MetaG | ecosystem: Engineered > Bioreactor > Anaerobic > Digestate | place: USA... | reverse complement strand
TTTTCCCCAGGTGAGTAATATAATTTTTAGGTTCCGCAATAACCGGCATCATCCGGTGAAGGATAGAGCGATCAGCCCGGAAAAAATAGATAAGCGATGAAGCAAGGATAAAAATGAAGCCGCTGGTAAATCCACCAAAGAAGAAAAGTATCTCTGTCCGCGGCACCAGTTCTTTAAAATGTACAAAGTGATACGCTTTGAAGAAGTAAAAAACAATAAAGGCGCCGGGAATGATTGAGTTATTGATACAATATTTCAGGAAGGGATTGGTAGCGGCAGCCAAAAAACGAAAATGACGGCTGAACAGAATAAAAGAAGTGATATTCCAGCTCATAATGAACATCCCTATAGAGGCCCCCACGATCGCATAACTGATTGAATTTACATTACCCAAATATTCCGGTGCCAGGAACAGGGAGTCTGCACCAAAGGTTTTCATCAAAGTGCCGTTAACCGTACTAAAAAGGATAACCCAGAACAATAACAATATCTGGTATTTCCTGAAATGCAGGAATAATAGCTGAATGGCGAATGAATGATAGAACCCTTTTAGCCAGGCTTTCATGAAGAAGCTTAATAGTTACAACTAAAAATACTGATTATTAACTGTAAGTCAAATAAGCAATCACCCTGATATGCTAATTCACTGTTTTACTGCGGACGATATATAATATCCAGGTAAGCGATAACAATAACAACATAGCCACTAACTGATGTAATTGCGCCATCCACTCAAAAATACCCCATTGATTGGGGATAATCTTCAAACTTGTTACTACTGAAAAAATACCAAGCAAGACCTGTAAGGTCACTAATAAAAGAGGCCACCAGCGGGTTTTTCTAAAAAGTGAAGAGCCTTGTGTTTTATACAATCTAATGGTAAGCCAGATAACCATTATCAGCAATATATAAGCCAGGCCACGATGAATAAAATGAATGGTGATCTTATTATCAATCAGGTTTAAAAGCCCTTCTTCGCTCTCCATCATATGGGGTGGGAAAATATAACCATTGATATCAGGCCAGGTAGGTGCCGCAGTAGCAGCTTTGTGCCCGGCCATAAAAGCACCATATACCAGCTGTATACCCAGCACTATAATGATACTTATAGTAATTTTTTTTAGCGATGCGCTGATAACCATTTTATCCTTTGGTACCAGCAGCTCCATAGCAAACCAGAACGTATAGCATAATAAACCCAGTGCAAAAACAAAATGTAAGGCCAGCTTTGCTGGTTTCACATAAATAGCATCACCCGTAAGACCACTGGCTACCATAATCCATCCAATAGTCCCCTGTAAAGCCCCTAACAGGAAAAGAATGATCATCGGCTTCACCATAGAAGGTTTGAAACGGCGCTGAATTAAAAAGATAATAAAAGGAACGGCGAATACAATCCCTATCAGCCGGGCCCAGAAACGATGAAACCATTCCCAGAAGAAAATGAATTTGAAGTCTTTCAGTGAAAAATCAAAATTGAGCAGGTTGAACTGCGGTGTTTGCCTGTATTTTTCAAATTCTGTCAGCCATTGCTGTTCATTCATTGGCGGCAATGTGCCTGTTACTACATTCCATTCTGTAATAGATAAACCCGAACCTGTCAGCCGGGTGATGCCCCCTAATAAGATCTGTACGATGATCATTCCCACACCAACCAGCAGCCAGGCAGCCACCGGTTTGGAAGAACGTTGTAAAAGTTCATTTGTCATTGCGGATGCAAAGTTAGCAGCGGAACTTTGCCTGAAGTAATTTTTGTTGAGCATTATTTAGCAAATTGCGACAGAATGTTACTCCCTTTTTACCAGGATAAACTAACCGAAGCCGGCTGTGATGAAGCCGGAAGGGGTTGTTATGCCGGACCCGTATTTGCTGCAGCAGTTATTTTACCCAAAGATTTTCATCATCCCTTGCTGAACGATTCAAAACAATTATCTGAAAAACACAGAGATGAACTGCGTCCCGTTATTGAAAAAGAAGCTATCTCTTTTGCTGTGGCCAGTATTGATAATGAGGAAATAGACCAGATCAATATTCTCAAAGCATCTTTCAAAGCCATGCACCTGGCATTGGATAAATTAAACAGACGGCCGCAATTACTGCTGATTGATGGTAACAGGTTTACAAAGTATAAAAAGATACCACATCGGTGTTTCGTAAAAGGTGACGGCCGGTTTGCCTCTATTGCTGCAGCCAGTATATTGGCCAAAACATATCGGGACGAATGGATGCAACTATTGCATAAAGAGTTTCCTCAGTACGGCTGGGATCAAAACAAAGGTTATGGCACCCTGGTTCACCGGAAAGCTATTGAAGAGTATGGTCTTTGTAAATATCACCGGAAAAGCTTCCGTCTTATGCACTCACAGATTACTCTGTTTTAAATCGGCAATACCAAAAGCACTAATCATAAAGGTTTAATTTGCTTTTGGCGGAAAGATTGTTGTAAATTAGAAAATGCTAAAAAACAGTTTTCTCCTTTTAATAGCAACACTTTTATTTACCGATGTTAAGTCTCAAAATCCGGAAAAGGATTCATTAACTCATTTACTGACAAAAGCCAGAGAAGACACTAATAAAGTAAATCTTCTTCGTGATATAGGCATTTCAGTTATTTATCAAAACCCGCCGGAAGCGATACCTTATTTTAAACAAGCCATACAGCTTGCAAAAAAATTAAAATTTACTCCGGGCCTTGAAAGAAGCTATGCGGCAACATCTACTGCTTTCGCTTTTACAGCACAAATGGACTCTGCTTTAGCATATATTGATACTGCCATACAGTATGCAAGGGTGGTAGGCGATGTCAGCCGGCTTGCATTGGTTTATCTTAACAGGGCTGATGCCTATCAAAACCTCCATAACTATGCTGCTGCTTTAAGAAATTGTGATACTGCATTAAAGTATGCAGAACAATCACAAAACAAAGACCGCCTGGCCAGGATTTATGACATTATGAGTGATGTTTACAGGGCGCAGCAACAATACCCAATGGCACTGAATCATCTTGATAAAGCTCTGGCACTATACCAGCAGATGGGAAATCTTCAAATGTCTGCTCTTGCATTTTTCAACAAAAGCAATATTTACCGTAAAACAAATAAAAAAGATTCCGCCATTCTGCTTCTTAAGGATGCAATCCGGATAGCAGACAGCATAAGAGATATCCAGAATCTTTCAGCCTATAACGGAGAACTTGCAGGTATCTATATTGAGCAAAAAAAGATAGGAGAAGCAGCGCCACTTGCCGCTGTTGCATTAGAATATGCGGAACAAACAGGAAACAGGCTGCAACAAGCAGTGATACATGATCTTTTTTACAATTTATACCTGGCACAAAATGATATTCCAAAAGCAATACAGTCTGGTCTTAAAGCCTATGCTATTGTAAAGGAGGAGAAAGACATTCTCAGGGAGCCCGAAGTTACAGCCAACCTTGCCTATGCATATTATAAATTGGGTAACACCAAAGAGGCCTATCATTTCCTGAAGATCAGCAAAGACCTTAATGACAGTTTGGTAAGACAACAGTTCAATGATGAGACAGCAAAACTGCAAACCACTTTCCAGGTGGCACAGAAAGACAAAGAGATCCAATTACTGAATAAAGACAAAGAACTGCAGCAGCAAAAACTAACACAACAACGATTGCTGCTGATTGCCGCTGCAGTACTGACCTTATTAGCTTTTTCAGGTATATTTCTTTTAATCAACCGTAACCGTTTACGACAGCAAATGAAAGAGTTGGAACTACGTAACCGCATTGCCGCCGATCTGCATGATGAAGTGGGCAGTTCCCTAAGCAGTATCCATATGCTGAGCCAGATGGCCACCCAAAAACAGGAGATGGATGAATCGCAAAGAAGTATCCTGTCGAAAGTGAGCAGTAATGCCAAGGAAACAATGGAAAAGATGGGGGATATTGTATGGATGATAAAGTCGGGTGAAAACGAGGGAAGTGACCTGAAACAACGGATGGAACGGTATGCCTACGAAACGGGCAGCAGTAAAAATATTGACATGCTGATACAGCTGGAAGAGATAGAAAATGTAAAACTGTCCATGGAACAAAGAAAGAATATCTATCTTATTTTCAAAGAAGCAGTGAACAATGCGGTGAAATATTCCGGGGCGGAGAAAATAGAAATAGGGGCGGCCATTGAAAACAAAGAATTAATGCTCCGGGTAAAGGATAATGGAAAAGGTTTTGAACCTTCAACAACCGGCAGGGGTAACGGGCTCGACAATATGCGAAACAGGGCAAAAGATTTAAAAGGTAAGCTCAGTATTGACGCTGCACCTGGCAAGGGTACTGTTATTATTCTTTCAGTGCCTATATAAATTTCACCCGAATTCGCTATTTACAGCAATCATATTTTAATCAACTTTGTAAAAAATATCTTTTGATCAGCGTAGCAGTTTTTGAAGACAATAAGCACCTGCGGGAGGTTTTTCAGCTCTTGTTGAACAACACACCCGGGTTTACCTGCGCAGGAGCCTATCCTGATTGCAGTAATATCATTAACGATATTACAGTTTCTCCCTGCGATGTGGTGTTGATGGATATTGAAATGCCCGGGATGAACGGAATAGAAGCTACCAAACTGGTAAAAGAGAATTTTCCGGAAGTACACATTCTCATACAAACTGTTTTTTATGAAGATGAATATATTTTCAATGCTATCTGTGCCGGAGCTTCCGGCTATATACTTAAGTCAACCACTCCTGCCGGTTACCTGGAAGCTATTACTGAAGTAAAAGCAGGAGGCTCACCAATGACGCCGGGTATTGCCCGCAAGGTGCTGGAATTATTTAAAACCAATCTCCAGCCGGTTGCTCCTGCAAAAGACTACAGCCTTACCAACCAGGAAAAAAAAGTACTGCAATTACTGGTGGCAGGCAAAAGCTACAAGCTCATTGCTGCTGATCTGTTTGTTTCGGTTGATACCGTAAAATCCCATGTCCGTAACATCTATAACAAATTACATGTACACTCTGGTACCGAAGCTGTTTCTTTAGCCATCCGGGATAAGATTGTCTGACTCATCTCCTTTTTTCACCCTATTTCGCTATTGTCTTTCCTTCGCTGGTTCTTCATCTTTGAATTGAAAATAAAAACAATTCAAAATGAAAAAGGTACTAACTATTTTACTGGCTATTACTAACTATTATACGGTAATTGCTCAAAGTGTAGGCATAGGCACTACCACACCCAACAGCAGTGCATTACTGGATATTACAAGTACTACAAAAGGCTTGCTGATGCCAAGAATGACAACCGCACAACGTAATGCCATCGTTTCCCCGGCAGATGGATTGCTTATTTACAATACAACTACTGATGAACTTAATCAACGGCAAAATGGTGCCTGGAAAACTGTAATTAACAGTGATTATTGGTTCAGGGGTGGCAACACAATGTGGAATATCGGGGATAACATAGGAATCAATACTGCAGGCCCGGCAGAGCGGTTAGATGTAAGCGGAAATATCCGTAGCAACAGCTCCATGATAATCGATAATACTTCTGCCATACTTCAATTAAGAACCAGTGGGGAAAATAAAGGGTTCATGCAATTGTCAGGCGATAATGTTCGCTTTGGCACCAATAGCGGAAATACAGCAGGCAACGTAATATTAAGGATGGACGGAACAGACATGGTAAGTTTTCAAAAAACAGGAAGTGCCGGAACTTTTATGCAAATGAACCTGAATGGCGTATCAACAGGAGTGTTACAGACTACCAATGCCGGCAATGTTGCTCTTACCGCAGTAAATGCAAATGCACAGGTGCAGTTGGGGGGTGAAGTATTTATTAATAACACGGCAAGCAGAACAGGTATAGGTACTTCATCACCAACCGAAAGATTGCATGTAAATGGTAAGCTTAAAGTGAGTGGCACAGATATGACAATTGAAGATGGCAGAATTACCGGTACTTCTACCGGCCCTGCTTATAATCTTTTACCAGTATGTTATGGCCGGGTAAATGAAAACGGAACCAAGGCCGGAGGCACACAGAATTTTACGGTAACCCATGATGGAGATGGAATTTATACAATTACATGTCCGGGAATAACTGCCTCTTCCCTCATTTTCGTTAACCCATTAGGAGGATCAGGTACCAGCCCAACGTGGTTTACAGCACGGGGTGCCTACGCATCTGGAAATAAAATGGAAGTTTATACATCTGAATTCTTTAATGTAGACCGGACGCCTTCGGCTTTTCAATTTATAATCTATACTCCTTAATCATCAACTTACATTGATCAGTCAACTATTTAACATGAAAAAGAAATTCATCTTGCTGTCTGCAGCCCTTTTCCTTTCGTTCACCAACTATGATGCATTGTCTCAAAAAATACAAAAGAAAAAAATAACTCCTGAAGAACTAAAAGAATGGGATAATACAATTGTTGCGGAAAACCTCCTTTCAAAAAACTCGACAACAGAAAAAAGTAAAGCTAAGGAGGAGGCACAGGCTATTGCCGCCTATGTATTGAAAGCAATGCTGCACCGGATAGATCCGGCTACTTATCCTATTGATGATAGGGCCGGCTCTATTGAAAAAATTGCTTTGGATGCCATTGATAAGTTTTCACCATCTACAATGAGTAAAGCTAAAGCAAGAACCCTGGTTATGTGGGGAGATCCTCATAAAAAAACAAAATTACTGGGGAAGTTTGCTACCCTGGATTTTAAAAAGAAAGTCATCGCACCAGACATAAAAAGAATCAGTAAAATAGAATTCAGACCTGTTTTAAAAAATTTGAATGATGGTGCCTTTGTATATCCAGAGCAGTCAACTATTCAGTTGGTTGGATCAAAAGGACCTTCGGCGAATTATATAAGTGATAATTTACCCGTCTTTAATAAGCTTGACCTGGTATTAAGAAAAGTGCATTGTGCCGATGAAACAAATCCCGAAGGTGGTGATGATGATATGGTTATCGGCGGATTGCTGATAGGCGCCAGCGGGAACACAAACTCCGCAAACTCATTTGCCAGCGGCCATTATGATGATGGAAATATTACCAACCACGGGGCATACCCTTTTGGTACTTATAATCTTAATTCTACTTCCGGCTATCCCAAAGTATTTTATTGTATACTTCAATTAATAGAAGTAGATACAGATGAGGCAGAAGCTGCAGAAGCTTTAACGGATGTAATGAAACTCGTAGGTACTTTGGTGTCAAGCGTTAATCCCGCAATAGGTGCATTGGTAGTGGCAGTAGCTGAAGCGGTACAGATATTTACCAGTTGGTTGATTGATGATGACCCATTTTACCCTTATGGGGTTACATTAAATCTTAATAGCCAGAATAAATTTGGAGCAGATGGCAGAAGCAGCAACTGGCATACAGGGAATATATCTGATCATGGAGGTACTTATCGGGTAGGTTTTTATTGGCAATTAAAAAATTAATTTATGAGATATATTTTAGCCATTCTTGTTCTGTGTATTGCCCTCAACCCGGTCATATCTCAGGATGTATTGAAAATAGATCCGGGGGCAGTTCTGAAAACAACAGGCGGTGTTACCGTTACTTTACATGATATAAATCTTGTAAATGATGGCACCATTAACCAGTCAGCTGGTGAAGGAATTTTTCGTTTTTCAGGCCCTGCCAATAATACTATTTCAGGAGTTAATGCCCCTTTGTTTGATATTCTTCAAATTGCCAAAACCGGAGTTGCCAAAATTTCTCTGCAGCAAAATATTGCAATTGGCTCGGGCATTACATTTACCTCAGGTCTTATTGATTTAAACAATAATAATATCTTTCTTCAGCCAACAGCTTTGCTTAATGGTGAATCGGAAACCAGTCGCATCATCGGGCCTGTTGGCGGTTATGTAGAAACTACCAATACATTAAATGCACCCTCCGCAATTAATGCCGGTAATCTGGGCGCCATTATTACAAGCGGCACAAACCTTGGTACAACAACTATTCGCCGCGGGCACCTGTCACAAACAAACGGAACTGGCGCCGGCAACAGTATCCAGCGCTACTACGATATTTCCCCGGCGAACAATACAGGACTGAATGCTACTTTACGATTTCAATACTTTGACGCGGAGCTGAACGGATTAGCTGAGAATATTTTAATGTTATGGAAAAGCGATAATACCACAAGCTGGAACAATGAGGGCTTTACCGCAAGGGATGACATAAACAATTATATAGAAAAAACCGGAATCACTGATTTTTCCCGCTGGACATTGTCTTCACCAGGTAATCCACTGCCAGTTACAGGATTTGTACTCAGTGGTCAATGGCAGAATAACGGCGCAAAGCTTAGCTGGAAAACAGAAACAGAAATTAATAACGATCATTTCACCATACAGCGTTATTATCAAACCGGTCAACAGCAGTTTACCGATGTGGCAACTGTACCCACACAGCATATTGGCGGTAATTCCACCCATACTACTTCCTATGATTATTTTGATTCGGCAGTTTCGTCTTCACTTGGATCAGTATTCTATCGTATACGGCAGACAGATATTGATAGCCGGTTCACTTTTTCAAATACTATACGCATTACTCCAGATGGCATGCTGCTATTTATTAATAAAGTATATCCCACGATAGTGCAAAGCCAGCTGAATATACAGGTTGGTAATGCCCCGTTGGATAAAATCACTATAACCATTCATGACATGGCGGGAAAACTAATTATGCAGAAAACAATGTCCTATCAATCACAGCAGGTTCAGCTGCCGGTGATTAGCAGCGGTATGTATCATTTAAAAATTCAATGTGGTCAATGGGAATATAAAAGTTCTTTTGTAAAACAGTAAAAGAAGAGATTTGCAAAGACTGCTGTTGATAATTGCAACAGCAGTCTTTTTTATTCCCTTTACTGTTCTGCCCACTCTCCCAGCCCTTCTCGTATCAGCACTGGTTCATCTCCTGTGCAATCAACAACAGTAGAGGGGGTCATTCCGCCGATACCACCATCAATCACATAGTCTACTTCATTCCTGAAATTCTCATACATCACTTCAGGGTCAGTATAGTCTTCTACCATTTCTCCGGGCAACGATGCACTGAGTATTGGGCGACCCAGTTCTTTAATGATGGCCATCGCAATAGTATTTGCCGGAATTCTTAACCCGATAGTGTCTTTTTTACTTTGTAAGATTTTAGGAACCATTTTACTGGCAGGCAAAATAAAAGTATAGGGCCCCGGCAAATGGTCTTTCAGCAGGCGGTAGACAGGGTTTGACAATGGTTTAGCATAATCACTGAGGTGAGACAGGTCGCTGCATACAAAAGACAGTTGTGCTTTTTTGGGGTCTACCTTTTTGATGCGGCAAATTCTCTCCACGGCCTTTTGTTGTAAGATATCACAGCCTAACCCGTAGACCGTATCAGTGGGATAAATGATTATACCTCCCTCTTGCAAACTTTCAACAATTTGCTTAATGAGGCGGGGTTGTGGGTTGACAGGATGAATCTTTAATAACATTAGCAATCGTTCTTTTAAAAACTGTGTTTAACAAATATTTCCAGCTTGTTGGTATTTGCCTTACAATTTGTAATTTGGCCGATAATTAAGCCGCTGATTATGCAATTAAAACCGGTTGTCTTTTTTGATTCAATTGAACCTGAGGTATTCAAAAAAGAATTTTATGAACCCGGTATCCCCGTTGTTATAAGAAACCTTGCCAAAGAATGGCCCGCTTATACCAAATGGAACTGGAGTTATTTCAAGCAACTGGTCGGTCAGAAAAAAGTACCGCTGTATAACAATGTAAAAAGCGACGCCTACACCCCCATTAACACAGCTGACGATTACAAAACCTTCGGCGAATATATAGACATGATCAGCAGTGGCCCTGCTGCATGGCGGATTTTCCTGTTCAATATCTTTGATCATGCCCCGCAGTTGATCAATGATTTTACCTGGCCCGAGCACCTGATGAAGGGTTTTGTAAAAAAATACCCGATGCTGTTTACCGGTGGCGCCAGCAGCATTACACACATGCATTTTGATATTGATATGTCGCATATACTGCACACCCAGTTCGGCGGACGTAAACGGGTATTGATGTTTCCATTCAAAGAGCAATACAAATTATACCGCAAACCCTGGGAAGTGCTGAGCCTTGCCGATTTTTCAAACTATTATGTAGACGGAAGCATTGATTACGAAAAGTTCCCGGCATTAAAACTGGCTGAAGGGCTTGATTTTATATTACAGCCCGGGGATACCTTGTTTATGCCTGCTGGTTACTGGCATCATATGGAATACCTCGACAGTGGCTTTGCTATGAGCCTCCGCGCCATGCAGCCATCTCTGGGCGGAAAACTACAGGGCGCCTGGAATTTATTGGGTATGCGCAGCATTGATACAATGATGAAAAAAACTGTCCCGAAGTGGTGGTACGAGAGGAAAGAAAAGAAAGTGTTTGCAAATGCTGGAAAAGAAATGGCTAAAGCCTGATCACAAACCTTCAATTTTCATTTTTTTCAACCGAGGTGATCCATAATCAATACGCTGGATGCACAATAGGTTTGTGCAGGAATACTGAATAATTTCACCAGTCGAAATATTTACTATATAGAAAATAGGGTGCCGGGTAGCCTTCTCATCTTTTTCGATTCCAGCTAATACCAGGGTATCATTACCCAGCCAGATTTCCTCATCAATCCATCTTTCAGTACCTCCAAAAAAAAGAGAATAGGATAACTCATTTTTCGTGTCGTATAAAAAAACCTGCTGATCCACTTCAACATTAGCCGCAAAATGATCCCCCTTTCTCTCCAAGTTTAACTGGTAGCTATAACTATCAACAAAATACCTCTTGTCAGGGGAAAAATTGATAAGGGGCTTGTATATGGCAAAAAAGGAATCCAACTCAGCGAACTCTTCACCGTTAGCCTGTCTCATTTGAGTCGTATCTGAAATATGAAAACTACTTGTAGTACATCCAGATAAGCAGGATATCCAACTCTTTAACTCATGATTTATTGCCTTTTGTACTGAAATTGGCATGCTTGTCTGACTATATAAAGTAAGGCTTATATGAGCAATAACAACAAAAAGAAACTTTTTTATAGGCAGGTTATCCTTGGTAAGGTTTACCAAATATTTTGCAATTAATAAAACGTATATCACTATGGAAAAAATTAAATCCCCTTTTTAATAAAAATGCTTTATTCTATATAAAGTTAACGGAAATCAAAAATGGGTTATACCTTTCGGTACAACCCATTCCATATAACCTATTTTAATACTCAATTAATCGTCCACACTTCATTTCCCTTTAGCAGCTTATCCAAATCTGCCGGTTTTCTTGATTTTGCCTCTTCTATTTGTGCGGCCATTGCATCTTCATAGCAGGTTCTGTTTGTTTGATAGAACACTCCAAAAGGTCTTGGTAAATGACCATCTTTATGAGGATCATCAAATATGCGGGTTAGTATCTGTGCTTTGTAAATATCCTGTTCATCATGCACCCATAGTTCATCTG
>Ga0116142_10005432_pt1 | contig 11489 bp, 14 predicted proteins | sample AD_UKC033_MetaG_FD_89785 | JGI IMG/M metagenome (GOLD analysis project Ga0116142, IMG submission 89785) | Active sludge microbial communities of municipal wastewater-treating anaerobic digesters from USA - AD_UKC033_MetaG | ecosystem: Engineered > Bioreactor > Anaerobic > Digestate | place: USA... | reverse complement strand
GGCACGGAGGAAGAGCGCACGCATTTTTCCTTCGGCATCGGCGAGCATTGGGGCGTGCTGGCGCGGGTTCTGGCCGTGCGCCCGCGCGGGGAAATCATTGAAATATCGGCGGTGGTGGAAAACACACTCGTCCATACCGCCGACCAATAAATCTTTAAAAGGAGAGAAGTGATGTCTGCTGCAAAACCACCGCAGCGGGAGGATATGATTGTCATTCCGCGTAGCGAATTTGAAACCCTGCTGGAGCAGGCCGCATGCCGTGGCGCACGAAAAGCCCTGAAAGAAGTCGGACTGGCTGACGAGGATGCTGCCAATGATATCCGCACGCTACGCGACTTGGCAGGCTCTATCAAAGTTATGCAGCGGACATTCCTGCAAACGCTGGTGCGCTGGGTAACGGTCGGGCTTTTGGTCTTGCTGGTAGCCGGTGTCGCTGCCAAGGGAGGTATATTCCACCGATAGGCAGACACACAGACACGCTTTTTCAGCCGCCCCGCAACGGGCGGCTTTTTTCATTTCAACAAAGGAGAAAGACCATGACCACGAAACAGCCTCGCGGCATCCGCAACAACAACCCTGGCAATATCCGCCGCAATGGCGATCCCTGGCAGGGGCTGGCCAAAGATCAAGCCGACCGTGAATTCTTCACGTTCAAATCTACCGTTTATGGCATTCGTGCGCTGGCGCGTCTGCTCATCACCTATCAGGACAAGCACGGCCTCTGCACCATCGAAGGGATTATCACGCGCTGGGCGCCGGCTATTGAGAATAACACCGCCTCGTATATTCAGGCGGTGGCGCGGAACACGGGATTTTCTGCGCTTCAAACGCTGGATATGCACCGCTTTGAACATCTGAAGCCTGTGGTAGAATCTATCATCCGGCACGAGAATGGCCAGCAACCGTACAGCGATGCCGAAATCACCAAGGCGCTGGTGTTGGCGGGCGTAGAGCCGAAACAACAAAGCCTACAGGCCTCGCGTACGGTCAAAGGCGGACAGGTCGCCACGGCAGGCACGCTGGGCGCTGGGGCAATTGAAGTTCTGCAGGAAACGCTGGAGCCTGCCACGACAACGCTGCTTGCCATCGCGCCTTATCTGGAGGTAGCTAAATGGGCGTTGCTGATCGTTACGCTGGTCGGTATCGGCGTGATGCTGTGGGCGCGTATCGATGACCATCGGAAAGGCCTGCGCTGATGCTGGCCATTTTGAAAGGCTGGCTTTCCAGCCATATGCTGCGCCTCATCGGATGGGGCGTGGCTGGGCTTTCGGTTCTAACTGTCCTGCTTGGCGCACGCCAAGCGGGACGCAATGCCGAACGCAACGATCAACTCAAGAAAATCATAGAGGTAAAAGATGCGCAACTTCGTGCCACACTGGATGCTCCCCGTACTCGCGGTGAGCTTGTTGACCGCCTGCGCAGGGGCAAGTTCTAACCCTGCTACGGTATGTCCACCTATCAAAGAATATAGCCGAGAATTTCAGCGCAAACTGGCGGATGAGATTGAAGCTGCACCAGAAAACGCTGTTTGGCCGATGGCGGTCAAGGATTATGCTTTGTTAAGGGGGCAGTTAGGAAAATAGATTATGTTGGTTGCTAAGTTGCGTAATTTTATCGAGAATAATTGCGCGCATATTTTTTAGAATTTTTTGATATCATTGCTCACATCCTTTGCAATGACAGGTTTTTCATAAACTCAAGATTCTATTATGATGCTATTCAATATATAACATTGTAATGCTGTATAATTTCGTAATCACATAGGTTTGTCGCAATGGGGGCGGCTATAAGAATATCTATTGGCGAGGCTGAGGTTTATGTTCGTTAAATCAGCCCTTCTTCATAGAGGCTCTCTCTCTTCTTTACGAGAGTTTTCTGCTTTCAAAAGCGTTCATTTCAAGGCGGTTGCAAGAACTTGTATAAATAATGTGGATGTTATTGAAATATCTGAAAAATATTATGTATGCCTTTATATCTACATGCTATCAATGCCACATATTATTGACAAGAATAGAGCTTACAATGATCAAAAAAAATATGAGCACAATTATCGAAGCTGGGCATGCCAATCGAAATTATTGGTATGATTTATGGCGCTTTCGTGAATTGTTTCTTTTTCTGACGTGGAGGGATATTTTAGTTCGGTATAAGCAAACAGTCTTTGGTATATTATGGAGCGTCCTGCGTCCCGTTATGACGATGCTTGTTTTTACATTTGTTTTTGGAAAAATTGCAAGGCTTCCAACTGAGGGAGATGTTCCGTATGCGTTATTGGTTTTTGCTGCTATTCTGCCATGGCAGATGTTTTCGAATGCCTTACAAGAGAGCAGTAATAGCTTAATTGGTAACGAAGGGTTGATTTCGAAAGTTTATTTCCCTCGTATTATTCTTCCAATCAGCTCTATTATCACCTCTGCTGTCGATTTTTGTATATCATTTGTTGTTTTTTTAGCCATGATGATTTTTTGGGGCGTTGGCTTTCATATCCAACTTCTTCTTCTTCCTCTTTTTGTCTTCCTCTCTCTCTTAACAGCCATTGGGGCGGGCTTAGTTATATCTGCCCTAAATGTATCGTTTAGGGACTTTCGTTATATTATTCCATTTATCGTTCAATTTGGTCTTTACGTCTCACCTGTCGGATTTTCTTCATCCGTTGTGCCTGAAAAATGGCGACTGTTATATTCTCTTAATCCAATGGTGGGGGTTATAGATGGCTTTCGTTGGTGTCTTTTGGGGGAAAACGTCCAATTCTATTGGCCAGGATTTTGGGCTTCTATAGCGGCTGTCATCGTTCTTTTGTATTCTGGATTAAAAATATTCAGAGGCATGGAACGTAGTTTTGCGGATAAAATATAGGAAGCCAACATGGTAGCATCTATTCGCATTGAAAATCTTGGCAAAAAATACATCATAGAAAAGCAACGTCAGGCTGGATCGAACTACGTTTCCTTAAGAGACGTTATCTCTGAAAAAGTAAAATCTGCAGGAAAAAGAATTCTACATCCAACACAGCGAATTCTTCCTCCAACAAAGCAGGAATTCTGGGCGTTAAAAGATATAAATCTTGAGGTGGATCAGGGGGATAAACTTGCGATCATTGGACACAATGGGGCAGGAAAGTCAACCTTGCTGAAACTGTTAAGTTGTATTACTGAACCCACAGCAGGCAAAGTAACAATGAACGGACGGATAGCCAGTTTGCTGGAAGTTGGAACAGGATTTCACCCAGAATTGACGGGGCGCGAAAACATTTTTCTGAATGGCTCCATCCTCGGAATGAGTCAGAAAGAAATTAGATGCAAGTTTGATGAAATTGTTGATTTCGCAGGTGTTGAAACATTCCTAGATACTCCAGTTAAGCGGTATTCTTCTGGGATGAGGATGCGCCTTGGTTTTGCGGTTGCAGCTCATTTGGATAGTGAAATTCTGATTGTTGACGAAGTTCTTGCGGTGGGGGATGCCGCATTCCAGAAAAAATGCCTTGGTAAAATGGACGCGGTATCTAAATCTGAAGGGCGGACTATCCTATTTGTGTCTCATAATACAGATATTGTTCAAAGTTTGTGTAATAAGGCAATTGTTATGAGGAAAGGCAGTGTCATATTTGAAGGGGATGTTAGGGCTGGGGTGGATTGTTATTGTCAGAGCATCAAAGAAAATAACACTGATGGTAAATCTCATATAAGTGAAACATTGGAGCTTACTGGAGTAGAGTTCTTTCAAGATGGAAACTATGAGCCTGACACGGTTATAGAAGGAAAGCCTTTTCAATTGAAAATGATTGTTAGGGCAAATAAGAAACATAGCGATGTTGTCGTTATGGCAGTAATTCAGAAATTATCCGGTGATATTCAGGCATTTCTTTCCACAGACATTAGTCACAGTGTAGTCAATTTAGCAGAAGGAAATAACCAAGTAACCTGCTTTGTAGACGATATGCCATTCTTATCTGGGACGTATAGCATAACAATAAAGCTTATAACTAAAGAGGGAGAAAAGCTTAATGTTCCTGACTATAAAATATTATTTATAAAAGATGGTGTGAGGGGTGAGGCTATCTCCATGTACAGAAAGTGGGCTGGCGAAGCACTAATTAACCATTATTGGGAAAGTGAAAGTATATAAAATGAATATTATTTACTACGGGAACTGTTGTGCAACCAATGTCGGAGAAGCTTTTATTGATATAGGGGCTATGTCCTTGCTAAAAAAAGCAATGCCTGAGGCTAAAATTATATATGTTAGCCCTATGTCGAAGTATTATAATAGGGAGCTTCGCAAAAAAAAGAGAATGACAGGTGTGAATTTTATGAATCCATCTCTTTATGGAGATGGAAACTCCATTTCAAATGGAGCAAACCTTGCGATGTACATGAAAGCTGATCTTTTTGTTTTAGGTGGAATGTTCGCAACTTACAATTTCCCTGATTTGGATGGTGAGTACTTTGTTAAACCACTTTTTGAGAAAAATAAGAATCTCAAAACTTTGTTCTTGGGAGCAGGGGGGCTTCATTACACAGAAAGAGAAAGTCAAAAGTTTTTGTCGTTTGCGCAGAATGTTATGCGTCCTATAGGCTTCATTTCTCGTGATAATACCGCTTATGACCTTTACAAAAATGATTTCAAAGAAGTGAGAGCGGGCATAGATTGTGGATTTTTCTGCTCCGACGAATATGATCCTCGCGGATTTTCAAATGAGTCCTATGACGTTGTCACTTTCAATAGAATGAAAGAGCCGCCATTGTTCTCACCATGGCCGCGCCCCATCATACGCGCTGAGCATATGTTTTATTATGCTGATTATAAGTCAAACGTCGAGAATTATTTTATATCTGATTATCCGCATGAATATATGAGTTTATATGCCAATGCCAATGAAATTCATACAGACTTGGTTCATGGAACGGTTATGGGGCTAATGTATAATCGCCCTGTTAAGTACTATCATGACTCTAAGCGTTCATATTGTTTTGATGCAGCGGGGGCAGTCGTTTCAGATGATGGTTTTTTAAGGCTATCTCCTGAAACGCTTCAAAAGAAAAAAAATGAAATGATAAATAATGTTCGTGCAATTCTTTTAGGGCAAGTTGAATAAAATATGAAAAACTTAAGGCGAAAAGTTGGCAATACACTAAAGCACCCTATGAATAAGATCAGGGCACTCGTTAAAGATGAGCCCAAGAGCCTTGTTGATTCATACATTATTGCTAAGAAATGGATTGAAAGGAATACGCTTCCCAAATCAGGAATACGAATTTCTCATCAATCAAAATATGCTTATCCTGAAGTTAGTGGGTATTATATTCCGACACTACTGGAATGGGGGATGAGGGACCTTGCTGAACAATATGTTGCTTGGCTGTTGTCGGTGCAAAATAAGGATGGATCATGGTCAGACCCTAGAGGTCAGGCTCCATATGTTTTTGACACAGGTCAAATTCTAAAAGGGTTGATCTCATTTTATAAATACAAACCGTCACCGGAATTAAAAAAATCAATTTTAGATGCCTGTAATTGGATTATATCTTGCCAGCTCTCATCGGGTCGAATTAAGACCCCTAATGAAGGTGCTTGGGGGGATATGGTTAAGGAGACAGTGCATTTATATGCATTGTCCCCGCTGGTTGATGCGGCGGATATTTTTGACATGCCAGATTACAAAATTTGTGCCAATGCGGCATTGGATTACTATCAGAAGGAAGACTTGCCATTTGAATTTAACCAACTTGCTCATTTTTACGCTTATGTTTGTGAGGCCTTTGCCGATTTAAATAGGCATGATTTGGCGGTTAAGGCATTAGAGCCAATGACAAAAATCATTGGAGCCACAAAAAAGTCGCCAGCATACGCAGAGAAAAACTTTGAATGTCCGACGGCCATTTTTCAATTGGCTTGTGCCTATTATAAAATTGGTTGGGTCGAAATGGGGGATAGGCTTTTTGAACAAGGCAGAGCTCACCAAAGAAAAACAGGTGGGTTCTATGGTTCTGTTGGTCAAGGCGCAGATTATTTTCCATCAGCCGAAATATCATGGCCTGTGAAGTATTTTATGGATGCGCTTCTTCTGAAGGTTAAAACTAACTTTGATAGAGACTTTATTCCAATTGCCCCAGATTATATTTCTGCGGAAGACGGGCGCTATATATTTATCAAGGATAATATTGGAAAGGCCGAGACAATTGCAGATGTTGGATGTGGAAAGGGAAGATTTCTCAAGAATCTTACCCATGATTTTCCCGATAGAGTCTATACAGGAATTGATATATCGGAGAAAATATTAGGTTTTGTACCAGATGGTATAGAAAAAATTCCGGGAGGATTGCTTTCTCTTCCCATATATAATCGGAAGTTTGATCTTGTTTTTTGTATTGAAGCAATAGAGCACGCTTTAGATATGAAGCAGGCATTATCTGAGTTGGCTCGTATTGTAGCCGATAGAGGGAAGCTGATTATCATAGATAAAAGATTAGCTAGAAGTGGGCGCATGAATCTATCCCCGTGGGAGCAATGGTGTGATGAAAAGTCATTCAAAAATATATTAGAGAGTTTAGGGTTTAAAGTTTCTATTCAGGTTGGAATTCCATATGATGGAAAAGATGATGATGTATTTTTTGGAATTGTTGCTACAAAATGAAGAAAGTTCTCACCATAATAGGCACACGACCGGAAGCCATTAAAATGGCTCCAGTTATTCGCGAATTAAAAAGACGATCTGACGACGTCAGATCAGTTGTATGTGTAACAGGTCAGCACACAAGTTTGTTGGCAGGTATTCTAGAGAATTTTGACATATCCTCTGATTATACGCTCGTTTTGGATGATGCAAGCCAGACGCTTCCTAAAATATTTGCCAATCTTTTTACTAATTTGAATGATGTTATTCAAAAAGAAAAGCCTGATTGGTTAATTGCGCAAGGTGATACAACCTCTGTTGTTGCGGGATCTATGGCGGCCTATTACAACAAAATTAAATTTGGACATATCGAAGCGGGATTAAGAACTTATGATCTTTATTCACCGTACCCAGAAGAAGGTAATCGCCTAATGGCAGATGTATGTGCTGAAAAATTATGGGCGCCAACCTCTGTGGCCAAAGAAAATCTTCTGAATGAAGGGTATGCTGAATCTCGAATTAATATAACTGGAAATACAGTTATTGATGCTTTGCTCTATACAGCTGCACGCGTGCAAACACCGGCAGCACTTAAGAAATTTGAAGGACGTAAAATTATATTGGTGACAGTCCATCGCCGCGAAAGTTTCGGAGATACCCTCCTTGATATCTGTGATGCGTTAAAAGAGATCAGTAAAAAACATCCAGATTTTACAATAGTATATCCTGTGCATCCAAACCCAAACGTTCATGATATTGTCCACGCTCAATTAAGTGGTATTAATAATATCGAGCTTATTTCTCCTTTAGGATATGTGGATTTTATTTGGATCATGAAGACGTCATTTCTAATACTGACAGATTCCGGTGGAATACAAGAAGAGGCGCCTTCGTTGGGAATTCCAGTCTTGATCTTAAGGGAAAAAACGGAGCGCCCAGAAGGAGTAAAAGCAGGAGTGGCTATTCTTGTAGGAAGAAAGAAAGAAGAAATCGTTTCTTATGTCTCGAATTTAATTGCAAACGAGTCTGTCTATAAAGATATGTCCTCTGGGGTAAACCCCTACGGAGATGGTAAGGCGGCGCATAAAATCGTTGAGGATATTATCAATGCAAAGTAAGGATGATAAAAAGATATGGGATGCTCAAGCGGATTCAATCAATATTGATTATTATATAAATACATATATGAGTAGCCCTGCAGACTGGCATGTCAATCTTGTTGATTATATTAACAAGATTGGTAATGACGGTGATAAAATTATAGAAGTAGGAAGCTTTTCAGGAATTACGACTCTTCTTTTGAATAGAAAATTTAAGAAGACAATCCTTGATTATTCGCAAGCTGTACTTGAAAAAGCAAAGCTTCTTTTTGAAAAAGCAGGCCAGCCAGTACAAATAATTTGTGCTGATATGTTTTCTATACCAGTTGAAGATAAATCATTCGATGTGGTTTTTAACTCTGGCGTCATAGAGCATCTTGATTTTGAGGGGCGTGTTGCGCATTTGAAGGAAAATGCTCGAATAATGAAAGATAACGGGACAATGGTAATCGCGTACCCTAATCATTCTAGCTGGTACTATCGCTTTGCCTATCTGTATTTAAAGGCAAAAGGAGAATGGAATTATCCTGATGAGAATAAGCTTTACCATCTAAAAAGGGAAATTAAAGAGGCGGGCCTTAAACTGATAGAATACAAGGTGTACGATCCCCAAACATCTCTCGTTTTTTTGTTTAAGCACTCCCGTTATAAAGAGTTGGTTTATGCCATAGCGAGAGTCTTGAAAATTGGTGGTTACCTAATGGTTTTAAAGATTGGGAAAGAAAAATGACATCGCAAACTAAGCTGGTATCCATTATTCTCCCAACCTATAACGGGGAAAAACACATAAAAAATAGTATTGAAAGCTGCCTTTGTCAGACATATCGGAATATCGAGCTGATCATTGTTAATGATTGTTCGGCTGATGGGACGCTTGAGCTGATAAAAGAATATGCTGAAAAAGATAATCGTATTCGCATTGTTGATAATCCTAAAAACATAAAATTGCCAGCGTCTCTTAATGAGGGGTTTAGGGTGTCTAAAGGACTGCTTCTGACATGGACATCAGATGATAATATGTTTCGCGAAAATGCTATTGAAAGAATGGTTAATATGTTATCGGAAAAATCGGCAGATTTCATTTATTGCGGCTATAGTGTCGGCGATATGAATGGCAATATTGAATGCGTTCGCCCGCCCGCAGATCCAAAGGATATGCTGTTTAGGAATGTTGTGGGGGCGTGTTTTCTTTATACGCGCCAAGTATATGAAGCTATTGGTGAGTATAATGTGAATTTGTTCTGCGCAGAAGACTATGAATACTGGAGTCGTATATACCGGAAGGGCCTCAAAATCGTAACCTGCGATGAAGATTTATATATTTACCGGCGTCACACAAATTCTCTAACATCAACAAAAAGTCGTCTTATTTGCCTTAACACTGAGAAAGTTATTGCGGATAATATTGCGAGTAAAGGAATCTTACCCAAAGAAAAATCCCAAATTTATCTCGATTACTTTAAAAAGTCGGCACTTCGTACTGGATATATTTTTAGTGCAAGATTCTTTGTAAAGTATATTTATTTCTTGGCGCTTTCCAATTTTAGAAAAGAGAGTGCTAAATGAAAGTGGTTCATATTAGTGCAACCCCGCTTGCCGGCTCACCCATTCGAATTGTTAATGCTTTGAACAAATATACAGATGTTCAGGCGCGATCAATTAACTTAAATGCCAAAGCGTACGGAGTATTAACCTTTCCTGAGGATTTGCTTTGGAATGAGAATAAGGAAGAGTGCGAAGATATTATCAGGGAAGCTGATATATTACATTTTCACCATTGGTTTGATTTTTCATCTAAAGATAATTCCTTTAAGTTTGATTTTTTTGCTGCAATGAAAAAAGATGCCCGACACCTAATACACTGGCATAGTAATCCGATGACAATTTCTTCTTTAGCAGGGCAAAGTGTTGATTCTATAGTTAGTAGCAATATACCTCAGATGGTGGTCGCCCAGTTTCACGAATCTTATTATCCGAATGCTTGCCCTGTTCCTTTGATTGTTGAAGTAGAGAGTCTTTCACCAAAGCTTGAGCAAGCTGAAAAACCTGTTGTCTTTTTTTCCCCATCTAGCAAGAGGCATGCTTATGAAGAGCGTTGGGAAACAAAGGGAAAGCCTGAGGTTGTTCATTTCCTGGATAGCCTTAAAAGGGAGCGGAAACTAGATTACAGATTGGTTGAAAATATACCTTTTGCCGATTGTAATAAAATGCGCGGGGAGTGTGATATTGTCATTGACGATATTGTAACCGGTGGATTTCATACAACTTCCCTTGAGAGTATGGCGTTAGGAAAGCCAACCTTTTCATATATGGATGCTAGAACTCAAATGGTGTTGTCACAATTATCTGGTACGACTGATTGCCCTCTCATCAATGTGAGATATCAAGATGCAAAAAATATTTTGAGAGAGCTTGCGGAAAATAGAGGCCTTCGTAAGGAAATAGGGCAATTCTCTAGGGACTGGATGGTAAAATATTATTCAGAGGAAAGGATGGTTGGTAGTTATAAACGAGCTTACTCTAATTTGCTGGATATAGGTGTACTTTATAACGAAAGATATCATGACAACAGAAAAGCTAAACTCTGGCTATACACCAGAGTTCCTGATTTGATTTGGCAAGAAAGACGCAGCAAAGAAATTGGATTGGCACGAATGGCGTTGGATTTCCTAAAATATAAGAATGTTAGGGAGATTATTATTCAGAAATTTCCTTATGTCCGAAATCAAGTAAGAAAAATAAAAAAAATATTTAGAGCTTAGAATTGCATATTTTGAAGGAGAGAAAATTGATAAAGTTAATTTTAAGAAAGTTTCTATCTTCGCTTGATGATATTGATTCCTATATCGGTGCTAGGAGAGTAAGAAGAAGCCCGAAACGGAGCCTCCACAATGTATTATGGGAGCGTGCAACTCAGCAGTCGGCTGATTTTGTAGAGGAGTTTCTTCCACATTCAATGATTTTTATAAGTAAAGAAGATATGTGGGCATATGTCTCAAAAAAAATTCATGATAGGTATGAAGGTGGTGTGTGTGTTGAGTTTGGTGTTGCGGGCGGGACGTCAATTAATTTTATATCTGCGCGCCTCCCCAAATTTAAATTTTTTGGGTTTGATTCATTCGAAGGACTCGCTGAAGATTGGGTAGGACATCACGCAACAAAGGGAGCCTACTCTCAGAATGGAAATCTCCCCATCGTGAACGAGAATGTGTCCTTGGTAAAGGGATGGTTTTCGGACACAATCCAGCCATTCATTAACTCTGTTGATGAAAACGATCTCCGTCTTATTCATATTGATAGTGATACATATGAAGCGGCAGAAATAGTATTTAATAATATAGGAGATAAAATAAAGAGTGGATGTTTGATTTTATTTGACGAGTTGATTGGGTATCCGAATTGGAAAAATGGAGAGTATCGTGCATTAGAAGAGGCGCAAAGAAAATTTAATTTCAAATATAAGTTTTTAGCTTTTTCATCGGAGCAAGCATTAATAGAAATTCTTTGATAATGGTTGACAGATTTCTTCTCGGCTAACAGTGAAAAACAATGAAAAGTGAAATTAAAAAATTCATTAGAAATCGATTGCCTTTATGGGCAATTCGCCTTTATCTGAGATTAAGATATGGGCCCCCTCGACTTGTTTATGAAAGTATTGTGCAGCAGAAAATTTCTATCAAACAGGGCCAGTATTCTGGGAAACGCTGCTTTATTGTGGGAGGGGGGCCATCTATTAATGAAATGGATTTGACACCTTTAAATGACGAATATTGTAT
>Ga0116142_10005428_pt1 | contig 11497 bp, 10 predicted proteins | sample AD_UKC033_MetaG_FD_89785 | JGI IMG/M metagenome (GOLD analysis project Ga0116142, IMG submission 89785) | Active sludge microbial communities of municipal wastewater-treating anaerobic digesters from USA - AD_UKC033_MetaG | ecosystem: Engineered > Bioreactor > Anaerobic > Digestate | place: USA... | reverse complement strand
TATTTATCTGACTCATTGTAAACAACAATAAGAAACAATAGGATGCCATTTACACAAGGACGATCAGGGAACATAAAAGGGAGGCCTCAGGGATCAAAAAATAGCCGGACCATAGAACTGCAAAATATAATCATATCAATTCTGGAAAAGTCATTTCGCAAGACCAAGATAGAAAAGGATATACAAGAATTGTCCCCGAAGCAAAGACTTGATTATATGTTGAGATTGATGGAGTTTATTCTACCGAAGCCAAAGCCTGAAGAAATAACAATAAATAAACCGGAAACGGTGAGGGATGTCTACAACCGATTAATGCCCTTATTGCAACCACAGACTGAAAAAGATCAACCATGAAGAATATGGTTGTTGAATATTTTAAGGTGATGAATAAGATAATAAAATGATCAAACTCGGTTTGTTAAGCCCCGTATTCAGCCCCCAAAAGAAATATCCAACTGTATTTAATTGATTTACAGTTGGATATATTTCACAATAGAGGTTCCTGGCGGAATCGAACCGCCGTAGGCGGTTTTGCAGACCGCTACCTAACCACTCGGCCAAGGAACCCTATCTCTTATCTCTTATTCCCGATTCCCGATTCCCGATTCCCTATCGGACGGCAAAGATAGTACTTTTTCACATATCTCTTTCAAGGGTCACGCTCACTTTTTCTATTTCCCCGCCCATAGGGGGGTTCATCTTGGAAATTTTCACCCTGGCGTAGCTAATCCCTTTGACCTCGCTGAGCAGGGAAGAGAGGATTCTTTCGGCGACATGCTCCAGGAGATGGGAGGGAATCTCCATTTCGCGCAGGACCAGGGCGTAGATCTGCTGGTAGTCGACGGCATCCCTGAGCCGGTCGGACTGAAGGGCTGTCCTCATCTCAGTTTCGGCCTGCAGACTTACCAGAAAATGGTTGCCCACTTTCTGCTCCACCTCGTAGTGGCCATGGTAGGCGTAAAACTTCATGTTCTCGAGCTCAATGATTATCTTATCGCGCATGTTCCGATATTTGTTCCTCCTGAAGTTTGTTCGCCACTTTTCCGGGGGGATACCTTTGCGGGCCTTACGATGACCGCTGCCGGTCATTCCCTGCCGTAACGTTAATTCAGGGAGGCAGTTACTTTCTTTATGGCGAATTTAAGAAATTAATGCCCTGTACCACATTTTCCCTGGTGGGGAATCAAGGGCAAAAATCATTTTTTAACTTTGACGCGCCGCAAGACCGGCCTTTTCCGGGAGCGTTTCCCGGAGATCACTTCAGGATTAGAAAGAGACGACCATGACAGATAAGGAAACGAACGGACAGGAAGTTACCGTAAAGAGCAATTTCATACACCAGCAGATCGAGAAGGATCTCAGTGAGGGGAAGAATGACGGAAGGGTGCATACCCGGTTTCCACCCGAGCCCAATGGTTATCTTCACATCGGGCATGCCAAGTCGATCTGTCTCAATTTTGGCGCGGCGTTGAAGTACGGGGGAATGACCAATCTCAGGTTCGACGATACCAATCCCGAAAAGGAGGAGGACGAGTATGTCCGTTCCATCATGGAGGATGTACGGTGGCTGGGATTTGACTGGGGTGACCGGCTTTTTTATGCTTCCGACTATTTCGACCGGTTGTATGCGTTTGCCCTGAAGCTGATCAGGGAAGGCAAAGCTTATGTTGACGACCAGGATGCGGAGACCATCAGCAACCAGAAGGGGTCACCCACCCGGCCGGGTACTGAGAGTCCGTACCGGAACCGTTCTGTGGAGGAGAACCTCCGGCTGTTTGAAGCCATGAAAAACGGTGATTTTGAGGAAGGGGCCTGTGTACTGCGTGCCAAAATCGACATGACCTCCCCCAACATGCATATGCGTGACCCGATTTTGTACCGGATCATGAAGACCCCCCACCACCGCACCGGTGACAAATGGGTGATCTACCCCATGTACGATTTTGCCCACGGGCAGTGTGACTACTGGGAGGGAATCACCCATTCCATCTGTACGCTTGAATTTGAAGTACACCGTCCTTTGTACGACTGGTTCATTGACCAGCTGAAGGAGGGGGATTACCGGCCCCGGCAGATCGAGTTTGCCCGCCTCAACCTTACCTATACCGTGATGAGCAAGCGCAAGCTTCTGGAACTGGTGAAGGAGCGTTATGTAAGCGGGTGGGACGACCCCCGTATGCCCACCATCTCAGGATTGCGTCGCAGGGGGTATACCCCCGCCTCGATCCGCAATTTTGCCGAAAGGGTGGGAGTGACAAAAGTCGAAGGGATCAGCGATGTGACTTTGCTGGAGCATAGTGTCCGTGAAGACCTTAACAAGACCGCTCCCAGGGTGATGGGCGTACTCGACCCCCTGAAGGTGATCATCACCAATTATCAGGCAGGGGAAGCCGAGATGGTGGAAGCCGTCAACAATCCCGAGGATCCGGAAGCCGGCACGCGGTTGGTTCCTTTCTCGGGAGAACTCTATATCGAAAGGGAAGATTTCATGGAGAATCCACCCGCAAAATTCTTCAGGCTGGCCCCGGGCAGGGAGGTAAGGCTCCGCTACGCCTATTTCATCACCTGTCAGGAGGTGGTCCGCGATGAAAAGGGGGAGGTTACGGCCCTGCTCTGTACTTATGATCCGGAAACCCGGGGGGGGAATGCCCCCGACGGGCGGAAGGTGAAAGCCACTATCCACTGGGTATCGGCGGCCCATGCCGTCGAAGCCGAAGTACGCCTTTACGACCGCCTCTTCATGGTGGAGGATCTTTCCGAAGAAAAGGAACGCGATTTCAAGGAGTTCCTGAATCCCGGGTCCCTGGTGATAAAACAGGGATGCCGGGTCGAACCCTCCCTGGTCCAGGCTGTCCCATTTTCCCATTTCCAGTTTGAAAGAATCGGCTATTTTAACGTCGATCCTGATTCCACTCCGGGGAAACCGGTCTTCAACCGTACGGTGGCCCTGAAAGATGCCTGGACGAAAGAGAAGGGAAAATAGCTGATACCCCTCATTTACCGGTATTTTGCCCCCTTTAACCGAATCGGTGGGCCGACACATCCCGGAAGTGATTAGTTTTGACCTGGTGTTAAAATTCTGCGTCATGGATAACAGAAACAGGGATAACAGGTCAGAACCGGAATACCTGAGTCGTAACGACCGGGTGGACAAGAAGGAGAAAACCGGCGATGACCATTCAAAACTGGTGCTGGCCGTCATTCTGATTGCCGTAGGGGTGGTATGGCTGCTGCGTCAGCTGGGCGTCCATTTCCACATCGACCAGATGTTTCAGCCCTTTGTGTGGGTATTCAACCATTTGGGGAGAATCCTTTTTTCCTGGCCCATGGTCCTGGTGATCATAGGCCTGGTCATGCTGGCAGGAAAAAGAAGCGGTGGCTGGATTCTCGTCGTCCTGGGAGGAATTTTCCTGATCCCCAGAATCTTCGATATCCCCGGATTTTCCTTCTCCCTGATTTTTCCCCTGTTCCTGATCGTGGCCGGCGCAGCTTTGGTCCTGAGGAAACTTTAGGGCTTCAAGGGCCTGTTTTACCGGCAGAAGGATTATATTTACCGAAACGGGCGTGTGGATACAGGTATATTGTATTACATTTAGATAAAAAATTAAGGTCATGGAATTACAACAAGGCAGCAACAGGAGGTTTGTATTCGGGATCGTGCTGATCGTATTCGGCATGCTCTGGATGCTGGACAAGCTCCACATCCTTCCCGAAGCGGTAGGCGAGATGGTCATTTCATGGCAATCGCTGCTGATCGTCATCGGTGTGGTGACGCTGATCAACGGCAACCAGACTACAGGATGGATTCTTATCGTGCTGGGAGCCGTATTTATGGTGCCTCACTTTATCACGGTTCCCTGGGAGCTGAGAAGGCTTTTCTGGCCGGCCCTGCTGGTGACCGTAGGGGTGATTATGCTATTGCGTTTCAACAAGTCCGAGAAGATCCCGGGGGCAGGAGGACCTAAAAACATGAACTACTTTGACGATTTTGTCATCTTTGGCGGTCGTGAAATCAACATCAATTCCCAGAGCCTGGTAGGGGGCAAAACCACTTCCATCTTCGGAGGCTCGGAATATGACCTGCGTAATGTCACCCTGTCGGAGAATGGCGCTGTCGTCGATTGTGTCAGTATCTTCGGGGGTTCGGGATTCAAGGTGCCTCCCGACTGGACGGTCAAGAACGAGGTGACCACCATCTTCGGAGCATTCACCGACAAACGGGGATCCATTGTTCCCGATTACCAGAATCTGAGCAAGACGTTGATCATAAGAGGTTTCACCGCCTTCGGGGGAGTTGAGGTCAAAAATTTCTAGATGAAATTCCCATGTATCTTTATGCACCAACCCACATGATGATCCACATGAGAATGGCATCTGTTTCACGGAATGAACCACAAGTAATTAATAATCTAAACAGATGAAAGTCGCATGGTGCTTCGACCACAAATGGAAATGTATATTTGTCCCATGCGAAACGAAGTTCGGCGGAGCACCGCGGAGCCAATTCCTTGGACATGAAGCACTTAAACCGGCTTCACAACGGCAGATAACTGAAGGGCAAGTCATTAACAAACAACTATACAAATGAAAGTCGCATGGTGCTTCGACCACATAAGGACATGTATATTTGCTCCATGCGACTTCCATGGATGTGAAGCACATCAACTGGCTTCATCTTGAAATACAACTGAAGAGCAAGTCATTAACAAACAAATATCCAAATGAAAGCCTCACCACCGTTGAGTTTTTATTTTAGTGGAGCAGAGACAAAAGGACATGGATATATAGAAAAGCCATCTAGCTTTGAGTTGTCAAACCAAAAATTGCTAGATGGCTATGAAGAAAAACTTTATTCTTTTCGACCAGGTCGTTGAACGTGGTGCAGGCATGGATGTTCACAAAGAAACCATCGTTGTGACCATCCAAGGCAAAGGTATAAAAACTGAAACCAAAAGTTTCAGAACATTTACAAGTTCTTTGAAAAAATTGAGAGAGTGGTTAAAACAGCATGGGATTACCCATCTGGCTATGGAAAGTACAGGTGTTTACTGGAAACCTGTTTTTAACGTACTGGGTGATGATTTCATGATTATTTTAGTCAATGCCCGTCATGTAAAAAATGTTCCTGGACACAAGACTGATAAACAGGACAGTAAGTGGTTGGCAAAATTACTGCTGAGTGGTCTGTTAAAAGGAAGTTTTATACCCGGCAAAGAGATACGTGATCTTCGTGATTTGGTACGCACAAAAACCCAGTTGACCGGGGAGATCTCCTCTGCCAAGAACAGGTTTATCAAATTCATGGAGAGTGCTAACATTAAGTTATCCTCTGTATTAACAGATGTATTTTGTGTGACAGGTCAGAAGATCATAGCTGAGATATTGGATGGTGATTACAAGCCTGAACGCCTGCTACATCATGTTCATGGAAGGGTCAAGGCTTCGCGGCAGGATATCATCGAAGCACTGACAGGTAACCTTGACGAGCATTACCGGTTTATGATGAAAACCATGCTGGAGCACATTGCTAATATTGAGAATGTGATTGCCAAGATAGATGCACAAATAATGCAAAAGACAGAAGACCACAAAGAGATTCTTGAACTGCTGGAAACCATACCGGGTGTAGGCCGTGACGGTGCAATATGTATTGTAGCAGAAATTGGGACAAACATGGAAGCGTTTGCATCGCATAAACATTTAGCATCGTGGGCAGGCATGTGTCCTGGCAATAATGAAAGTGCAGGCAAGAATAAAAGTGGACGGATTACCTATGGCAATGCTTTCCTGCGTACATTTCTTGTTCAAATGGCTTGGGCAGCTGCTCGTACAAAAAACACCTACCTTAGTTCAAAATACAAAAGCCTTGTTGGCAGAAGAGGTAAGAAAAAGGCCGTGATAGCAGTAGGACATAAGATCCTGATAGCCGCTTACTTCATCATGAAAAACAAGGTTGGTTATAATGAGCTGGGAGAAGAATATTTAAATAATTTCCGAAGAGATAAACTCATAAATTATTATAAAAACCAATTACAAAAGCTAGACCCCAATGTCAATTTTGACAAAGAGGTGGCATAAAAAGAAATGAAAGGTCGATTTTTTACTGTAAGTACTTTATGTGACTACGAGAATGAAAGAGACCTCATCAGTCAAGGACAAAAGAGTATTGCCTAGAGCATGCAAGTGAAAATTTAAACAACCTGACTGATTATATAAGATATTGTATATGAATGTTTAATCTAAAATATATCCAAGTGAAAACATTATTTGATCTGTTCCTCTGCCCGGAAGAGGTACCATTGGGTCAGATAACAATTGTAGAAGTGGTTCTTGTCCGGGTGGCGGTATCTGCGTTCCGGATTTTGCCGCATCAGAACTGCGGTCATTTCACGATAGGCCACATCGTCGCAGACAGGATACCAGAGTTGTTTAAACCTATGTGGTGCGGTTCTGATGAGCCATTCCCTGAAAGGCCGCCAGGGATGGCTGTGGTGATTATTCCCGGGCAGGGGCAGTTCGCACTTATATTTTCTGAAGAACCGGCTGTTTAAAGTTTTGAAGTAATGAAGGCCCCCCAGTTGCAGGGAAAAGGGAAGCGCCCCGAAATGGCGGATCAGCTCAGGGTCGTAAAGGGGCATGACCGGTTGTAGTCCGAAGAATTCGAAGGCCATGACGGAGTTGGTGATCAGTTTGCACTGGCGTTCTTCCAGGTCCCAGTTCCGGAAGGTCTCCGTCGCGGAACCCGGGCTGAACGGAAATTCCTGCCGGAAGGTAGCGGCCACGTTTTTCATTGCTGTGCGCCCCATGGGATAGGAAGTTCCGAAGCGGGTGACCACAGCCTTGAACAGCCTGTCGGGATTCTCCTCCGGAAGGCCGGAATAGAGATGGGAACCCCTGAGGAAATCGCCGGGATGGCCAGGTAAAACGCGTGTTCCGGGGGAGATGGCCCCGCACTCCAGTAAATGTCTGATGGCCGGAAAATCCTGCAGGAAGGGCATGGAGGAGAGGTGGCCCGCAAAATCGATGTATTCTCCGAACCGGGGATCCTGGAAGGTGCGGGAAATCAGTTCGGGCGTGTAATCCACGTTCAGGTGGGGAAAACCCAGTTTTTCGGCCAGAGAGCGGGCAGCGGCGCTCTCCTGATTTCCGGGGCGGCCCCAGGTGGCACAGAGGACCTCTTTGTGCCCCGCCTCTTTCAACAGGCAGGCCAGCAACCGTGAGTCATAACCTCCCGTCAGGGGAAGCAGGATTTTATGCTGTGTCAGATAGGGCACATATCGGGCAAAAACCCTGCGGATCAAGGCGGCCGTATCCTCTTCCGCAGATGGAAGAGGCATGTCTGCTTTGGATTTCCGGCCTGTTATGGCGCCAGATGACGGCTTCTTCTCCTGGCGTGCTGGGTTGGCGGGGGCATCCGGACTAAAATAATGTTTTTCGGTGCCCTCCTGTGTGAGGCGGACGGTCTCCCCGGGTCTGACCTGGCGAAGACCCCGTGCGAGGGTTCTTGCTGCGGGGGTCACCCCGAACTGAAGGAAATAGAGGTGTGCTTCGCCGTCGGGGGGCAGGGATCCTTCCCGGCGGAGATATACGAGGGGGCTATCTCCTGCCCAGAACGACTGTTCTTTCCGTGCGTAAAAGAGAGGGTAATTGCGGCTGAGGCTGCATGCCAGCCAGATTTCGGTTCCGGTATAAACGATCAGGGCGAAGTGCCCGTTCAGGGATCCGGTCAGGATGCGAAACCGTTCGAAGGATTCCGTGTGTGGGGCAACCGCTTTCAGGAGGGTGCCGCCTGTGATGATCCTCTGGTTCATAAAGGCCCAGCCGGCCACCCTGGTTTCACCGGAGGCCAGCACTCCCTTTCCGGAAGCTCCTTCCGCACCCCACACAGATGAGGTCGTTTCTGCGATCAGCTGCCCAGCCATAATCGGAGTATAAGAAATGGAACAACCACGATGGCGGCCGCTTTGGCCAGGAACAGAAAGGCCCAGGAGAGCCTGACGCCTGCCAGGCGGAGCGCGTAGAAGGTGAGGAACCCGAAAAAGAGAAAACCCGTGAGGCTGTAGAGGGCGATGGTGGGGGTCAGCTCCTTCAGGATAAGTCCGCCTGCCAGCAACACCCCTGCCCGGGAGAGGAGCAACAATATGTTGAAGATCATGGATACTTTTTGTTTTTCGCGGGCAATGAGAATGGTGGAAAGGGGCGAACCTGTGAACACAAAAAAGAGCCAGGGAGAAAGGAGGGCGGCCAGGGAACCGGCGTAGGCCCATTCGGTTCCGAAGAGGAGGGAGAAGATCTTCGTGCCCCAGAAGGCCAGGATGGTAAAAGGGATCAGTCCGAGCCATACCTGTTTTTTAAAGAGGTCGCGGGTGAGGTGCGCCAGTTCCTCGGGGTGTTCGCTGAGGGCGCGGGCCTTCTGGACATATACGCTGCCGATGGAAATGCTGGTCAGCTGCACCGGAATGCTCAGGTAGCGGTGCGAAAAGGAATAGAGACCCAGGAACGTGGGGCCAAAGAATGGTTTGATCATGAAGACGGGGAGCTGATTGCTCAGGAAGTTGAAAAAATCGGCCGGAACCTGGAAGCGTGGGAAATGGGCGTAACGGCGGGCCAGGGCTTTTTCATCAGTGGTGTAGGGGAGGAGCTTCCGGGTTTGGACATTTTGCCATATGGCACGAAGGGTGGTGCGGGATGAAAAGAAGGTTTTGCGGGGGTGTTTCCCGGGGCTCTCAGACATGTCAAACAGGAAAACGGCAAAAGTGAGGGCCTGGGCCAGGGTTACCCCCAGGAAAAGCCCCGTATAGGGGAAGATGAACAACAGGGACTGGAGGATTCCGGAGGCAAGAGCCCTGAAGAGTTCCAGGCGGGCCAGCTTCCTGAAGCGCTGGTTGCTGATGAAGGTATTGCGGATCAGCTGTAAGGCCCCGAAGAAAAAAGCATAGAAGGGGACCATCAGCAACAGCCACCCGTAATGGGGAGCCCGGCGGGAAAACAAAAGAAAAAGCAGGATTCCGGAGAGAAGAAGGAGGTTAAGAAGCAGGTTGGTTCTGAGGGCCAGGGAAAAAAGGGTTTTCTTTTCGGGATGGTCGCGTGCCAGGAGCAGGGCGCCCTCGTAGCCGCCGTTGGCAAAGACCGAAATGAGGGAGGCGATGCTCAGGAAGAGTACGAAGTCCCCGAAATCACCGGGGGCATAAAGCCGGGCGATCAGAAGGGCAAAGAGGGCCGGAATCAGCCGGGCGGCAAATACCCCCGAAAAGAGGCCCAGGATGTTCCTGTAGAAATCACTCTCTTTCAGTTCAGTCAGGATTTTTCCGGATCGGGTCATCGTCAGGATTCAAAACGGGAGTAAAGGTAAAAAAATGTCGACATAAGCCGTGGTACCTGCAGGGAGAATGGGGGAGGGGGTGTGGCGCGGCCGGTGACGGATGTTTTTTATCTTTGCGGAAATAACACCGGGAGTATGGAACTATGGATGGACGACCAGGCCACGGAACGGCAGTACCGTGAATTGCTCTCACAGATCAGCATGCACCGCAGTGGTGAGGTGGCCGATCTGATGAAGCAGCGTGGGATTCTCTATAAGATGAACTGGGGGGTTTCACTGACCGATTTGCGTGCCATGGCCGCAGAGGTGAGACCCTCGCATCTTCTCGCACTGAAACTCTGGAACAAACAGTGGCGTGAGACCATGATCCTGGCCACCCTGGTCGATGAGCCGGGGGAAGTCACCGAGCAACAGATGGACTATTGGACGCACCGGTTTGAGAACATCGAGATTGCCGAGCAGGCCTCGGCCAACCTCTGGTGGCGTACCCCCTTCGCCTATGCCAAGGCCCTTGAATGGTGCCGCGGCAAGAAACACCTCATCCGCTTTACGGCCGTCCACCTGGCCGGAAGACTCGCCCTCTCCGACAGGAAATCACCCGACGAAATGTTCGAACCTTTCATGGAGGAAATGGTGACCCTGTCCAGAGACAAAACCCTCACGGAGGTGATCCTCCGTTCATTGATGATCATGGCCCAAAGATCGGCATACCTCAGGGAACTGATTGCGCAACTGGCGGCGACCCTGGAAAGCACGGAGCATGAAGCTTCGCGGCGGCTGGCTGCGGAAATCGGAGAAAGCCTGCCGTTTACAATGTAACCCCGGCACGCTGGTGGTGGGCAGAATCAAAAAAAACATTATATTGCCAAAAATACCCTTTATGCAGCTCCTGGAAGTAACCGACAATAAAACCAGATCTCTCTTTCACAAGGTGCCCCACCTGATTTACAAGGACGATCCCCATTGGGCATGTCCTCTGGAGATGATGGTGGAGAATGTCTTTGATCCTGCGAAGAACGCCTCATTCAAGAACGGGGAGGCCATCCGCTGGGTACTGACCGGAGAAGAAGGGCGTTTGCTGGGAAGGATCGGTGCGTTTGTCAACCATGACAAGGCCAGGGTGTATGAGCAGCCCACGGGCGGCTGCGGATTCTTCGAATGCGTCAACGACAGGGAGGCCGCAGCGCAACTTTTCGGGGCTGCGGAAGCATGGCTCAAAAACCGGGGAATGGAGGCCATGGACGGTCCTGTCAACTTCGGCGAAAACTACATGAACTGGGGTCTTTTGGTCGACGGCTTTATGCCCCAGGGATTTGGAATGCCCTACAACCCGCCCTATTACCTCCGCCTGTTCGAAGAGTACGGTTTCAAAACCTATTTCAAGCAATTCAGTTACCACCTCGACATCACCCTTCCCGAACTTCCGGAACGGTTCTGGAAGGTGGCCGAATGGGTGGCTAAGAAGCCGCAGTTCAACTTCCGTCATTTCTCGTGGAAGGAGAGCGCGAAGTTCGTAGAGGATTTCGCCACCGTTTATGACGATGCCTGGCGCTTCCATGAGCATTTCAAACCAATGGACCGCGATGATCTGCATGATTTCCTCTCCTCCTCCAAACTGATGATCGAGGAGAAATTCATCTGGTTTGCCTATCATGAGGAGACACCCATCGCCGTTTTCGTAATGATCCCCGACATCAACCAGATCCTGCGGCGCCTCAATGGAAAACTCCACCTGTGGAATTTCATGAAGCTGATGTGGTACAAAAAAACCAGGGTGATGACCCGTACGCGCGGCATCATCATTGGCATTTCTCCGAAATACCAGCGTTCAGGCATTGAATCGGCCATCTTCTGGCACCTGCGGCCGGTGATGTACACCATGCCCTGGTACAAGGAGATGGAGCTCTCCTGGGCCGGCGACTTCAATCCCAAAATCGTCGCCCTCTTTGAATCGGTGGGCGGAAAACATATGAAAACCCACCTCACCATGCGCTGTCTCTTCGATCGCACCAAACCCTTCACCAGGGCGCCGCTCATCGGCCAGAAACCGGAAGAGATAAAAAAACAAAATATTCAGGAATAACATTTTGCTTATTTGGTGATTAATTCTATCTTTGCCCCCCGTTTAAGAAACTGAAGAAATAATTACGAAAATGAAACAGGGAATACATCCGG